>JACXTT010010675.1_pt1 | contig 12354 bp, 10 predicted proteins | sample 9270951 | NCBI WGS metagenome assembly JACXTT01 (sample SAMN15532306, study PRJNA645909) | rock metagenome | isolation source: weathered quartz diorite | place: Puerto Rico | collected 2017-06-21 | reverse complement strand
GCGCCCGTTTGTCCCAATCGTCACGTCAGCACCTACAATTGGAGCAGCGCCCTGACACATTAGTTCTGCAGTCGAGCCCGAATGGAAGCCGCTGCCAACGATAGTCACCGTGACATTTCCAGCGTTTCCTCCAGATCCTGGTCCTACCGATGAGACCGATAGCGTTTGGATTGTTGCGATCGGAAACTTAGTGACGAACGCGTCTCCGGTACCATTTACCGTCGGCTGAAAGACGCCTAGAGTAGTAGGAAAATCGATAGATCCCGTGTACCCCGCTACGTAGGCATCATCCGTTTGATCAATGGCAATGGCTGTGGCGACATCGTCGCCGTTGCCTCCGAGATAGCTGGAGTACTCAAGTCCCGATCCGCTGGCGTTGAATTTGGTTAGAAAGGCTTCGTGAGAATCGCCGCTAAGTTTGGTAAAGGAACTCTGAAATGCATCAGACGTTACTGGGAAGGTAGAGGAAGCTTGGGCTCTGAAGTATCCAGCAACATATGCGCTGCCGAATGAATTCACGGCAATTCCGTTGGCGGCAGTGTCGTTTGCATAGATGTTGCCGCCAAGATACGTTGAGTAGATCAACTGGGAACCGGCAGCGTTCAACTTCGTAACGAACGCCGCGGTTGTATTGCCACCAACGCCACCGGGCGCCACTGTTTGGAAGGCACCCGAGGTTACCGGAAAACTAGCTGAACCTGTCTGTCCAGTGATGTAAGCATTGCCAGCGCTGTCCACCGCAATTCCATTCGCTCTACTGCCTAGCGTAGTGTAACCGGGACCACCAAGATACGTGGAATAGATCAGCGATTGAGGTCCAGAGACAGACGGATTAAATTTCGCCACAAATGCGTCCGGGCACGGTACTTGTGCATTTGCATACGGGTTACACGGACCAGCACCACTGGAGGAGGATTGGAACGCTCCGGGTGTGACCGGCAAGCTATCGCCAGCCGATCCAGTTATGTAAATGTTTCCGAAGGAATCGACAGCGATGCCATTGCCCGAAACTCCGTAGACGCCGGTATTGGCAGGAATAGCGAAATAGGTGGAATAGGTGAGAGAAGATGTGCCCGTTGCAGTCGTGTCGAAGACCATCACGAATGCGGGTGACCTTGTGCCGGGGTTTGTTTGTTGGTAGGCGTTCGCGGTTGTCGGGACAGTTCCGCTTATGTTTCCGGTGACGTACGCTCTGCCGTGGGAGTCTACAGCGATTGCTCGGGGATAAAGCCCGTAAGTAGCGCTAAACCCCGCGTTGCTGGCATTGAAGCAACTCGAATAAACAAGGCCGTTACCAGCTGGGTTCAATTCCGTTAAAAAAAAATCCGTTCCACACGTTTGCTGGGGATTAGTCGGCCAAAAGGCGTTTGCGGTGGTGGGAACGGTATTGAATGAGTGACCTGTCACATATGCACGACCGGCGGCATCAACCGCGATGGCGGTAATACTACTGCTTTGACCGAGATAGGTTGAGTAGATCAAAGCGGAGCCGGTGGAATTGAGTTTTGTGATAAAGCTGCCGCTAGATGGGCTTACTTGAAAAGCTCCAATGGTAGTCGGAAAGTCAGTCGAGGTGGTATTGCCCGCAACATAGGCACTGCCCGAGGAGTCGACCACAACTCCAGTGGCGTACTCATTGGTATAATTATCGACCAGATTACCAGCGGACCCGCCGAGGAACGTGGAATAGAGCAAGGTCGGATCGATGACAAGCGCAAACTGCGGATCGTGCTGTGGGATTTCAAAGGTATAGGAGGTAGAGTCGAGCAGCTTAAACCGCCCACTGACAGCTACTCGTGCACCGGAAATTTCCTGGTAGATGTGAGGTGGTGTTTCCCGCAGCACGCCAAATGCCGTCTGGAGCTTGAGCGAACCATCACTCGAAATGTTCAAGCCGTCGATCCCTTGGTAGGCAACTTGCACACGACTCAAATCTGCGCCCGGATGAACGAGGTATTCTTGCTCCAGATCCGGACCGTTTCTGTAGACCCGAACGTCAACCCCGGGCCAAACGTCCGTGTAAGTGACTTCGCCAAACCCATGAACGCCAGTTTGCCATTTTGCAGTGTCATCTCCCGAAAAGAAATTGTAGGTGCCCTGCTGTGGTTCGCTCGCCTCAACGTTCAACTTACTATTCGCATTCAGAAATTCTTCATTGAAAACCAATCGCTCCTTGTCGTGGCGAAGGTCGGCGGTTTTAGGGGGTAGCCCGCCCAAAGGAATTGGCGAATTTGCAGATGAATCCGGAGGAGGATTTTCTTTGCCACTAGCGTCCGACTTATCACGCAAAGCGTCAAACACCAGCCCTTTGTCCGTCAGCCAAACAGTCTTGCCGTTGCCCCGCAGCGCAAACTTTACGTGCCCGTCGAATTGTCCCCGGTTTTCCATAAATCCAGGAGCGAGCGCTCCCAGCGTAATCAAAGCTTGTGACTTTGCCTTGTCATCCGGGTCGGTCTGCGATGGCGGCAGACTTGGCGCTTTAGGATCCGACGACGGAGGGTGAAGGACGCCAGGCCTAGCAGTTCCTTCGTCGCTCCCCGTAACATTCGCGGTCCCTTCCTTCGTCGCGAGCAGTGAGAGTCTAGTGTTAGATTCGGCTACCGCCGAGGACGGCAAGCCGACGGCAGGTCTTGCAGGTGGGCGTGCCGCGAATCTCCGCTGCGTGGAAATCGGGGCAGGGGCTGCAGGCAAGCTGGTGGGCAGCCAAAAACTCCAGTTTGACAAGCCGACCAGGGCAACGACGAAAAATGTTTTCTGAAAGGACCTTCCAAATACACTCATGTCATGCCTCCGAAGCTGGGCGTACGGGGGCCGACCTAGGGAACAGAAGAGTAGGGCTCCTCCCATACGAAGGTGCTTCACTCAATCTTTTTCCCATAGGTATTAATTGCTCTTTCGATAATCGGGGGACGGCGGAGTATATCAAACTGGTAACGGAAGAGTCAAGGCTACCAGCGGCTCAAGCCTCGACAAAACGTCGGTTCTAGTTTCCGACTTCGGTGGGCTGCTCACTAAGGTCCGTATCTCACCTTTAGCCCCACCCCACAAACCCATATTCCCGACGTTGACGAACTGGCTTTCTCTGCTCTTTTCGCCGCTCTGAGATTGCCGCGTCCCGGCGAGTAAGCCCGCGCGCCGCCGGTCGTCACTTGCACGTTTCGCGCCACGACAATCTGTGTCACTCAAGCGTGCGACCCGTTCGGACCTGGACGCACCAACCTCTTCGCTTCAGTTCTCTGTTTCGGGACCTTGCCCCCTCGCTGTTTGGTGAAGGGGGCAAGAAGCTCCCGAAACAGGAGAACAATCATGAAAGTCGAGCAAGCCAAACAGATCGTCAGCAAAGCAATCGAAGAACTGAGTCAAGCTCTGGAAAGGGGCCACAGTGAAACGTTGAGAAATTATCTCGCGGCGATTGGCCGATTCCATCGGTACAGTCTGAGAAACGTGATGCTGATCGCATCGCAGAAGCCAACGGCTACGCAAGTCGCTGGTTTCCACACGTGGCACAAACTTGGCCGCTTCGTGAAGAAAGGCGAGAAAGGCATTTTAATTCTTGCGCCAATCGTTCGAGCGAAGAGCCAAAGCGTGGAACAAACCGAAACCGATGAATCATCAACCGCTGTCGGCTTCCGGGCCACGTATGTGTTCGACATCAGCCAGACGGACGGTGAAGAACTTCCTGAAATCGACAACGTCAACGGCGATCCCCGCGAATACCGCGACCGGCTCGGTAAATTCGTCACTGAGCAAGGCATTGTTCTCGAATACTCGCGGGATATCGCCCCTGCTCGCGGCACCTCCGCAGGCGGCAAGATCACATTGTTGCCAGGACAAACTCGGAATTCTTGAACGAAGCGAAGCGGCGCTTTAAAGCGGACCGCTTTGAAGGTCTATATGGGTCTTGGCGTTCAGGTTCGCTCAACGAGCGAGACTTGCAAGTGGAGTTTAGGCAGCTTGCGCCCCACCGGACGGTCATCTTTGAAACGTACCTTGTGAAGGGGAATCCGTCTCCGCTGTCTGTGGATGGTCGGCAGGGGTGACGGCTGCGTGAGAGACACACATCACCCTATCCGTCACCCTTCGCGTCACGTCGAGCGTGACGCGAACTCGTCGAGACAGTTGAGGTTGCGCATGCCGCGGCAGCCAATTTTGGACGGGGGCAAAACACCGAGTTGGGCTGGAGCGACCCCACTTTTGGGAGCCTTCGGCTGCCCAAAGAATCGTGGGGTCGCTCCAGCCCAGGGAACGGAAGGTGCGTTCCCTTTACAGCGTGTTTTGCCCGCGTCTAGGGAAGCAGATAACTCACAAGGAGGAAGGATATGTCGATCATCAACAAACGACCGGAACTCGTTAAGAGGGAGTACGAGCTGGAGGATATTGTCGTCTCGACCGTCGAAAAGTACGCAACGTTCATCGAAAGCACGCCGGATCATGTCGTGAATTCGGCTTTGAAGATTCTCCTGTTCAAGGACAAGCAGTTCCTGAACTGGCGAAAGCAGCAACAAACGGCTGGCAGGAGGGACGGTAACGCGGTTGCAAGAGCGGCAGCAAAATGATGCAGAAAATCCTTAACTCGAAGAACTTCGTCGCCTGCTTGCTGGCGGCGGCTACGGGTATGACCCTCTATTTTCGGGTACCGTTTCCCGAAGAAAATGTCTTCCTAGAGGTCATGGCTCTGCGGTCGCCGTCAATCTTCTACTTCGTGAAATACTCTTACATGGTCTTCCTCTTCTCGACTCCTTACATCGGCTATTCCATGGTGCTCTCCGGCATTTACATTTTCACTCTCAAAGCAGGCCGCCGAATTCGCGCGGGCCGATTGCCTCTCTTTCCTGAGCCTCGCAAAAGGGATGACTTATTCCTCGTCGTCGGTGAGATTCACAATCCACGAAAACAAGCACCCGCAGAAAATCCGCATTGGCTTGTGATCCCGGAAAGGGGTCTCTTCACCGGGGTAGCGATCCTTGGCGCAATTGGCACAGGAAAGACAAGCTGCTGCATGTACCCGTTTGCAGATCAAATCCTCGGTTACCGGGCGGAGGATAAAGAGAAGAGGATCGGAGGTCTCGTTCTCGAAGTGAAGGGGGACTTCTGCCACAGGGTTAAGGAAATCCTAGAACACCACGGGAGGGGTGAAGACTACATCGAAATCAGCCTCGATTCCGAATATCGTTACAACCCTCTCCACAACGACCTGGACGCATACGCTTTGGCATACAACATCGCGTCGCTACTGAACAATCTCTTCGGGCGCGGTAAGGAACCCTTCTGGCAGCAGGCCTACACGAATTTGGTCAAATTCATCATCCTTCTCCACAAGGTAGCGTTCGACTACGTCACTTTGTTCGATGTCTATGAATGCGCGATAGACCCCGCCACGCTCGAAAAGAAAATCAACGAAGCAGAGCGCAGGCTGACCGAGACTGATTCCGTGCTGGTTTCGGAAGAAGAGTATCTCAAGCATCCCCGCGAGCTTGAGCCGTTCAAATTCCGCCTGGACGAAGAATCGAAGAGTTATGTCGCGGTTCTGACGCCCGGCCTTGCTGCCGTGTTGAAAGACAAGGCGATCCAATGGGAAGCGGAGAACGTAGGCGGGCGCAAGCCGGTTTCACAAGAAAAGAAAGAGCAGCTCGAAGCGGTCAAGCGTTGGTTCAATCACGATTGGCGACGGATCGAGCCGAAGCTGCGTACATCAATCGTCGAAGGAATTTCAGTATTTCTCTCCCTGTTCGACGACAGCCCGGCTGTGAAGCGGACGTTCTGCCCACCAGCGCAGTGTTACGACACACGGGCAAATGCCGAGTTCAAGTATGGCAAGCCATTGCCTTCGTTCAAATGGCTCATCGAGAACGGGAAGGTTTGCGCTCTGAACTTTCCCATTGCCATGAACGCAGGTCTGGCAAAAGCCATCGGTGTAATGATGAAACTCGACTTTGAACGCGCCGTGCTGAACCGCGTCCCGGAAATGGAAGCAAACCAGCAACGCCACTTCCGCGAAGTTTTATTCATGTGCGACGAGTATCAGCATTTCGCCACTGTCGGCGAAAGCGAGCCTACAGGCGATGAAAAGTTCTTCAGCCTTTCCCGACAACCGAGGTGCATTCCAATTGTCGCTACACAGAGCATCAGTTCTCTCAAGTCGGCACTGCCCGGCGAAACGTGGCGCACACTCTTGCAGACTTTCCGCACGAAGATATTTCTCGCAGTCTCGGATGATTTCTCTGCCAAAACCGCCAGTGAGCTGTGCGGACGCGAAGACAAGCTCAAGGTTAATTACAACCTCTCTGAGAGCGGGCACGACGCCCGTGTGAGCCTGCTGACGGGAAAAGCGCTCGCGCACAGGTCCAACATTACGGCCTCAAAGAGCTACAACACCCAGGTCGATTTCCGATTCGACATGAAGACCTTTACGGAACTCCGCAATGCGCAATCAGTGACCATCGCTTACGACGGCACAAACCCGATGCCGCCGATGTTCTGTTACCTGAAGCCATACTTCAACGACCCGAACAAATCTTATTTTCGGCAACTCGCGGATGGAGAACTCTGATGAACGGATTCGAGACGATCCTGCCATTCCTGAAACCCATCGAGCATCTGATCCTGGACGACTCAATCAGCGAAGTTATGGTGAACGGCGCAGAGCGTGTGTTCGTCGAGAAGGCCGGTTTCGTCGAGGAAGTCCACGGGCTGTCGATTGGGGAGAAATCTTTGATGGTCGCGGTAAAGAATATCGCTCGCCGCTTAGGCGACGATATTTCGGAGTCGAAGCCGATTCTCGACTCACGTCTGCCTGACGGCAGCCGCGTCGCGGCTGTAATTCCTCCGTGCAGTTTGAACGGCGTGACGCTAACCATTCGCAAATTCAATTCCCGCCACTTTGGGATTGAGGACCTAATTAAAGTGGGCACGATTGCCAGACCACTCGCAAACCAGCTTGAGAGTTTTGTCCTGGCTCGGAAGAACATTCTCATCACGGGTGGGACCGGGACGGGTAAAACGACCCTCGTAAATATCCTCGGAAAATTCATTCCACCCGACGAGAGACTTTTTCTAATCGAAGACACATCAGAAATTCAGATGGACCAGGACAATCTTGTTCGTTTCGAGGCACGTCAGCCGCAGAACGGCCTCCCGGCAGTAAGCATCCGCGACCTACTGAAAGCGGCCCTTCGCCACCGCCCCGACCGGATCATCCTTGGTGAAATACGTGGAGGCGAGGCTTTCGATCTCTTGCAGCTTCTCAATACAGGTCACTCTGGCAGCCTATCAACAGTCCATGCAACATCTGCGAGGCAAGGTCTTGCCCGATTTACAAGTTGCGTTCTCCAGAGCGGAGTTGAGCTCCCGTATCGAGCGATCAAGAGCAATATCGGCGACTCTCTTAATGTCGTAGTGCATCTCGAACGCCGCCCTGGCAGACGCTTTGTTTCCGAGGTTCTCGCAATCCATTGTTATGACCCCGACGCTGATGAATATGAATTCAGTGCAATTTACCAAAAGCGTGAGGAACACCAATGACCGAAACCATCATGCCTAAGCAGGCCTCTCCAACGGCTTCCGAATACGTCAGTGACAACTTCAAGCCTTCCGACCGGATCGCTGTACTCGTCTTGAACAGGAATCTGGGCGAGACGACTCAACGGATTACGACTGCGCAGAAGGCGGCTAGCCCTGAATTCCAGGCATGGCTTCGCTATAAGAACGCAAACGGGGCCGACATTTATGTCGGCATGAATCCGATGAAACAAGATGCTTCGACTCGAACCAAAGGCGACATCGAGACAATTCGCCATGTTTACGTTGACCTGGACCATGGCGGGTCCGCTGCACTAGATGAAATTAAGAACTCCGATCTGGTGCCACAGCCGAACTACGTACTGAACACATCGCCCGACAAATTCCAAGTGGTCTGGAAAGTCGAAGGGATCACCCTCGAAGAAGCAGAATCGTTGCAGCACGCGATGGTGAGGGAATTCGGCGGCGACCCAGCAGCAACGGATGCTACGCGGGTGTTACGACTTCCCGGCTTTGCCAACAAGAAATACGACCGGGACTTCTATGTGCAGGCCAGCGTGGATTCGACGCAGACGTACCACCTTCGAGATTTCAAGGTTCCCGTTGATTCACAGGAAGCTCCGCGACATCACAACGAGGAAGCCCGCAGCGGGACCCGCGTTTCTGGAGCCGTACTGAGCCAATCGGAGCATGACTGGGCCTATGCCAAACGTGCCCTGGCCCGTGGAGACGACCCAGAAGAGATCATTCGAAGGATTGCGGACTTTCGGACTGAAGACAAACCATCCCCCGAATACTACGCCCGGCACACCGTCAGGAAGGCCCAAGCCGACCTGCACCGCCAAGCAGCGACTGCGGGCGCTGATGGTGGGAGGACGGAAATAACGCCTGGAATTGAATCTAGTCATGACCGGAGTGACATGCCATGAGTCATCAGAGCTTTGTCGAGCCTCACGGACAAACCACGACGCTTCTCGAAGAATGCCCTCTAACAGTCAGAGAAGCGGCCAAATTTCTTGGCGTCAGCCCACAGACGGTATATCTTTGGGTTGAGCGAAAGCAGATTCCCCATCTCCGCGTAATGGGTCGCAATATCCGGTTCCTCAAATCGGATCTCGAAACATTCCGCGCATCCTTCAGACAGGAGATGGAGAATGCCTAGATCACGAGTGCACGACGGTGTTGTCTTTCGGAGAAAGGAAAGCCGGGTCTGGTGGGTTCGTTATAGAGACCGGAACGGCGTTCGTCGACGGGAGTCAACACTGACCGAAGATTGGAATGAAGCCCAGAGGAGACTCAGAGACAGGCTTCAAGCCAGAGACAACAACATACTTGATGTCGTAAAGAAGGGGGAGGCCTTGAGCTTTGGAGAATGGGCTGACTTCTTCTTGGAAACTTATTCGAAACCACCCATGCGAGCAGAGAAGACTCACGAGATAAATCTACGCGCCGTGAAGCACCTCAAACGTGCTTTCGCGTCGAGCAGTTTGGTGGACCTAACTGCCGACCACGTAGAAATCTATTTGCGAGATCGTCTCCGCCAGCGTGTACGAATTAAGTCTTCCCTTGGATTCAGAGAGAAAGGAGTTTTGCAACCTGCGACGGTTCACCAGGAGTTTCGTGTCCTTAGGCGAGTGTTGAACGTTGCCGTAAGGAAGCGACTGCTCCCGGCTAACCCATGTTCTGGCGTCGAATTCCCCGTTCGTGTGAAGGGTCTGTTTCGGCCACACTATGTCAGTTGGTCAGAGCAGAAACGGATCGAGCGACACGCCCAACCACACTTGCGAAATATCGTACGGATCATCACGGAGACCGGTCTTAGGGTCTACAAGGAACTCATGTCAATGAGGAAAGAGCAAGTAGACCTTCCAAATGCGGTTGTTTGGATACCGGACTCTAAGACTCCGAACGGAATCGCTGAGGTACCACTCACCACTCTTGCCGTTGATGCGTTTAGAGATCAATTGTCAATTGCGGGAGACGGACCGTTTCTATTCCCCAGCGATCTGAATCCGACCGGACATCAAGTAGAGTTGAAGACCGTTTGGCAAAAGTCCCTCCGACGAGCGAAGGTCCCTTACTTTCGGATTTACGATTTGCGATCCACGTATGCCACTCGCCTCAGCGCGGGCGGCGTAGCCGATGAGTGGGTGACACAGCTGCTTCGCCAAGGGGACTCCCAAGTCTTCAAACGCTACTCGCAAATGAAACTGCAAATGAAGAGGGAAGCTCTGGAGAAAATCAACCGCCAGGCCAATGAAATGCCGTTGGATTCTGGCACAGCGATGGTTCAGTGAAATCTATTTGGCACAGTTTTGGCACGGTTGGAGGCGAAATGGGCCAGATGAAGCAGCAGTCTGTTGGGAAGTCCTTTATAATCTTTACGTACTTCATGTCGGGGCGTAGCGCAGCCTGGTAGCGCGCCTGCCTTGGGCGCAGGAGGCCTCCGGTTCAAATCCGGACGCCCCGACCAAACTTTTCAAATACTTAGCGGAGCGATTCATTAGTTCACCTGAGCCATTGTGCCCATTTTTGTGCCTACTGCTTGTTCGCTAGCGGCCTCAATTAGGCCGTTGATGCGGAAGCTCTCCAGCTTCGCAGCGGCCAACTTCTTCTGTTCTGCTGCCGGATGAACGTATCGCATGGTCATCGTTATGGAAGTGTGGCCCAGCATTGCGCTGAGAGTCGGGAGATCGACGCCAGCTGCAACCGCCCGCGTTGCAAATGTGTGGCGCAGGTCGTATAAGACAAAATGCGGTTTGATACCAGCACGCCGAATTGCAGCATTGTGTCCCTTGCGCACGCATCCTATGGGGCGATCTGGATGTTTCTCCGATGGAAATACATAGCTTCCCTTGGCCGTCTTGGCTCGTCGCTTCAGCGCGGTCCAAACAGCTTCAGTCATGGTGACTGTTCGGCGCGCGGCTTTGGTCTTGCCAAATGGGTTGAAGATAGATCGCGCGGCAAAGTCGATGTTCTCAACTCGAATGCGAAACACTTCCTCAGGTCGCAGCCCCGTGTCTAGGATTGTCTGTGCGATGTCTCGTAACGGCTGGCTGGCTTTTGAAAGATAGCCCAGCTCTTCTTGGAAGCTCACGACTCGAATGCGTCCGGTAGACTCTGGCAAATAGGCGACGCCACGAACCGGATTGGAGACGCCAAAACCGCACTTCTCCGCTCGCCCAAAGAACAACTTCAGCGTCGTCAGTGATCGATTGACCGTTGCTCCGGTGATCTTGCTGCCGTCGTCGGCATTGCGCCGATCTTCTTTTATGCGATCAGATTTGTAGCTCTCCACTGCGGCCTGGTCGATTTCGTCCAACCAATGTCCTTTGAAAAAGCGCAGCAAAGTGTCGCAGTTTGTGCTGTGCAGTGCTGTCGTCTTTGGCCTGTGGTGCTGCTTGGACCAGGCTAAGAACTCCTTCAAGTATTCTTCAAACTTTGGTGCTATCTTTTTCTGTGACAGGCCAGCGCGCCGGTCGAGTAAATCCGCCTTGTGCTTAGCCTCAGCTCGCAGGGCTGCCGTTCTATTTGTGAACTTTGTAGGTTTTCGAATCGAGCGTCCCTGAAATTGGAATTTGTACCACCAGAGATTCCCGCGTTTATATACCGCCATTAGCTCTACCTCCGTTCTGTTGTTGCGGCAGCAACAACCGACACTATGCGCTCTTCAAGCCAGCGGTCAAGATCAGATTGACGATATCGCACACAGTTACGGCTCACCTTAACGAAAGGAATTCCCCGGCGCTGACTTCGCCACTGCGCCAATGTTTCGATTGAGAGGCCCGTAATCTCGGCGACCTCACTGGGAGTGAGTAGATGGAGAAAAGAGGATGGTGGACGAGCTGTCTTTTGAAGGGACGTTATCATGGGCGTAGGCGATTCCGAATCAGTGCTTCACGTCGATTCTGTCCCGGATTTCGGGATTAGGATTGTCCGCACTTCTCTTTAGCTCTTCTTGGGCTTTGGAGACGGTGAGGCGGGCGTAGTATTCAGGGTCGTGCTTATCTTCGGAGCGATAGTCTGCAATTCGGCGAATGACTTCTTCCGTGTCGTCGCCTCGTGCAAGGGCACGCTTGGCGAAAGCCCAGTCTCGTTCTGATTGGCTTAGATCGCCGCGAGGACTGCTTTGTCCGCCTCCATCTGGGGCTTGGAGGTCGCGGTGGTCATCATGGGCGTCCGTCCTCAGCCGGAAGTCTTCGAGATGGTAGGTTTGCGTGGCTTCGGCACGCACCTTCACAAGGTGGTCCGTTTCATACTTACGGTTTATAAAATTGGGTAAACGTAAGACCCGAGTGGAATCTGTTGCGGCGGGATCACCGCCAAATTCCCTCACCATTGCCCGCTGAAGTGTTTCGGCCTGCTCTTGGGCAATCCCCTCCACTTTCCAAACGACTTGATACTTTTCAGGAGAAGTCTCAAGGACATAATTGGGCTTTGGCACGAGGCCGGAATTCTCCATCGCTTCCAGGGCCATCGGCCCATTGCGGTCGATGTCGAGATAGAGGTGCCGTATTGTCTTAATATCCTCTTTGGTGCGACTGTGCGCGTCGCGCTTCAGCGCATTCATCCCGATATAAACATCAGAGGTAACGTTCTTGTGTTGGAGCCACGCCTGGAAGTCTGGGCTTGCGGCATTTCTGGCCGTCGTAATTCGTTGAATGGTTTCGCCTGCCCTGCGGTCCCGCACGAGCACCGCAATGCGGTCTGTCGGCTCGAAGTTCTGGAGTATGTATTCCGAAGCCGACAGAGAATCTGGTTTCGATTCCAAGGATGAATTCATGGCTGTGTCCGCTCGGTTGAAAAGATCACGCCGAAGTCGTACTCGTCGCGGTC
>JACXTT010010673.1_pt1 | contig 12355 bp, 14 predicted proteins | sample 9270951 | NCBI WGS metagenome assembly JACXTT01 (sample SAMN15532306, study PRJNA645909) | rock metagenome | isolation source: weathered quartz diorite | place: Puerto Rico | collected 2017-06-21 | reverse complement strand
GCCGCTGTTTTTCATCGGCGGCTTGCCCGCACTGCTCGCGCTGTTCGTGCGCGCGCGCGTGCACGAGTCGGAGGTGTGGCGCGAGACGCGGCACGAAACCTGGAGCCACCTCGGGCGGGTGAAGGTTGGTGCGGTGATTGCCGGGATGCTCGCTGTCGGCTGTAATCTCTCGAGCTCACCCATCATTGCTCGTGTCGACGCTATCCGGATCAGCCCCCGCCGCCTCTCGCTTGTGCTCCAGCAGGCTGCGAATCTCCAGGTCGTCGTGCTGACGTCGCGGGGCATCGATAGCACAGGGGCGGCGGTGGCGCTGCAGTGGTCGACGACCGGCGGATCGATTGCCAACGGTGGCGTCATTGCCGGCGTGTATTCCCTCACGTACACGTCGCCGTCCCAACCCGGCACGTATCTGTTCGTCGTCACCACCAACACCGGCACCCCCGCGGACACCGCCACCGTAGGGGTCTCGATCACTCCGGTGCCGGTAGGGACGGTAACGGTCACGCCCGGTAGCGTCAGCCTCGCGGTGGGTGACACCACACGGCTGCACGTCAGCCTGACCGACTCGACCGGCGCCGTAGTCGTCGGCCGGTCGATCACGTGGTCTTCGAGCGATAGCACCGTCACACTGGCCCTCGGCGAGGGCTTTGTCCGCGCGATGCGGGTGGGCACCTCGACGATCAGGGCGACCAGCGAAGGACGCAGCGGCTCGGCAACTATCACCGTCCATTAATGAGAGTTCACCGGGACCTGTAGATTAGACGGCGTGACACGCGTCCGGTGGACCGTCGTGATGGTCGGGACTCTCGCCGCAACCGTTGGTTGCGGCGGCGACCCGTACGCACGCTATGGGACCGCCGTTCACGCGGACGTGGATGCCGCCATGGCCGCGGCGTTCCAGATGACCGCACGGCTCCAACTCACCGTCGTCCACAACAGGATTCCGCAAGACAGCCTGCCGGTCGCGGCCCGCACCGTGACGCAAGCGGCACACAACGTTCGCGAGCGGGCGGTGCATTTCGCTGCGGTGGCTCCGCCGCCCGATTTTGTCGAGCCGCATGCCGCGCTGAGCGCCGAGCTCTCGAGAGTCGCGGACGCTCTGGACGCGATGGGCAAGGCGTTCCAGCGGTGCATCGAGGCGCCGTGTCAGGCGCAGCTTGATTCCCTTTCGTCGCAGTTCGAATTTGTCGGAGAAGACTTGCGGACCGGGAGAACGCGGGTGCAACGGCTCCTCCTGCGCCATGGAGTGATGATTCGGTGACTACAACTCTGGTCCGCGGGGCGCTCATCGCGGCCGTCGTGCTCGCGGCGTGTTCCAAGCCCGAGCAGCAGCTCGAGTCGGGCCGGCGCTACATGAGCATCACCTACACCGATACGACGTTCGAGTCCTTCGGTCGCACCGATCGCGCGATCACCGGCGTCCTGGTCGAGAGCGGGAGCGACTCGGTGCGCTTTCGTATCCACACGACATCGGACCAACTCGTCTCGATGGTGGATATCACGCTGCATCCGGCGACGAGCCGGGACGAGCGCCCGAGGACGCGACGCATCGGCATGCCGAAGGGAACGCTGCCACTCATGGCGACGTCGGTCGCGTTTCTGGAGCAGCTCCTGCGGCGGGGGCACGTCGTCGGCGGAGACAGCGTCAGCATCCCGGTGATGCTCCTTGGCGCGCAGGCCTCACTCGATGTGTTCACCATGATCCGGAACGGGAGTGATTCGGTGGTCTTGGTCCCCCCGGACGGGAATTTCACGAACGCCCTGCACCTCGCCGTCGATGCGCAGGGGCGGATCCTCGGCGGTGTGCTCCCGCTCTCTGGGACGAGGATTCTCGGAATCCCTGCCAACCCGTAGCACAGTTTTACAGTCCTGTCCTTCGTTCGAGCTCTTCCGGGTAGCGTTCCCCGTGCACCGTGATTCTCGATGTGGCGTCGTTGATCTCGCGGAGGTCGTCGGGCGAGAGTTTGATGGTGAGCGCTCCGATGTTCTCCGCCAGACGGGTCACCTTCCTGGTTCCCGGAATCGGGACGATCCACGGCTTCTGCGCGAGGAGCCAGGCGAGCGCGATCTGCGCCGGCGTCGCCCCCTTCCGCTTGGCAATCCTGTCTAACTGATCCACCAGGGCCTGATTCGCTTTGCGATTCTCGGCCGTGAAGCGCGGGACGACGTTGCGGAAATCGCCCCGGTCGAACGTCGTCTGCTCGTCGATCTTCCCCGTCAGAAAGCCTTTTCCCAGCGGGCTGAACGGAACGAACCCGATGCCGAGCTCCTCGAGTGTCGGGATCACCTCCGCCTCGGGACGCCTGAACCACAGCGAGTATTCGCTCTGGAGTGCGGTCACCGGCTGGACGGCGTGGGCGCGACGAATGGTTTTCACGCCCGCTTCAGACAGGCCGAAGTGCTTGACCTTGCCTTGCTGAATCAGCTCCTGCACCGCTCCCGCGACGTCTTCAATGGGGACGTTGACGTCCACGCGGTGCTGATACAACAAATCGATGACGTCAGTCTTCAATCGCTTGAGCGACCCGGCGACCGCCTGCTTGATGGTTTCCGGCCGGCTGTCCTGACCCAGCTGTTTCCCGTCGGGGGCGAATCGGAACCCAAATTTCGTGGCGATCACGACCTGTTTCCGGAACGGAGCCACTCCTTCGCCGACGAGCTCTTCGTTGGTGAACGGGCCGTATACTTCGGCGGTGTCGAAGAACGTGATGCCGCGCTCGAAGGCCGTCCGAATCAACGCGATCATCTCCTGTCTGTCCGGAAACGGAGGATAGGAAAAACTCATTCCCATGCAGCCGAGTCCGAGAGCGGAGACTTCCAGATTTGTTTTTCCGAGTTTGCGCTTTTGCATGGTCTCTCTCCCACCCCTGGCAAGAATTGTCCGGCGCGAGCAACGTAAAGACTATGAGCGCGGTCCGGATACTGGTAGGGACAAGGAAGGGTGCCTTCATTCTGGCGGGGGATGGCACGCGACAGCACTGGGACGTGCGCGGTCCGTTCTTCGCCGGCTGGGAGATCTACCATCTCAAGGGATCGCCCGCCGATCCCAACCGGTTGTACGCATCGCAATCGAGCGCCTGGTTCGGGCAGGTCATTCAACGCTCCCGCGACGGCGGCAAGACCTGGGAAGCGCCCGGCGGCGACATCAAGCAGTCCGCCGGCGGCACGCCCCAGGGAGAAGGCAACAAGTTCGCCTACCAGACGGCTCCCCCGACCGGCAAGCCTCTCACCACGCATCAGTGGTACGATGGCACGCAGCACCCCTGGGAGTTCAAGCGCGTGTGGCATCTCGAGCCCTCGCTCACCGATCCTGAAACGGTGTACGCGGGCGTGGAAGACGCCGCCCTCTTCCGCTCGAGCGACGGTGGGACGACATGGCAGGAGCTGGCCGGGCTGCGCGGCCACGCCACCGGTCCCCAGTGGCAGCCGGGAGCGGGCGGGATGTGCTTGCACACCGTCCTGCTCGATCCCGCCGAGCCGCACCGCATGTTCGTGGCGATCTCTGCGGCTGGCGCGTTCAGGACCGACGACGACGGTGCGACGTGGCGGCCAATCAATCGGGGCCTCCATTCCAAGTACATCCCCAATCCGACGGCCGAGGTCGGGCATTGCGTGCATCGCCTTGCGTTGCACCGTGCGCGTCCGCGCGTGCTGTTCATGCAGAAGCACTGGGACGTCATGCGCTCCGACGACGCCGGGGAATCGTGGCGCGAAGTGAGCGGCAACCTGCCCACCGACTTCGGCTTCGTGGTCGACGTGCATGCGCACGAGCCCGACACGATCTACGTGATCCCGATCAAGAGCGACTCGGAGCACTATCCGCTCGATGGCCGACTCCGGGTGTACCGCAGTCGCACCGGGGGCGGTGAATGGGAGGCGCTGACCCAGGGTCTGCCGCAGCGCGACTGCTACGTCAACATCCTGCGGGACGCGATGGCGGTGGACTCGCTCGATCCGTGCGGCATCTACTTCGGGACGACGGGCGGGCAGGTGTACGGATCCGCCGACGGCGGCGACACCTGGAACGCGATCGTCCGCGACCTGCCACCGGTGCTGTCGGTAGAGGTCCAGACGGCACCGTGATTCGCGTGGAGCTGCCGCAGCACCTGCAAACGCTGGCGGGCGTGCGCGGCGAAGTGATCCTCGAGGTGCGCGCGCCGGCGACTCCCCGCTCGGTGCTGGATGCGCTCGAGGCACGCTATCCCGTGCTGCGCGGCACGATCCGCGATCACGTGACGCTCGAGCGGCGTCCGTTCGTACGAGTTTTCGCGTGCGCGCGCGACTGGTCGCACGAGTCCCCGGACAGTCCGCTGCCCGCCGCCGTCGCGTCGGGCACGGAGCCGCTGCTTGTCGTCGGGGCTATCGCCGGGGGCTAACGGGAACACCTGGGATGGGCGCGCCAAACACCTTACAGCTCGTCACAAACCGGACGGGTTGAAATCCTTCAAGTGGCCGCTCGCGATCTACATGTTCGCGATCCTCCTCGTGACGGTCCAGAAAGGACTGATCACCGGAGATGTCGGGAACTTCCTGTTGTTCCGGGATTCGTTCTACCGTCTCATCTCGGACGTCGACATCTACAATCCCCCCCCCGGTCAGATCACCGGGTTCCTGTACAGCCCCACGTTCGCGCTGCTGTTCGCGCCGTTCGCCATCTGGCCGATCCCCCTCGGCTTGCTGCTCTGGAACGGCGTGAACGCCCTGGCCGTGTACCACGGGCTCACGCGATTGCTGTCGCCACGCGAAGCCCGGCTCGCCCTGGGCATCGTGTTCCTCGACGTGGTGCGCTCGCTCCAGAACTCGCAGAGCAACGCCCTCGTGGCCGGCCTCATTATCATCGCCTTTGTTGCACTCGAGCGGGGGCGGGAGGTAACGGCCGCGACCGCCGTCGTCACGGGCGCTTTCATCAAGGTCTTCCCGGTTGCCGCGGGCGCGTTCGCAATATTGAGCCCTCCGGGTCGGCGCGTCCGATTCTTCGTGTGGTGCGTGGCGATCGGGCTCGCGCTCGCCGCACTGCCGTTCCTCGTACTGGCCCCCGCGGCGGTCGCTGCCGTCTACAAAGGATGGTACGGGATTCTCCAGCGCGACACCGTCTTGCAAGGTCAGTCGGTGATGCGAATCCTCTCCGACTGGTTCGGCAGCGCCGCGCCCAATTGGACGATCCAGCTTGCCGGGACCCTGCTGCTGCTCCTTCCGCTGGCGTTACGCCGGGCTCTGTGGGCCGACGGCCGTTTCCGGAGGCTGTTTCTCTGCTCGCTGCTTGTCTTTGTAGTGATCCTCAACCACCAGGCTGAGTCGTCCTCATTCGTGATCGCGACCTGCGGGATCGCCATTTGGTACGTGTCCAGCCCCAGCCCCCGTGCATGGTGGCGCACCGCCTTGCTCGCGTTCAGCCTCCTGGTCGTCGCGGTGTCGCGGCTGGACTTCTTCCCCTACCGGCTCTACGACGACCTCATCAAGTCCCGCGCCTTGGACGCCTTCGTCTGCTTCCTCGTGTGGCTCGTCATACAGTGGGAGCTCTGGACCTGGCCGAGATCACAGCTGGCCGAACTGACAGAGCGTGATGTCCATGCGGGTGAACCTGGCCAGCACCACAGCTGACTGCAGCGCGGCGAGCTCCCGCTCGCGCGGACCTGCATAGCCGTCCCACGCTGCGAGATCCGCATCGGCGTATCCTGGGTGGACCATGAGCTCCGTTACGCCCAGGGGGAGGTCGTCGAGAAGCCTGAGGAGCGCTCGCTCGTAGTCCGGTGCATGCATGAGCGACAGGCCGCGAAACTGTCGTACCAGCCGGACATCATCTCCGCGGTCACCGCGACTCGCCACGATCCACGCGGCGCCGAGACACATCAGCTTGATCGACACTCCGGGCTCGCGCGGTACGCGGACTGCGCGGACGCCTGCCTGCCGCGCGACTGTCACCACCGCGCGCCAGATGCCCGGCAGGACGTGGACGTGGCGATGGCTGTCGATGTGCGTGACGGCGATGCCCGCCGACCGGAGACGGGCGAGCTGCGCCGCGCACTCGATCGCCACATGTCGTGGCGCGATCTGCCCGGCCAATGCGCGCCGCACGAGACGAGTCAGCGGATAGAACGCCTCGGTACGCGGATCCCACAGGCTCGCCACGTCCCCCCAGGGCGCGACCGGCGACCCCGCGGTGAAATTGGCGTGCAGCCCGACCCCGAGTCGTGGGGCCCGGTGGGCTCGCGCGATCGCGTCGGCAAAGCCGGCGGAGGGCGCGTTGGCGAGGAGCGAGGCCGAAGTGACGCTGCCTGCCTCGTGCGCTTCGATGATGCCGCGATTCACGCCAGGCGAGAGTCCAAAGTCGTCCGCATTGACGACCAGTCGCCGCTCAGCGATACCGCCCCCGCAGGCTGTTCCAGCGGATCCGCACGAGGTCGCCCAGCATCGTGACGGCGTCACGCGTGAAGCGCATGGTGCTTGGTTCACAATCGTAGCGGAAGTGCACCGCCTTCTGTGTGATCTTGAGACCATGCTGGCGCGCGATATACAGGAGCTCGACGTCGAACCCGAATCCCTGGACGGTCAGCCGGGGAAACACGGTCCGGGCGGCCCGTGCAGTGAAGCCCTTGAGACCCGCTTGCGTGTCGAGGATTCCGGGCAAGAGTCCAAGCCGGACCGCCCAGTTGAAGCTCCGGCTCATCACGTGACGCGTGTAGAGATACTGGAAGAACTCGGGGCTGATATCGTAGCGCGATTCGGGAAGGACTCGGCAGGCGATCACGACGTCGCTCCCCGCCTCGAGCAGTCGCGCCGTGTCGTCGACATCCTCGAGCGGGTACGCGAGGTCGGCGTCCGTGAAGACTCGAAAGCACCCCGTCGCGGCTTGCATACCGCGCGCAACAGCGAGCCCTTTGCCGCCGTTGCGTTCGTTGACGAGCAGCTTCACCCCGCGCGTGGACCCCGCGAAATCGCGCATCAGGGTCGCGGTGCGGGGATTGCTCCCATCGTTCACGAGCACGAGCTCGGTGCAGCGTGGTTGCCGGGGGAGCCAGTCGCTCAGCTGCGCGAGCGTGCCGGGCAGCGAGGCGGCGCCGTTGTAGACCGGTATGACCAACGAGAGTCGGATGTCGCCGTGCATCGAGGGCGCCTCCCGCGCTTTCTGTCCCGGTAAGGAACGTTCGACGGGAGGAAACGATGACAGCGATCGTGACCTTACAGCGGCGGGATGGTCATTTCCACCTGGTCTCCCGGCTGCACGGAGATCGTCTCGGTGCGCGGGTTGTCACGCCCGCCGATCGGATGGACTTCGAATCGGAGCTGGGGCGAGCTGCGCACAACGTAATCGGGGATCGTGAACACCTGGGACGAGAGTCCGGTGACCGTGCCCAGCCGAATGCGTTGCCCCTCGCGCAAGACGAATACGTTCATGTCGAGAAAGTTCTGGTTCTGCACCTTCAGGGTGGTCCGCACTTGCGGGTCGGACGGACCCGGTCTTACCGCAGGACCGCACCCGGCGCTCAGGAGCGCCAGGGTGAGAAGCGCACGTTTCATCGTTCCTCCATATTCTCGGGATCTCTCGCTCGTCCCAATCGCCGCTCGTCTGCATCACGGGAGGACATGTGTACAAATCACTGCTGCTTTCCATCAACCTACTCAGCGCCTCGATCGTGTGGGCGCAGTCACCGCAGCAAGCGAAGCTCTCGGTGCACTGGGAGGAGCTGACGGCGGCCGACTTCCGCGACGGCATCGCCCGCGCGCAGGCCACGTGCCTGCTCCCGTTCGGCATCATGGAGAAGCACGGGCCGCATCTCCCCCTGGGCAACGATCTGCTCAACGTGCGCTACGTTGCACTCAACGCCGCGCAGCAGGAATACGCCATCGTTTTTCCGGAGTATTACTTCGGGCAGATCTTCGAAGCCAAGCACGAGCCCGGCACAGTGGCCTACAGCAGGGGCCTGCAGCTGCAATTGCTGCAGGAGACGACCGACGAAATGGCACGCAACGGCTGCAAGAAGATCATCATCGTGAACGGTCACGGCGGCAACAACAGCCTGCTGCCGTACTTTGCGCAGACGCAGCTCGACACGCCGCACGACTACGTGGTGTACGTGCTGGGCATCGCGCGGAGCGGGCCGGGCGAGCCAAAGCACAAATCGAATCCGGCGACGGACATGCACGCAGGCGAGAGCGAGACGTCGGTGAGCATGATCGCCCGGCCCGACCTCGTGCACCTGGATCGCGCGCCACAGGAATCCGGCGCCGACCAGGCGCGCTTGAAGCTGTCCGAGGGCCTCTACACCGGCATCTGGTGGTACGCGCGCTTCCCGAATCACTATGCCGGCGAAGGCGCCGCGGCGTCGCGCGAGCTGGGCGAGTTCGAGACGAGGACCTGGATCAACGGGATCGTGCAGGCGATTCGCGCGGTCAAAGCGGACCAGGAAACCCTGCGATTGCAGAATGAGTTCTACGAGCGGAGCAAACATCCGCTGGACACGCCGCAGTGAGCGCCATGCCCAAGCAACGCGAGCCGGTCCGTGCCCTGGTGTTCTCTGCGTCGCTCCGGGCCGGCTCGCTCAATACGCTGCTTGCCAAACTGGCCGCCCCCGCGCTCGAGAAGCACGCCGGTATCGCAGACGTTGCCGCGATGCGCGACTTCGACTGCCCCTCCTACAGTCAAGATACGCAAGCGCAGGGCTTCCCACCGGGCGCCACGGAGCTCCGTCGCAGGCTGGATGCGAACGATGCGTTCGTCATCGCTGCACCGGAATACAACGGCTCGATGCCGGGATCGCTCAAGAACGTGATTGATTGGGTCTCACGATTCCGGCCGCAGCCGTTCAACGGCAAGCACGCGTTCCTGCTGTCGGCATCACCGTCCATGACCGGCGGCAATCGGGGCCTGTGGGCCCTGCGCGTACCACTCGAGCACCTCGGCGCGCGGGTCTATCCGGACATGTTTTCGCTGGCCCAAGCCCATCAGGCCTTCGACACACAGGGCCAGCTCGTGAATGCGCAGCTTGCCGACCGCCTCGACCAGACAATCGCCGGGTTCATGGATCTCGCCGAGGCCGCGAAAAACTACCCATGCGCCAAGACAGCCTGGATCGAGTTCCTCGGCGAGCAACCGAGCGCCGCGATCGATCGCTTAGACAAGCCTGCGTAGTCACGCGGCTTTGCGCTGCCGCACGTAGTGCAGGCCCACGACACCGGTCGGGTAGGGGTGCGCGGACAGCAAGCCGAATGTCGTATGCAGGCCCTCCGGCAACACGCGTTTGCCGCTGCCCACCATCAGCGGATACACCGTCAACTGCAGCTCATCCACCAGGTCGTTGCGGAGCAACGCGTGGACCAGTTGGCTGCTGCCGTCGGTGACGATGCTCTTGCCGGACTGCGCCTTCAGCGCGCGCACAGAGTCGATGACGTTGTCCCGAATGATCGTCGTGTTGCGCCAGGTTGGGCGCTCGAGCGTCTTCGATACGACGTATTTCTTGGGTGCGTTCATCACGTCGCCGAACGGGTCGCCCTCGGGCATCGGTTCGAACGCCGCCGCGTGCGACACGTACGTGCGGCGCCCAAGGAGAAAGGCATCGACGTCCCCCATCACGTCGAAGAACGACTTGCCGATGTCGTCGTGCCAATACGGCCCTGTCCAGCCGCCGTAGGCAAACCCGCCATCGCGATCCTCGTCTTTGCCGCCCGGCGCCTGCATCACGCCGTCCAGCGTCATGAACTCGTGAACAATGAGCTTTCTCACGTGGCCCTTCTGGCTGATGGTGACGAATCGTTGGCTGCCCAAGGATACGTCGAACGAGAGGACGCGAAATCGACGACCTCTCCCGTAGTGCTTTCACATACAGTTAGCCGAGGGCTTCCTTGACTTGCCGCCGGACTTCGTCGTTATTGCACCAGTGATGGCAAATCGTATGAGCCAGGCCTGCCTCTGTAGCGGGCCCCGTTCCCGGGGTCCGAAAGTGGGCGTGGGTTTCGTCATAGCGTAAAACAGCTTCACGAATCACGCGACCGGCTGCGGCCCCGGGAAATTGGGTGCAGCCGGTCGCGTTCTTTTGGACCCCAAGAAGGCCGACGTTCACGAGGAGGAAACAATGCCTGAGACCGTGGCCCCTGTCGCCGATATCGCCGAGCGCGGGTACGCACACCCCGAGGTCCTCGTCTCGACCCGGTGGGTGGCCGATCACCTCGCCGATTCCAACGTCCGGATCGTCGACTCGAACGAAGACGTCTTGCTGTACGAAACGGGACATATCCCTGGAGCAGTGAAAATCGATTGGGTCGCGGACCTCAATGATCCGCTGGTCCGTGACTACATCGACCGCCCGCGATTCCAGCGGCTGCTGCGCTCGAAGGGCATCAACGACGGCACCACGATCGTTTTCTACGGGGACAAGAACAACTGGTGGGCGACGTATGCCTTCTGGGTGTTTCAGCTCTTCGGCGTGAAGAACCTGCGCGTGATGGACGGCGGCCGGCTGCGCTGGGCCGAAGAGGGCCGCGAGCTCGTGACTGCGGCCCCGCGCTACGTCGAGGGCAAGATCACCGTCAAGGATCGCGACGACGCACGCAGCCGCGCGTTCCGCGAGCAGGTGCTCGAGCACGTCCGGAGTCGGCGGTCGCTGGTGGACGTGCGGAGCCCGGAGGAGTATCGCGGCGAGCGCATGCACATGCCCGAGTACCCCAATGAGGGCGCCCTGCGCGGTGGCCATGTCCCGGGAGCGCGCAGCATTCCGTGGGGGCGTGCGATCACGCCGGAGACGCACACCTTCCGGCCGGCAAGCGAGCTGCGGACGATCTACCAGGAAGAAAACGGGCTCAAGCCAGGCGGCGACGTGATCGTCTACTGCCGGATAGGCGAGCGCTCGTCGCACACGTGGTTCGCCTTGACGTACCTCCTGGGCTTCACAAACGTCCGCAACTACGACGGCTCGTGGACCGAGTGGGGCAACCTGGTGAAAGCCCCGGTGGAGAAACCGTAGTGGATCGCGAGGCGCGGATCGCCTGGCTGGTCGATCACAATCAGCGACCGCGCCATCGAGGACGCCTGCCGGACGCGGACGCCCGCGTACCGGGGGGCAACCCCGGGTGTGGCGACGTCATCACGATGTATGTGAAGGCGAACGATGGTGAGGACCGCGTAGCGGCCGTCAGCTTCGAGGGGGTCGGGTGCACACTGAGCCAGGCGGCCGCGTCGATCCTCGCCGAGCGCATGAACCGGCAGAAGCCGACATTCAACGAGGTTCTCGGCTTTTCCTACGAGCAGATGCTGGATCTCCTCGGCCGTGACATCGCCGCGTCGCGCCCGCAGTGCGCAACCCTCGCGCTCGGTACGCTGAAGGGCGCCGTGAAGACGGTAGAGATGAACCGGAAGCTGCGGGCGGCGGGCCATACCGACGACGAGATCGCCCAGCTTCGCCGCGCCATCGCGGCACAGGCGGAGGGGACGGGTCTCGTGATCGGGGAAGGGGCCGAGCGGGCGGCGCTCAGCGGAGACCGTACGCAGGAGCCGGTCTCGCGTGCCGGGCCCGCCGCCGCGCTGCAGCGCGAGCGAAGCCGGCGAGCTAGGTAAGTCGCGGCGGCTTCAATAGGCCCGACTTGCGCGCGAGCTTGGCGAGCTGCTGTCGCGCCATGCCGAGACTCGCGCGTTCGCGGTCGAGGACGAGATGCACGAACACGTCCTCGCCCGGGCCGAGGAGCCGCATCACGTGGTACTGCGTGTCCACCGTGATCATGATGTCCTCGATGCCGTCGCGGAGCCGTAGCGCGGCCTGCACGAGATCCTGGGCGATCTTGGCCGCGCGCGTCATGTCGAGCCCGCGCCCCACCGCGACCTGACCGAGGATCGCGCCAGTCGTAGCTTGCACGAGTGCGGCGCCGATCGCACCATCGATCTTGAGGACCTCGGCCAACACGCTGTCCGTGTCGAAGTCCTGGCGCGGCGCCGTCGGGACGACGTGCTGCTCCTCGCTTCGCGATCGCGCCGACTCGTCGAGCAGTCGCGCGGCCTCCATCAGCACGTGCTGGAGCGGCTCGCGCACTGTCCGCTGCCGCGCGCGCCGCTTGTAAAAGATCTCGACCGCGGGATCGGGCCAGCCCAGGATTTCGTAGGCCGCCTCGAGGCCATCGAGGACGCGGGTGTGCGCGTGCACGAAGGTGCCTTCGTCGAAGTACAGGCGGCCCTCACGCTGCGACGCCTCGACCAGGACGAGACCGCTCTTGCGCTCCACCTCGAGCAGCTGCAGTAGCCCGAACAGCGTGATTCCCGAGATGCGGCCGACCGCCTTGGGATCGAGCACCCGCTGCAGCTCGTCGGCCAGCAACACCACGTCCACCGGCTTCGAGAAGACCGCCGCGATGCCATAGGTTTGCAGCCGGC
>JACXTT010010672.1_pt1 | contig 12355 bp, 9 predicted proteins | sample 9270951 | NCBI WGS metagenome assembly JACXTT01 (sample SAMN15532306, study PRJNA645909) | rock metagenome | isolation source: weathered quartz diorite | place: Puerto Rico | collected 2017-06-21 | reverse complement strand
GTTTATCCTGTTCGGGCGGCAATCTACTTCGCAAGCAGCAAAATCAGCATTGCGGCGCGCTTGGCCTGGCGCGGAATGCTCTCGAGGTCCACGGATTCGCCGACAGCATGTGCGCCCGTGCCGATGGTTCCGAGGCCCGAGAGTGAGTCGACATAGGGAGCGATGAACGAGATGTCTCCGGCGCCTCGCTGCATGGGGTCGAGTTCACCCACTTCAGGAAGACCGGCGGCGACGCTGCCTTCGTTCAGCAGCTTCAGCAGACGCTTGTTGCCGGGCGTCGGCGCCATGGGCGGGTAGCCTTCCTCAAAATGAATCTCGGACGTCGTGCCCGGCAGGCTCTTGCCGACGATGGCGTACATGCGGTCTTTGATGCGAGCGACCTGTTCAGGAGTCAGCGCGCGCACCTCGCCGCGGGCGAGCGCATCGGACGGGATGATGTTGTCTTTACCCTGCACACTGCCTTGGCCCGCGCGATCGGCTTTGGGGTCCGCGCCGCCGAGCAGCATGCCGACATTGAAGGTCATGTTCGGTTCCCGCAGCGTCTTTTGGAACTCGTCGAGAATGCGGCTCATTTCGAAAATCGCGCCATAGCCGAATTTCTCGCTGAACATTTGGCCTGAGTGGCCGGCTTTACCCGTGGACCTGACCTGCCAGCCGATGAAACCGCGGCGGGCTGTGGAAGCGAAATCCTGCGAGACGCCGCGGACCCCGGTCTCAAAGCACAAGGCCGCGCGGGACTTCTTGCCTGCCTCGATCATGTCGCGACGGGTGACTGCGATGTCTCCAGGGGCTTCTTCGTCAGCCGTCAGGAAGACCGTGATCGGTACGCCGTCCAACAGGCCTGCTTTCTGCATGGCTTTGAGGGCAAGCAGCATGACCACAAGTCCGCCCTTCATGTCGGCAGATCCGGGTCCGGCGGCGGTGCGGCCGTCTTCTTTGCGGTCGAAGCGTTGAAAGGGGCTCGTGGGTTCGAAGACCGTATCCATGTGGCCGATGAGGAGGATCGGTTTGCCGCTGCCCGTTTTGCCCTTGCGTTCGGCAATGATGTGCGGGGCGCGTTGGATGGAGTCCATGGGGATGAAGCGCGCGTCGAAGCCGAGGGCCTTCAGTTCGGCCAACATGACGTCGCCGATCGCTTTGACGCCGGGGATGTTGAACGTTCCGGAGTTCTGGTTGACCAACCGCTCGAGCAAGGCCGCAGCGGTTGGGGCTTCGGCGTCGACAGCCCGGGTCAGCGAAGACGGATCCTGGGCTTGGAGCAAAAGCGTAGGCAATAGGAGAAAGGGGAGCAGCAGCCGCATCTGGGTAGGGTAGCGAAAGTAGGTGCTTCTAAGTACTCGCCCGGACAACGGAGCCGGACGGCGCGACGCCTGGGCGAGTCCTTCGGGTCTTGGGGACCGTCCGGCCCTGTCCGGGCTAGCTGATTAACCCGTTGCGTAGCGCGAACCGCACGATGTCGCCCGTATTGTGGAGGTTCAGTTTCTCCATCACGCTGCCGCGATGCGATTCCACCGTGTAGACGCTGAGGTTCAGCGACGAAGCGATCTCTTTGTTGGTCTTGCCTTCGGCGATCATGGTGAGAACTTCGCGTTCGCGGCTCGTCAGCAGATCGACGGGATTCGAAACGTGGCGCCGGTAATCGCTCAGCACCGCGTCTGAAATGGCTGGGCTCAGAAACGCCTCACCGCGATAGACCACGCGAATGGCGCGCACGAGATCCTCGTCGTCGGAATCCTTCACCAGATAACCTCGGGCGCCGGCCCGCAGGATCTCACGCACGTAAACAGAATCCTTGTGCATGCTCAGGGCGACAATTTTGGTGCTGCTCGATTCATCGCAAATCTGGCGGGTCGCTTCAATGCCGTTGAGGTCGGACATCGCAATGTCCATCACCACGACGTCGGGTTTCAGCCGGCGGCTCTCCGAGACGGCCTCCCGTCCGGTTTGGGCCTCTCCCACCACTTCCATGTCAGCCTGTGAATCGATCAGCATCCGAACCCCTCTACGAAGGATCGTGTGATCGTCAGCCAACAAGACTCGAATCTTCCGCTGGTTCGACATTCGGCTCCATCTGTTCGAGCGGGGTTTCCACGCGAATGGAAAGTCCCCCCTCCTTTCGATTCTCGACGATTAGCTCGCCGTTGAGGTGCCTGGCGCGGGCGCGCATGCCGACCATGCCGAGGCTTGGCGTCGCGGAACTGCGCAATCCGGCCTTCAAACCATGACCATTGTCCTGAATCGACAGATATACCGAGTCTTGGGTGACGCGCAGCGAAACCCATGCTTCAGTGGCTTCGGAATGGCGGGCGATGTTGGTGAGCGCCTCCTGCGTGATGCGGAACAAGTGAGTTTCGATCGATTCGGCAAGGCGGCCGCTATAGTCTGACGTGTAGTGAACGGGAATGCCGGTTCGCTGGCTCGAGCGTTCGCAAAGCCAGCGCAATCCGGAATCGAGGCCGAAGTCATCGAGGATCACAGGGCGCAGCACCTGCGACAGCTTTCGGACATCCTGCAGCACTTCGTCGACGATCGCAGTGCATTCCTGGCGAATGCTCGAGAACTTGCCTTCATCCACGCGGCTGAGCATGCGGCGCAAGCCGCTGAGGGATTGGCCGAGTTCGTCATGCATCTCGTGCGAAAAGCGCCGGGCCATCTTCTCGTGACTGTCGATCATGTGCCAGGAAACGTGCGCGAGTTCTTTGGCCTGCCACTCGAGCCTGGCGAAAGCCCGCTGAATGATCCAGATGGCGAGAACCGCCGTGCCAACCGCCAGAGCGATGCAAAGACCCAGCACCCAGGCGAGATTGTCGAGAAGTTCCTGCGACTGCTGTTCGATGCGGGCTTCGAGAGAGGCGGCGCGATCGGATTGTACGAGTCCTTCGCGAACGAGCAGTTGCGCCGTGTCTTGAATCCGGTCCGAGCCACGATACCCCAGGTATGCCGCCAACAGCACGAGCCCCACGACGAGGCCGAAGCCGATCAAGGCGATCCTCAATACGCCGCGCCGCGACATTGGTGGGTCCACCACGAGGTTCAAGGGTGGCGAGTTGGCGGATGGAACGTGCATCAGTCTGATCTACCTTTATCAGTTTTGCGCGCCGCGATGCGGAAGCGGAATCCCTCAGCGAGGGGAGTGAGTCTAACTTGATACGGGACCCGGGCGCTGACGCGGGCAGCGCCATCCCCTTCGGAGGGGAGAAACACCCTTGGCCCCAGGGGCCTGACTCCGGTTTCAAAAGCATCGTGTTTGGTGGTTTCAAGCGAGGGTAAAAAGAATGCTTTTCGGGCAACATGAAATGGTGAGGCATAGGATATTTGCGATCGGGCTGGCAATCGGCTCGATCTTTGGAGCGCAATCCCCCGCTCCGGCAGACGCCAGCGAGTCCATTACTTTGGATCAGGCCGTCCAGGAAGCCATTGCGAAAAATCTCGATCTGGCCGCCGAAAAACTAAACATTCCAGTCGCTGAAGCCCGCCGGATCACAGCGGCCTTGCGGCCGAATCCAGTCTTGACGATTTCGGGGCAGCAATTGGATCTGCTCGGGGCCAGCTATTCCAACTCGAGTCCGGTTGGGCCGAACCTGATCAATATTCATACGGACTTCCCCTTCGAGCGGGGCCACAAACGAGCGGAGAGGGTAGCATTGGCGAACGAGCAGAAATCGCTCGCGGAGCTTGGCGTCCGTGAAGTGATGCGGCAGGTCATCGCCGGGGTGCAGTCCGCCTTTGTGGACGTGCAGCAGGCGAAGGAAAACCTGGCGCTGGCGAAAGAGAACCTCCGCTCGCTCGAAGGCGTCGTTAGCATCAATGAAGCCCGTTTCAAGGCGGGCGACCTCGCCCAGGTGGAACTCGACCGGTCGCGCCTGGCCTCGCTGCAATACCGGACCGCCGTGCAGCAGGCGCAACTGCAGCTCGATCAGGCGAAAGTTCAACTGCAGCAGTTGATGGGCCGCAAGCAGAAGAATCCGGACCTGGATGTTACGGGCACAATGCGCAGAGATGTGGTCGCCGACGCTCAGCCTCAGATCATCAGCCATGCGTTGCTGCGGCGTCCAGACTATCTCACGACGAAACAAACCCAGGCGACCTCCCGCGCGGATCTTCGCCTGCAACTCGCTAATTCCAAGGTCGACTATTCGATCGGGACCGAGTACAGCTATCAACGAGCCTACGGCGTTGGAGGCAGTTCGCTGGGGCTCTACTTCAGCATCCCGCTTCAGATCTACAACAAGAACCAGGGCGAGATCGCCCGCGCGCAGCGCGAAATCAATCTTGGCGCTGCCAAGGCAGACGCCCTTGCGGCTTCTATTCAAACGGAAGTCGAAAAGGCGTACCGTCAATACACCGTCTCCCGCCAACTCCTCACTAACGTCGAAACCGATATGCTCGCGCGGGCAAGAAGCGTGCGCGACACCACCGAATACTCGTACCGGCGCGGCGAAGCCAGCCTGATCGAGTTTCTGGATGCGCAACGCGCGTTCAACGACGTGATGCAAACCTTCAACGAAGCCCGGGCGAATTACGCGCGGAGCCTCTACCTGATCGATACCGTGTCCGCCGCTACCGTCGGCGGTTCCTAAGAACTGCCTTCCGGAGGAACGACCCCTATGAAATTCGCCCCATTGACTCTATTGCCGCTGTTCATCGCGATGACAGGTTGCGGCTTTGGCGATCGCGAAGCCCCCACGTCCGAAATTGCGAAGAAGGCGGCGGCAGCTGCTGCATCCGTCCCCGTGGCAAAGACCGGCGAGGTGGTGATTCCGCCCGATTCGCCGAAACTCTCGCAAATTCGTTCGGAAGCCGTGGAAACCGCCGTTGTCCCCGTTGGACTGGTGGCCGCTCCAGGCAAGGTGGAGGCCAACGCCAACCGTTTGTCGCACGTAGTGCTGCCTCTCACCGGCCGCGTCAGTTCCGTGCTCGTCAAAATTGGCGACTTCGTGCAACAGGGCCAGGCCGTGCTTACGCTCGAGAGCTCGGATGCCGACGCCGCGGTTTCGAGCCTGCTGCAGGCTCAAGCGTCCGTGACGCAGGCGAAGTCCGCCGCCGCAAAAGCGCAGGCCGATCTCGACCGGTTGAAAGATCTACTCGAACATGGCGCCACGCCGCAGAAAGAAGTGCTCAACGCGCAGGCCGTGCTGGTGCAGGCCAAGGCGTCTGTCGAACAGTCGCAGGCTTCGGTGGAACAAGCCCGCCGCAGGCTGCAGATTCTCGGCATCGATACGAGCAGCTTTGGACAGCGCGTTACCGTGCATGCGCCGCTATCCGGCAAAGTTCTCGAATTGTCCGTGGCAAACGGCGAGTTCCGCAATGATCTCAGCGCGCCGTTGATGACGATTGCAGATCTGAGTTCGGTGTGGGTGACGTCCGATGTGCCCGAAACGGCAATCCGCCTGGTGCACAGGAACGAACCCGTTCGTATCGAGTTGTCCGCTTATCCCAATGAGACATTCCGCGGCCGCGTCGCCCAGATCGGCGACACCGTGGATCCGCAGACGCGCACGGTGAAGGTTCGCGCGGAACTCGCTAATCCCGAGGGCCGCTTCAAGCCGGAGATGTTCGGCAATATCCAACTGGCGGAGCGGAGCGAAGCCCGCCCGACCGTGCCGGTGGGCGCGGTGATCGCCACGGACGGCAAGCCGCTCGTCTGGCGTGAAGTCAGCAAGGGCGTGTACGAGAAAGTGTCCGTTACGACCGGTCCGCAATTGGGCGGGCGCGTCGCGATTCTTTCCGGTTTGCGTTCCACCGACCGGATTGTCGTCGACGGTGTGATGCTGCTGGCGTCGAACTAAGGAGCCCCCTCGCTTTGATAGCACAGTTACTGAGATTCGCGCTTCGCCAGCGGTTCATTGCGGTCCTTGTGGGACTTACGTTGGTCGGCGCAGGACTTTGGGCGTTCACCCAGTTGAAAATTGAAGCCTATCCGGACATTTCGGATACGCAAGTGGTCGTAATCACGCAGTACTCCGGGCGGGCCGCGGAAGAAGTCGAACAGCAGGTCACGGTTCCCATCGAGCGCGCGCTCAACAGCGCGCCCAACGTGATCGCGCGCCGGTCGCGTACGATCTTTGGATTGTCGGTGGTGGAGTTGACGTTCGACTACGGCACGAATGACTACTTTGCCCGCCAGGTTGTACTCGAGAAGCTACGCGATGCGGATCTGCCGGATGGCGTGACGCCAGCGCTAGGTCCGCTATCGACGCCGATCGGCGAGTTGTACCGGTACACGATCTCAGGCGGCGGACTCGACTCGATGAAGCTCCGCGAACTCGAAGACTGGGTAGTGGAACCACGCTTTCTGCAGGTGCCCGGCGTCGCCGATGTGACTCCGTTCGGCGGACTCGTCAAGCGCTACCAGATTCAGATCGACCCGTCGTCGCTATCCAAATATGGATTGTCGATCGGGCAGGTTGCCGATGCCGTTCGCGCCAACAACAGCAACGCCGGCGGCGCCATGCTCGACAATCAACAGCAGTCGATGGTGATTCGCGGCGTCGGCTTGATTCAGAACGCCGACGACATCGCAAATGTGGTGGTGACCGAATCGAAGGGCGTGCCCGTTTTCGTCAAGGACATTGGCCGGGTCGATATCACATTCTCTCCGCAAACCGGCATTTTCGGCGCCGGTAAAGATACCGGCGGCGTCGAAGGCATCGTGCTGATGCGCCGCGGCGAGAATCCTTCGGACGTCCTGAAATCGATCAAAGAAGCGGTTGAGGAATTGAACGGCGGCAAGCTCCCTCCCGGCGTGAAGATCGCGCCGATTTACGACCGCACCGATCTGGTCAACAACACACTCAGCACCGTATCGCACACCCTTTTGGAGGGTCTGCTGATCGTCATCATCGTGCTGTTTCTGTTCCTCGGCAGCGCGCGGGCGGCGCTTCTGACGGCGATCACGATTCCGTTGTCGTTGCTTTTCGCCTTCGTCTGCATGCATTTTTCGGGCATTCCAGCGAACCTGTTGAGCCTCGGCGCGCTGGACTTCGGCATCATCGTCGACGCAACTCTCGTGATGGTCGAACATATTCTGCACACGCTTCACGTGCGGCAGCATGCGCGGAAATTCAAGGAAAGCGGCGGCGTTCTGGCGGCGATCCGCGACGCGGCGCTCGAGGTGGAACGGCCGATCTTCTTCTCGCTCCTCATTATCATTTCCGCCTATATTCCGCTGTTCACTCTGGAACGCGTGGAGCGCAAACTGTTCACGCCGATGGCGTTCACGGTGTGTTACGCACTGCTTGGCTCAATGCTGCTGGCGCTGACGCTCATTCCGGTGCTGGCCACCTACCTGTTCCGCAATGGCGCAAAGAGCTGGGAAAACCCGATTCTGCCCTGGCTCGCGCGGCGCTATGAGGGCATTCTCAACCACGCCTTGAAACGGCCCTTCTTAGTCTTCGCGATCTCGGGGGCCATTGTGATTTCGGCGTTCGCCTTGGGCGGCGCGCTTGGCATCGAGTTTCTGCCGAACCTTGACGAAGGCGTGATCTGGGTTCGAGCGAATCTGCCCGCGGGCATCTCGCTCGAAAAATCTTCGCAGGTGGCTTCGCAGATCCGCGCCCTCGTGCAAGAGTATCCCGAAGTGCAACTCGTTTCTTCGCAGACCGGCCGCAACGACTCCGGCACCGATCCGTACGGGCCCAATCGGAACGAATTCTTCCTGGCGTTGAAGCCTTACGATACATGGCCCCAGGGAATGAACAAGGCCGCGTTCATCGAAGTGCTGAGCCGCAAGTTGAACGACAACATTCCGGGCGCGGCGTTCAGCTTTACGCAGCCCATTGTTGACAACGTAACCGAATCCGTCACAGGTTCGGCGGCGGATCTCGCGGTGATTGTGCGCGGCCCCGATCTGGCGGCCTTGCGCGATATTGCGAACAAGGGCCTCGACGTCATCCGCCAGGTTCCGGGCGCGGCGGACATGGCGATCGAGCAGGAATCCGACCAGGCGCAGTTGCGGATCCGCGTCAACCGGCAAGCGGTCGCCCGGTATGGCATCAATGTCCGTGACGTGCAGGACGTCATTGAAATGGCGATCGGCGGCCGCGCCGCGGGAACCATGTTCGAAGGCGAACGCCGGTTCGACATCACCGTCCGGTATGTGCCGGAAGCGCGCGCCAACATAACAGCCATCGGCAACGTGTTGGTGCCAACCAGAGAAGGCGGCCGGGTGCCGCTTTCGCAGTTGACCGAAATCAAAGTCGTCAACGGCGCGAGCATCATTGCCCGCCGCGAAAACCAGCGGCAAATCACGGTTCGCACCAACATCCGCGGACGCGACCAGGGGAGCTTTGTCGCGGACGCGCAGGCGCGGTTCGAAAAAGCGATGCGACTGCCCAAGGGTTATGAAGTAACCTGGGGAGGCCAGTTCGAGAACCTGCAGCGGGCCAAGAAGCGTTTGACCGTGATTCTACCCATCACCATCGCGATCATCTTCGTACTGCTGTTCTTCATGTTCGGCTCGGCGAAGTACGCCGGGCTCGTCATGATGAACGTTCCCTTCTCTCTGGTCGGCGGCATTCTGTTTCTGTATCTGCGGCACATCAACCTCAGCGTGTCGGCCGCGGTGGGATTCATCAGTTTGTTCGGCGTAGCGGTGATGAGCGGCGTGCTGGTGATTGCGGAGATCAATCGTCTGCGCCGCTCGGAACCGGAAATGCCCATTAAGGAAGCCATCATCCAGGGTTCGCTTGGACAATTGCGGCCCGTGCTGCTGATGGTGATCGTAGCCCTGCTCGGCATGGTGCCCGCGGCTCGCGCCAGCGGCATCGGATCCGACGTGCAGAGGCCGCTCGCGACCGTCGTTGTCGGTGGACTGCTGTCCACACTGTTCCTTACTTTGCTGGCGTTACCAAGTATGTACGCGCTCGCAGCGCGCCAGGGGAGCCCTGCGCCCGGCGATATCGAATAAGAGGAAGCGAATGAAAAAGCTCCAGTTGACCGTCTATCTGAATGAGACCGACATGAGCGGCGATGTTCCCCTGCATGAGGTTCTCGTGCGGAGGCTTCTCCATTCCGACATCTCGGGCGCGACGGTGTTTCGCAGCACGATGGGTTACGGATCGCACGGCAAGGTGCATCGCAACCGGTTGTTTGGCGTGTCCGACGACCGGTCGGTGGCGGTCATCGCGATCGACGACGAAGACCGAATCCGCAAAATGCTCCCGGAAATCAAGCAACTGGTCCGCGAAGGCCTCATTACGATTCAGGAAGTGGAAGTAGTCTCCTAACGGGGGTTTGTACAAAGATGGATCCGGTCAGAACCACGTATCAGTTTCGATCCCCCACTCGAGAGTTGACCGCAAAACGCATGCGGCAGCAGCCGTGTTCGTCCTGCGGCTGCGAAAGCGCTCCGCGCAACCTTTCCCTATGGACCGCCATGCGAAAATTCTTCGCCCGGATCGCGTCTTCGTTACAGAAACACCTTACACGGCGCCTGCACACCTAATAAGATGAAAGGATGGGTTTGTGCAGCGTCAGGCACTGGCCGGCACAACTGCCATCATTTTGACTCAGTGTGGGAGGAACGAAGACACGATGAAAGTCTCGAATCGTGTGGCGCCGCTTGCCGCGGCAGTAGCCGCATTGTGCGCGGCTCAGCCGCCGGGAGGTTTGCCCGAAGGCGCGGGCAAAGATACCGTGCAGCGTGTTTGTGGTTCGACGTGCCACGGCCCGCAGATCGTCGCCGGTAAAGGGTATTCACGCAATAACTGGGCTACCGTGGTCAATGGCATGATCGCTCGCGGCGCGAAGGCGAACGCGGCGGAATTCGGCGAAATCGTCGACTATCTTGCCAAGAACCTTCCGCCCAAGACCGGAGTTGCGGGCGCAGGCGGAGCGGGTTTTATCGGTTCGGGACCGGTGGATGCGCACGTGGTCGACGGAGCGGCGGCGGAACGCGGCAAGTCCATATATGTGGCCGAATGCATCACCTGCCACGGCAACAAGGCGCGCGGCGGCGCGGACTCTCTGCCCAAGGCGCAAAAGGGTCCGGATCTGGTTCGCTCGCTGGTCGTCCTGAAAGACCGCTACGGCGCGACAATTGGCGAGTTCCTCCGCAAAGGCCACCAGATGCAAAGCGGCAAGCCCAGCTCGAGCCTCGATGGCCCGCAGGTCATCGACCTCGCGCATTTTCTGCACTTGAAGGTCAACGATACGTTGCGCAGCGGGCCGTATTCGGAACCGATCAACGTGCTCACCGGCAACGCCAAAGACGGCCAGGCGTACTTCAACGGGGCCGGCGGCTGCAACAAGTGCCACTCCATTACGGGCGATCTGGCGGGCATCGGCGGCAAGTACGATCCGGTGATGCTGCAACAGAAGTTCCTGTTTCCGAGATCGTTCGGATTCGGCCGCGGCCAGCGTAGAGTTGCCGCCCAGAAGCCGGTCACTGTAAAGGTGACCCCGGCTGGAGGCGCTGCCGTTTCCGGCACGCTGGTCTATCTCGATGACTTCAATGTCGCGCTACGCGACGCCTCGGGCGAGTATCACTCCTGGAAGCGGACCGCGGCGGTCAAGGTCGAAAAGAACGATCCATACACACCGCATTACGAACTGCTGGACAAGTACACCGACAAGAACGTGCACGATATCGTCGCCTATCTGGAGAGTGTGAAGTGAAGAAGCTGCTACTGATCCTGCTCTCCCTGTCTGCGGCATTCGCGCAGACCCTCGATCCCGCCAAGCTCACGCAGGCCCCGACTGATTCGTGGCCGTCTTTCAATGGCGACTATTCCGGCCGCCGCTTCAGCCCGCTCACGCAGATCAACGCAAACAACGTGACCTCGCTGAGCCTCGCCTGGGTGCATCGCATCAACGTGCAGTCGAGCGGTCCCTTCCCCGGGTCGATCAAGTCGACGCCCGTGGTGGTGGACGGCATCATGTTCTTTACCGTGCCCGACCACGTGTGGGCGATTGACGCCCGCACGGGCCGCGAGATCTGGCACTTTACCTGGCCCTCCAAAGGCGGCATCCACATCGGCAACCGCGGCGTCGCGGTGTCCGGCAAATGGCTGTTCTTCGAGACTCCGGACTGCAACCTGGTTTCGCTCAACATGAAGGACGGCACGGAACGCTGGCACAAGTCGATCTGCGATCCGGATCAACTGTATTTCGCGAGTTCCGCGCCGCTGATTGTGGGCAACCACGTGATTGCGGGCGTCAGCGGAGACGACCTCGACGTGCCCGGCTACATCCAATCGCACGATCCGGAAACGGGCGAGCGGCAATGGCGCTGGTACGCGTATCCGGACCCGGGTTCGCCCGAAGCCAAGAGCTGGCCGACCCTCGAAGCCATGCTGCATGGCGGGGGCATGACGTGGGGTTCCACCACCTACGATCCCGAATTGAAGCTCATTTACTTCGGAACGGGCAACCCGCAGCCTGTGATTGCGCACAAGGGCCGCACGGGCGACAACCTGTTCACCGAATGCATCATGGCGGTGAACGTCGATACCGGCAAGACCAAGTGGTTCTTTCAATCCTCGCCGCATGACACGCACGATTGGGACGCGATCCAGACTCCTGTGTTGATCGACGGCACGATCAATGGCGCGCCTCGCAAGCTGATCGCGCAGGCGTCGCGCAACGGGTATTTCTTTGTGCTCGACCGGGCCACGGGCAAGAACGTCAGCAGCACCAAGTTCGCCAAGGCCAACTGGGCGAAGGGCCTCGATGCAAAAGGACAACCGATTCCCGATCCGGCAAAGTATCCGCAACTCGACGGCGCGCTCGTGGCGCCGAATCAGGCGGGCGCGGCGAACTGGCCTCCGCCGAGCCTCAGCCCGGCGACGGGTCTGTTTTATATCAACGCCTCGAACGCGTACAGTGTTTATTACATCTACGACGACGAGGATAAGCCGGAAGGCTGGGGCGGCAACGACCGCGGCGGCTTCTCGGAAAGCATGCTCGAGGCGATCGACTACACGACCGGCAAGATCAAGTGGAGCCACAAGTGGGAAGGGCCAGGAGGTCCGCGCTCGGGAGTGTTGAGCACCGGCGGCAACCTCGTATTTGCGGCCGATATGATGAACAACTTTGTGGCGGTGAATGCGACCACCGGGCAACCACTGTGGCACGCAAACCTCGGTCAAGGGGCGAGCAATGCCCCGATCACGTTTGCGCTCGACGGCACGCAGTATGTCGTGGTCGGCGCGGGCGATCTGCTGTTCTCGTTCGTCATGCACGCAAAGTAATCTGCATCATCCCTGTGTGGTGGCAGTCAGGCTAAAATTGGACGGAATACATGCGCACTCCGCTGTGGCTCGTTCTTATTGCAGCCGGTTTTCTCACTGCCGCCCCCGGACCCCTCCGGTTCAAGACCACCCTCAATCCTTCGGTCGCCTCCCGCACGGAATCC
>JACXTT010010671.1_pt1 | contig 12356 bp, 10 predicted proteins | sample 9270951 | NCBI WGS metagenome assembly JACXTT01 (sample SAMN15532306, study PRJNA645909) | rock metagenome | isolation source: weathered quartz diorite | place: Puerto Rico | collected 2017-06-21 | reverse complement strand
ATGAACAGGAGCACCTTCAGCAGCGACATCGAATCGAGCCCGGCCAGCTCGAGATCGTCGTCGGGCCGCACCGGACGGCTCCGCGCCATGATCGTGGCGTTGATGAAGTCCGTCACGGCCTTCGCGACTTCTTCGGGATCGAGCCGGGAGAGATTCCCGGTGGACATGATGGAAATCACTATCCTTATGCAGCTCTTACTTTGCAAGTCCTACGAAATGACGCCGCCGGGCGATTCGTCTAACGGGCCAGGAGGAGACGCAAATAAGGCTCGGCAAAAGCAAGATCCTCGGGACGTCCATGCTGGGCTTGCTGTCGGGTTTGCTGCTGGCCACCAGCGCCCAGGCGCAGTGGCGAGACGAGAGACACGGACCGGTCTTTCGGGACGGGCACGCCCGCTTCGAGCATCGGGCATTCGTGCGCCACGAAGACTGGCGCTTCGACAGAGGCCGCGGCTGGCGATTCGAGCATCGACCGGGATTCTGGTCCCCGTACTACGTCTGGTGGTGGACCGGTGGACAGGTCGTGATGCTCGCGGCGCCGACCGTTACCGTCGTCAACTACCCAACCGGTCAGTACCAGCTCCGCGGCGACGGGATCACCGTGCCGTATTACTGGGCCTGGGTGCCGGCTCAGGCGTACATCGCGGCGCCTCCGCCGCCCGCGGTACCGGCCGCGCCGGATATGGGGCCGGCCGGCTCACCACCACCGCCGCCTCCGGCGGCCGGGTAGATCCGACAACCGAATCGTTTGAGGAGGCTTAGACCATGGAAAGACCGAATGTGCTTCGCCGCCTGGCCGCGACGTTCCTGCTTGCGTGCGTCGTCACGATCAGCACCGCCGGATGTCTTCTGGTGCCGGTTCCCGTGGACGGCGGCCACGGCGGATACCATCATCACGGTCGCTGGTAGCAGCTCGTCGCGATTGCGCGGCACCGCGTTCGCGCGCAGCCTCCTGGTTCGCCAGGGGGCTGCGCGTGTGTTCCGAGACGTCCCGCGACTTGACTCCGTTCGCTCGTCGGCGCTAAGGAAGGAATGCCGTGAAGCGAGCTCGGTCGCGCGCCGCGAAGCCAAACGCCGGTCCTTTCGACGGCTACCGCCGACGTGAGGTTCCCCCGCCGGATCCCGAGCTGACCCAGGTCGGTCCCCGAACGCCGTGCGGCGAATATCTGCGCCGGTTCTGGCAGCCGGTCGCATTCGCGCGGGAGCTGACGTCGGCGCCGTTGAGAGCGCGGATCCTCGGCGAGGACCTGGTGGTCTTTCGCGATCGCGGTGGGCGCGTCGGCGTGCTGCATCTGCACTGTGCGCATCGCGGCACGTCGCTCGAGTTCGGCATCCCGCTCGAGCGCGGCATTCGCTGCTGCTATCACGGCTGGGTCTACGACGTCGACGGACGCTGCCTGGAGACGCCAGGAGAACCGGCCGGCAGCCGTCTCCGAGAGCGCATCTGGCAGGGCGCCTATCCGACGCACGAGTTCGCCGGGCTCGTGTTCGCGTATCTCGGCCCGGCCGCTCGGCGCCCCGCGTTTCCGGTCTACGACAGCTACGACGTCCCCGGCCATCAGCTGATGCCCGCCGCGAAATTCCTGCTGCCCTGCAACTGGCTCCAGGTGAAGGACAACAGCATGGACCCGGTGCACACCGCCTTCCTGCACGCGCTCAGCAGCGGCTACCAGTTCACGGAGGCCTTCGGCGCCGTGCCCGAGCTCGACTGGATGCTGACCGACGCCGGCATGGTCTATCTGGCGACGCGCCGGATCGGCGATCTGGTGTGGGTCCGCGTCTGCGACTTCATGCCGCCGAACGTGCACCAGTTCACGCGCGAGATCGAGGACGCCAGCGCGCCAAAGCCGGCGAGCCGGCCCGTCATCATCCGGTGGGCCGTGCCCAACGACGATACGCACACGACGAACTTCGAGCTCGCGCAAGTGGATCCAGCATGGGGTCTCACGGCCGCGCAGGTGGGCCAACCGGGCTTCGGCCAATCCGACGATCGCCCCTACGCCGAGCGACAGCGGGTTCCGGCGGACTTCGACGCGCAGTCCAGTCAGCGGACGATCGCCGTCCACGCGCTCGAGCATCTCGCGTCGACCGACCGCGGCGTGATCATGCTCCGGCGCATCGTGCGCGACGGAATCCGGGCGGTGGCGCGCGGGCGTGATCCTCACGGAACGCGCGGGCCCGAGGGCCAGACGATCCCGACGTTCACGCAGGACATCGTGCTGCGTGTGCCGCCCGCGCCCGGCCTCGACGCCGATCGGCGGCTTTTACGAATGACGGGACGGTCGGTGATCGGGACCGGGCGGAGCTAGTCTACAGGCGAGCTTCGTCGATCTTCAGACCGAGCCAGTAGCGGCCGACCAGCTCGTAGTGGGCGAGGCGCCCCTGCAGGTGCTGCGTGATCACGTGGATGTCCTGGAAGTGGCGCTGGAGCAGGTGATCCTCGTAGGCGGCGGTCGCACCGGCGGCGTTGTAGACGCTGTCGATGATCTGCGCGGCCAGGCGAATCCCGTGCGTCGTGGCCAGCCGGAGATTCGCGCGATGCTCGAGGGTGAGCGCGTTGTTGACGCTCGCCGCCCACGCCTCGCGCACCGCCTCGTAGAGGAACGCCCGCCCCGAGCGCAGCGCCGCCTCCGCCTGGCCGACCGTCATCTGGATCATCGGCTGCTCGCGCAGCATGGTCGGCATCGCGCGCGGCGTCTTGGCGCCGGCGAGCTCGCCGAACGTCTCCAGGGACGTGCGCGCCATCCCGAACGCGACCGCGGCATCACCCGAGGCAAACAACAGGGTTCGCGCGATGCGATAGAGCGGCGCGTCCTCGCGCAGTAGCGCCGTCTGCGAGAGCACGGTGCGCTCGGCCGGCACGAAGACGTCGTTCACCGCGAAATGGTGCGTGCCGGTGCCCCGCATGCCGCGCGTGTGCCAGGTGTCGAGCAGCTCGGCTTCGGCGACCGGCACGAACATGTAGCGCGCCTCCGGCGCCTCGCCTTCCATGCGCACCTGGCCGTTCTCGATGATCTGCGCGTGCGACGCGACCCAGGATGCGTGCCGGCAGCCCGTGCTGAAGCCCTGGCCGCCCGGGGGGCTCGTGACGCGATAACCGCCCGGCACCACGATCGCCTTGGCGGTCGGCGCCGGTGTGTTCGCCACGACGGCGCGCGGCACGTCGGTCCAGATCGTGCGCGCAACCTCGCGCGGCATCCGCGCCGCGTAGGTTCCGAAGATCGCGCCCTGGTTCAGGCACCAGCCCGTGCTCGCGTCGGCCTTGCCGATCTCCTCGATCACCTGGACGTACGTCGGCAGGTCGATCTCGCCGCCGCCGATGGCACGGGGGATCGCCATGTGGAAGAGCCCGGCGTCGGCCATCGCCTCGAAGAGCGGGCGCGGCAGCTCACGGTTGGCGTGGATCTCGTCCGCGGCGGAGCGAATCTGGGGGACGAGCTTCCGTGCAGCGTCGAGCGGCGAGCGGCCGTCGGCTTCCAGGGCGGGAGCTCGCGAGCTAGGAGCCGACCGCGGCGAGCGCGGGCTGCTCGATGTCGAGGGTCGTCACGCGGCGCAGCTCGCGGCGGTACTTCGCGTCGTCGAACGGCCGCGCGCGATGCACCGTGGCGCGATTGTCCCAGATCACCAGGTCGCCGACGCGCCATTCATGACGGTAGACGTATTCCCGCTGGGTCGCGTGCTCCATCAGGTCGCGCAGGAGCAGACGTCCCTCCGGCAGCGGCCAGTCGATGATCCGCGTCTGGTGCGACGCCAGGTAGAGCGAGCGGCGGAGCGAGCGCGGGATCGTGCGGACGAGCGGGTGGATCGCGCCCTTCAGCTGGTCCTGCTCGCTCTGCGAGAACTCGAATCCGAGTACCTGGCGCGAATGGGCGATCGAATGGTGGGTGCGGAGCCCCTCGATCAGCGCCTTCGTCTCGGCCGGTAGCGTGTCGTAGGCGGCGCGCATGTCGGCGAACTCGGTGTCGGCCGCGACCGGCGGCACCACGCGCGCGTGCAGCATCGAGTACCGTCCCGCCGGATCCTTGAACGACGCGTCGGTATGCCAGAGACGATTACCGAGCGTGTACTGGCGGCGGCGATCGTCGGCCTTCATGATCTCGCCGTCGGCGTCGAGATTGGAGATGTCCGACAGCGCCTCGTTGCCGAAGCGATTCTTCGCGATCACGCGGCTGCCGGTGCCCTCGTGCAGCTGGCCGTCCAGGCGCCGGGCGAACGCGAGCTGTTCCGCGTCGGCGAACTGCTGGTCGCGGAAGATGAGGATGGCGAATTCGTCCATGCCGGCGCGGATTTTTGCCAACGTTTCCGCGTCGTGAACCTCGCGAAGCTCGATCGGGCTGGACTCGCCTACGAAGAGGGGATGCACCTTCCGGAATGTCAGCGCCATGGTCTCAAGAGGGTAGGACGAGCCGGGGCGATCCGTCAAGCTCACGGGTCCACGGTCGGGTCGAGAATGACCTTGCCCAGCGGTTCGTTCGTCTCGACGAGGCGGTGGGCGGCCGCCGCGTCTCGAAGCGGCAGCACGCGGTCGACCAGCACCCTGAACGTCCCGGCTCTGGCCAGCTGGAAAGAGCGCTCCAGATCTTCTCGGCGCTCGGCACCCAGCCCGCTCATGACCCGGAGACGTTGCTGATAGAGGCGCCTCACGTCGAGGTTGACGAACCCACCGCCGTGAGCACCGACGGTGACGAGCCTGCCCGCGGGCGCGAGACTGTTGAACGCCCCCGACCAGAGGGCCGGATCACCGATGTTCTCGAAGACCGCGTCGACTCCGCGGCCTCCCGTGATCCGCATGATTTCCTGCGCGAGATCCCGCGCTCGGTAGTTCACGCCGAAATCGGCTCCGAGAGACATGGCGATCTCGACACGCTGGTCCGCTCCCGCGGCGGCGATCGTCCGAGCTCCCAGATTCTTCGACACCTGGACCAGGCAGCTCCCCAGTCCGCCCGCGGCACCCATGACCAGCGCCCAGTCGCCCGCCTTGAGATCGGCCAGGTAGCACTCGCCGAACGCCAGCGGGAAATGCCGCGCGATGACCGTCGCATCGGCCAAGGCGAGCCCTTCGGGTACTGGTACGCAGTTGACGGCCGGGATCTTCAAATACTCCGCGTAGCCACCCCAGCACTGGACGCCGAGCATCTTGCGACTCACGCAGCGCCGCTGCTGGCCAGTCGTGCAGTACTGGCAGCGACCACAGCCGACGCCACCGAAAATGGCGACGCGGTCGCCGATTTCGATCGACTCGACCCCGGGGCCCATCGCCGCCACGACTCCTGACGGGTCGTTGCCCAGGATGAGGGGTAAGGTCACTCCGTAGTTGCCGCCGTCCCGCCGTACCTGGAGATCGAGCGTACGGTTGACCGATACGGCGTGAACCCTGACGAGGACCTCGCCGGGGCCGGGCGAGGGCGTCTCGACGTCCTCGAATCGCAGGACTTCGGGGCCACCGAACTGCCTGATGATGATGGCTTTCACCGCGGCTCCCCGGCACGTACTACGTCGTCAGCACGCCCATATGAACGGCGCGCGCCTCCATCTCGGCGCCGTCGGCCACGGCGAGCATGCGCAGCGCGATCGGCGCGATCTCGGCCACGGGGCCACCAGAGCCACGCGGGGCGATGACACTCGCGACCCAGGCCCGCAGCGGAGCCCCGCCCGGATTCACGAATTCGACGACCGCCCCGGGTCCCACGCTGAGCCTCCTGGCGGCGTCGGCGCTCAGGCGAACCTCGCGTCCGCTCCCGGTGTCGAGGCCGGCGCCCGCCACGATGCGGACTCGCAGCCGGGCGGCGCGGAGCTCCGCGCGCCGAGCTGCCGTGGCATCGGCATCTGGCGCGCCGTCGTGGAGCGCGACGCCGTAGATCCCCGCCGCGACCTCCGGCGTGACGTAACCCTCGCCCACGTCAGCGGCGACGCGCGCGGGATCGCGCTCGAGCGGATCGCCGAAGCCGCCGCCGCCGCTCGACTCCATCAGCAGCACATCGTCGCGCTGGAGAGGGAAGCCGCTCACCTTGCCGGGCAGGGAAGATGGTTGGACGCGCTGACCATTCCGCCGCACCCAGAAGCGATTCGTCGCGCCGGCGCCACCGCCGCAGACACCGAAGGGCGGGAGCACCGCCTTCTCCGCGAGCACCGACAGCTGAGCGCCCGACGTCTGGATGCGCACCTCGCGCGTGAGCCCGAGCCCGCCGCGCCAGCGGCCGGGCCCGCCGGAATCCTCGCGCAGCGCCGTGCGCTCGATGCGCACCGGATAGAGCTGCTCGACCGCCTCGATCGGCTGCAGGGTCGTCATGTCGCTCTCGGTCCACGCGCGCACGGTGTTGTTGCCGTCGCCCCCGTCGAAGCCGCCGGTGCCGCCCGCCGGGTACTCGTAGAAGATGAACGTCTCGCCCGTGCGCGGATGCGGACCGCCGACGTAGCAGTGATTGCCACCGCCCTTGAGGTCGCCGGCGATCTTGCCGTCGAGCGCCTGGGCGAGCGCGCCCATCACGGCCGACTCCACGCAGTACTTCACCTCGACCATGCCGCCGCACGGCGCGGGCGGGTTGGCGTTCACGATCGTTCCCGTCGGCGTGATCACGGTCAGCGGTCGGAAGGCGCCCGAGTTCACGTCGGCGCCGGGGTCGAGGAACGACTTGATGATCGTGAACGCGCCGGTCGGCGCCATCGCCGGGCCGACGTTGGTCGGGCCGAGCGTCTGCGGCGAGGTGCCGGCCAGATCCACCGTGATCGTGTCGCCGGCGACGGTGACCTTCGCGCGCACCGTCAGGGGCTCGAGCCGTTCGGTACCGGCCTCCAGGTGCGCCTCGTAGACGTATTCGCCCGCGCGAAGCCCGCGGATGGCACGGCGCATGCGGCCCTCGGCGCGATCCATCAGCTCGGCGACGGCGTCGCGGATCGTCGCGGCGCCGTAGCGCGCGACCAGCTCCTCGATCCGCTCGGCGGCCTTGCGGCAGGTGCCGAGCATCGCCTGGAAGTCGCCGCGGCGCTCGCGGGGGCCGCGCATGTTGCTGAAGATCAGGTCCAGCGCGGCGTCGTTCGGTCGACCGCGATCCACGATCCGGATCGGCGGGATGCGGACGCCCTCCTGGAAGATCTCGGTCGCCCCGCCCGAGAGGCTGCCAGGGCTCATCCCGCCCACGTCGCCCCAGTGCGCGCGCACGACGGGGAACACGAACATGTCGCCGTCCGGCGCGAAGAGCGGATAGATCATCGCGACGTCGTTGAGGTGGGTGCCGCCGGTGTAGGGCTCGTTGTGCAGGAAGATGTCGCCGGGGTTGATGTCGTCGCCGAACTTCTCCCGCACGGCCTTCATCGACCAGCCGACCGGCACGATGTGGAGCGGATGATCCTGGCCCTTGGACATCGCCACGATCTGCGCCTGACCGTCCATGAGCACGCAGGAGAAATCCTCGCCCTCGTAGAGAATCGACGAGTACGCGGTGCGCACCAGGGTCACCCGCATCTCGCGCACGATCGACACGAAGGCCTCGCGCAGCACCTCGAGGGTGATGGGATCGATCACGCGCGGATCTCCCGCTCGAAGCGCAGGTTGCCGTGCTCGTCGAGCGCGCCACGCCAGCCCGGCGGGACGATCGTGGTCGCGCCGAACTCCTCGACGATCGCGGGGCCACGTAGTAGCGCCCGCTCGGGAAGCCGATCGCGCTCCCAGACCGGGCAGTCGTGCGGCGCGCCGTCGAACCAGACCGCGCGGCGCTCGCTCGGCGCGCCGTCGAGCGAGTCGCCCGCGCTGCGAAACCGCGCTCCCGAGGGTCTGGGGACGAGGCCGTAGGCCGTGAGCCGAGCGTTGACGAGCTCGATCGGCGCGCCCGGGCTCGAGTGGCCGTACGCGCCGAGGTGCTCGCGGTGAAAGGCCGGCTCGATCGTGTCGAGCGCCAGCCCGCGCGGGCCCGCCTCGCCGACCGCGACGTTCAGCTCGAATGCCTGGCCCTGGTAGCGCAGATCGAGCGAGCGGACCAGCCGCTGCGCGCTCGCGGTGAAGCCTTCGAGCTCCAGCTGATGCCGGGCCGCGTCCTCCATCTCGCCAAAGAGCTCGAGCGCCACGCCGAGACACTCGCGGAGCGGGCCCACGCGCGTCCTGACGTCGTCGTGCTTGATCTGCGAAGCCAGGAGGCCGAGCGCCGAGAAGTTGCCGGGATGGCGCGGGACGAGCACGCGCGGAATGCCGATCTCCTGGGCCAGCGCGAGCGCGTGCATGGGCCCGGCGCCGCCGAACGCGATCAGCGTGAAGTCGCGCGGATCGTGACCGCGCTGGATGGAGATCTCGCGGATCGCCGAGGTCATCCGCGCGACCGCGATCGTGATGACGCCCTCGGCGAGCGCCTCGACGCTCATCGACCGATCGAGACGCGCCCGGAGCTCGGCGAGGGCTCGGCGCGCGCTGGCCGCGTCGATCGCGATGCTCCCGCCCAGACGCTTCGCCGTCCCGATGCGGCCGAGCACGGCGTTGGCGTCGGTCACCGTCGGCTCCGTGCCGCCGAGGCCGTAGGCGACGGGGCCCGGCGCGGCGCCCGCGCTGCGCGGTCCCACCTGGAGGCTTCCGTCGACGTCGAGCCACGCGATCGAGCCGCCGCCGGCGCCGACGCTGTGCATGTCGAGCTGGGGCACCTTCACGGGAAACGCCCCGAGCATGCCGTCCGACGTCGTCAGCGGTGCCAGATCGCATACCAGGCACACGTCGGTCGACGTACCGCCCATGTCGTAGGTGATGAAGTCGCGCACACCGGCGACCTCGCCGACGAAGCACGCCTGGCTCACGCCGCCAGCCGGTCCAGAGAAGATCGTCTTGATCGGCAGCCGTCGCGCCGTCTCTGTCGTCATCATGCCGCCGCTCGAGGCCACGGTGAGAACGCCGTGCGCGTAGCCGGTGGCGCGCAGGCGCTCCTCGAGCCCGGCCAGATAGCCATCCATGATCGGCTGCAAGTACGCGTTGAGCACGGTCGTCGAGAAGCGCTCGAACTCCCGGTACTCGGCGACGACGTCCGCGGAGCAGGAGACGGGCAGCCTCGGGTACCGACCCTTCGCCGCGTCGGCGACGGCGCGTTCGTGCGCGGGATTGAGATACGCGTGAAGCAGGCACACGGCGATCGCCTCGGCGCCGGCGGCCACCGCGGCGTCGAGCGCGCGCTCGACGCTCGCGGGGTCGAGCGCGGTCAGGACCGCGCCGTCGGCGGCCAGACGCTCCACGACCTCGAAGCGATGCTTGCGCTCGACGACCGGCTTGGGGCGCACGAACGTCGGCACGAAGAGCGCGGGGATATTGCGCTTGGTGCGGCCGATCTCGATCAGGTCACGGAAGCCCGCGGTCGTCAGGATCGCGACGCGCGCGCCGCGCCGCTCGAGCACCGCGTTGGTGCCGACGGTCGTGCCGTGGACGAGGCGGCGCACGTCACGGCCCGCGATGCCGAGCGCCCGAAGGCCGGCCAGGACCGCGGCCGCTTCGCTACGAGGCTGCGACGGCACCTTGGTGACGACGACCCGTCCGGTCGTCTCGTCGACGGCCGTCAGGTCGGTGAAGGTGCCGCCGACGTCGATCCCGACGATGAACACGCGCGAGATGATAGCATCGGGCCAGAGAGGGGAGGCAACCCATGGCCACGAGCGGCGACGCGATCCGGCACCTCTGGACCCACAAGACACAGGATCATCCCTGGCTCGCCGACGAGGAGCTCGTGATCGAGCGCGCCGAGGGTGTTCACGTCTGGACCGAGCGGGGCAAGAAGCTCATCGACGGCTTCGCGGGCCTCGCGGTCGTGAACGTGGGCCACGGCCGGCGCGAGATCGCCGAGGCGATCGCCGAGCAGACCGTGCGCCTGGCCTACTATCCGACGACGCGCCAGTTCTCGAACCGTCCGGCCGCCGAGCTGGCGGCCAAGATCGCCAGCCTCGCGCCGGGCGATCTCGACTACTCGTTCTTCGCCGTCAGCGGAGCCGAGGGCAACGAGCGCGCCATGCAGATGGCCCGGCACTACTGGCTCGCCTCCGGCAAGCCGGGCAAGCACAAGGTCATCTCGCTGCAGGGCGGCTATCACGGCGGGACGACGGGCACCTTCGCCGTCTGCGGGCTGCCGCACCTGACGGAGGCGTACACGGATCTTCACGTGCCCGGCTTCGCGAAGGTCACGCCGCCGTACCCGTACCGAGATCGCGGCACGGGAACCGACGAGGAACTGGTCAAGCGCCGCGCGCGCGAGCTGCGTGAGGCGATCGTCAAGGCGGGGCCGGAGACGGTATCCGCGGTCATCATGGAGCCGGTCATCTCGTCGGGCGGCTTCATCATGCCGCCGATCGGCTGGCTGCGCGCCGTCCGCGCCATCTGCGACGAGCTCGAGGTCCTGATGATCGCCGACGAGGTCATCACCGGGTTCGGGCGCACCGGCCGCTGGTTCGCGGTCGAGCACGACGGCATCGTCCCGGACCTGATGACGGTCGCCAAGGGCATCACCTCGGGCTACATCCCGCTCTCCGCCGCGATCGCGCGGCGCCGGCTCGCCGACGCGTTCCCCGACGATGCCAAGCAGGAAAACGTGCACCCCGGCACCTACGCGGCGCACCCGGTCGCGTGCGCGGCGGCGCTCGCCAACATCCAGATCATGGAAAAGGACCATCTGATCGAGAACGCCGAGGCGATGGGCGCGCGGCTCCGTGACGGCCTCCAGCAGGCGGTGGGCAAGAAGCGGATCGTCGGTGAGGTGCGCGGGCGCGGGCTCCTGGTGTGCGCCGAGCTCGTCGAGCCCGACGGATCCGGCCGGCCGCTCGACAAGGACAAAGTCGCGAGGCTCGACCGCAAGGCGTGGGACCGGGGCGCGATCGTCTATGCGCGCGGCCAGGTCTTGAGGCTGGCGCCGCCGCTCTGCATCACGCCCGAGGAAGTCGACCAGCTGGTGGACATCGTGACGGCGAGCATCGGCGACCTCGATCGCGAGCTCGCGTGAGGGACCGCCGGCGCAGCGAGGGCGAGATCGTGGATCAGGATCGCGACCGTCTGCGTGCCCTCAGCACCCGGCTCCTGACGCTTCACGGCGTGTTGCTGGACCGTGAGCGACGCGCGTACGAGGACCGTCACGGGTCCGTCGCCTCGCGCGAGCTCCTGCAGCTTCTCCTGTACGACGAGCACTTTTCCTGGCTCCGCTCGCTCTCGTCGATGATCGCGAAGATCGACGAGGTCGTCGATGCCGACGAGCCGCTCCCTCCGGAGAGCATGCGGCGCGCGTTCCGGGAGGCGTATCGGCTTCTGAAGTCCGGGACGGCCGGAGACTTCCAGGACAAGTACCACCTCGCCCTGCAGGATTCGCCCGACGTGATCATGGCTCACGCCGCGGTGAGTCGCGTCTTGTCCGACTCGGGCGTGGATTCGGGAACACGCTGACCGGCGCCCGGGCACTCCGGGCGCGACATCGCCCTTGAGCCAGCTGGCGCGCCGCGATTTCCTGAACGGCGTCGCGCTCACGATCGGGGCCGCGCTCCTCTCGCCGGGCGAGGCGCTCGCGCTGAGCCTCGACGGCCCCCCGGATGGCTCGTCGTCCTATCCTCCGGCGCTCACCGGCATGCGCGGCAGCCACGACGGCTCCTTCGAGGTCGCTCATTCGCTGCGCGACGGGTCGTTCTGGCCGACCGCGGGCTCGCCCGCCGACACCGGCGAACGCTACGACCTCGTCGTCGTGGGCGCGGGCATCAGCGGGCTGGCCGCCGCCTGGTACTTCCGCAAGGCGGCCGGCGCGTCGGCGCGAATCTTGATCCTCGACAACCACGACGACTTCGGCGGACACGCGCGCCGCAACGAGTTCCGCGTCGGGGGGCGCACGCTGATCGGCTACGGCGGCACGTTCGCCATCGATAGCCCCGCGCCGTACAGCGCCATCGCGAGCGCGCTTCTGACCGAGCTGGGCATCGACGTCTCGCGCTGGGAGCGCGTGCTCGAGCGCGGGCTCTACGCCGGACTCGGCATGCGCTCCGCGGTCTTCTTCGATCGTGAGACGTTCGGCGTCGATCGGCTCGTACGCGCGCCGGCGGGAATCATCGAGCAGGGGACAACCTCGCCCGGAACGAGCCAGCCCGATCCGTTGGCCGTGTTCCTGGCGGACGCGCCGCTGTCCGATTCGGTGAGACGCGACGTCGGGCGGCTGCTCAAAGCGCCCGCCGACTATCTCCCCGACCTCGACGATGCAGGGAAGAAGGCGCGGCTGGCGCGCCTGAGCTACGCCGATTTCCTGGTGAAGATCGCCGGCTGCGATCCCGGCGTGCAGCCGTTCTTTCAAGCGCGCCCGCACTCGCTCTACGGTCTGGGCATCGACGCCGTCTCGGCGCTCGACGCCTGGGGCCTCGGTCTTCCCGGATTC
>JACXTT010010670.1_pt1 | contig 12356 bp, 9 predicted proteins | sample 9270951 | NCBI WGS metagenome assembly JACXTT01 (sample SAMN15532306, study PRJNA645909) | rock metagenome | isolation source: weathered quartz diorite | place: Puerto Rico | collected 2017-06-21 | reverse complement strand
AATGGTATACAGATGCTCACCGGTGGTGGCCATTCCTTTGTTTTCAGCATAAACCACCTTGCCGAGCACGTTGTAAACGGTAAGCTTGATGTTCTCGGTCTGGTTCACGAACACTTCCACATTGGTAAGGCCGCTGCTGGGGTTGGGGTACACGTTGAGCGAATTGTCAGCGAGCACGTTCGCAATTCCGAGGGGACCTGCATGGATGTTGATGTCATCGATGTACAGGTTGTTCCCGTAGTTGGAAGTGCCTTTGAACTTCAGCAGCACGTTGGCTTGGCCAATGTAAGTGTTGAGGCTCACCGTTTCAGCTCTCCATTGGGCTGCCGTAGGCGTAAAGGAAGAGGTGATCGGGTTAGCTGTCATCAGCGTAGAGCCGGCTTTGTTATACACATCCGTCCAGGTCACACCGCAGTCGGTGGAAACCTGAACTTGGAGGCGGTCGTTCTCCGTGCTGTACTGCGCATAAGCCACGTTGAAGCTGATGCCTGCACCGGAAATTGCACTCGAGAAATTGAATGCGGGTGCGAACAGCTCATCGATCTGGCCGCTGGGGCTGAAGTAGAATGGCAACTGGGCAGAAGCCGTGCTGTTGCCGAATCCACCGCAGGTGGTTACGCGGTTCCAGGTATAGCCGTTATCGGGGTTGTTACGGATCCAGTTTGCGGGCGGGAACGTAACGTTCTGGAACCCTTCCACGATGGGAGGAGTTACCGGTGTGCCGATCATGTTGAAGCTGGTCTGCACCTGGTCGTTCGCGTTGTTGTAATCGGGCTGCCCGTTCGGAACGGTGGTCCATACCTTGAAGGTATGCGCACCGGCCGTTGAGTTCACAGTGGGAAGCGTTACGTTGGCCGTAGAATTGGTTGCCAAAGAACCGCTCCAGTTGAAGGTTGCCGGTGTGTTGGCATCCACCTGGTAGTTGATCGTGCAGGCAGTAAGCGTTGCCGATCCGAAGTTCTTGATGGTTGCCGTAGGCGTGAACGAAGTACTGCAGGTGATGAGCGGAACGTTCGTTACCGCGGTAACGCCCGCGTCATTAACTACAAGCACCGGTGTGGTTTGAGCAGCTTGCTGTACGCTTTTGTTGCCATCATCCTGTATCCAAGCTACCACGTCAAGCTGGTTCTTGTCGTAAATGTAAGCAGGAACAGCCTGCGCGGTAAGCGTGATGGTCTGCGTCTGGTTGGTTGTCCAGGAAGCAGCAAGCGATGTTCCCGTAGCATTCGGCATCATCTTGCGCATTACACCGTAGAACACCATTTCACCGTTGGAGCCGGGAGGCGAAGAAAAGTTGATCTGCCTTTCGCGCATGGCAACACGCAGATACCCCGCACCCGAGAAGGTGAAGTTTTGCGTGGCGGTGATCACAACGGTAATATCCATCGTGCTGTAGTCAACGGCCATGGTGTGCGTGAGGTTGATCGTGAAAGGAGCTGCAACTGCATACGCTGCATCGATCTTGGCCTGTGTTTCGCAGGCGGGAGCACCCACGTACGCACTGCAGGTATTCGTAATCGGAACGCCATCGTTCAATCCGTGCGGCACACCGCTTACACCGTAATAGGTTACGCGCGGACCAACCCAGGATTGGGTTTGGGCATTCATCGGGTCAACGCCCGGCCAGCTGGTCTGGTACTTGAGCTGGATCACCTTGGAGGTGTTGGCCGAGAGCAGCGCATTGAACGCGGGGTTCTGCGCTGCACACGGTGGGCAGGAGGCCTGCGTGAACTCTTCGACAAGAACCATGCGCTGCGCATCCTGCGCGAACGCAAACGTTCCTGCAACGGCAAGAGCGATAAGTGTAGTTGTTTTTTTCATGATGATTTGTTTTGATTTATATGTTAACTGCGAAATTATTCATTAACGAGGAGCAAAGGAAGTTTTTTTACCCGACTATTGAAAACCAAAAATACATTTTTTTTCATTTTCTATTTGAAATTTATTAAAAATAATTTGTTGATTATCAGATAATTATTTTTACTTTTGTACAGATCCTATCATTTTTCAGCATGGCGAAGGATTCCCTGCAAAAACTGTATACGCTCATTCACTCGCTCACCAAGACTGAAAAGCGCTATATCTCCATTGAGCTGGCCAAGCAAACTTCCCGAAAAGGAAAGATCGATGCCCTGCTCTTCAATGCGCTGAAGGTACAGAAAAACCTGGACGAAGGGGCCCTGGCCAGGAAGCCCCCGTTCCGCAACCGCAAGGAGCTTATAATAAGGAAGAACTACCTGTTCGATTTCATCCTGCGCTGCCTGATCGACTACAACTACTCGCACGACATCGAGATCGACATCGGCAATAACATCCGCATCATCAAGAACCTTATCATCAAGGGCCTTCACCAGTACACCGGCTACTACATCACCCGTGCACAATCGCTGGCCGAAAAATGCGAGGACCTCTACCGCATGGGCACCATCCTTTCGCTGCGCAAAATCATCGTGAACAGAAGCTCGAACTCGTACTCCGATTACATGAAAGAGCTGCAGAAGATCGAGAGCGAGGAGAACGGGCTGTACGAAAAGGTGATCAACCTGAACCAGTACAACATTGCCGCCAACCACCTCACCCTCATCCTGAAGAAGGACAGCGCCACCCGCACGGGCAGCGAGGAGGCGCGCAACATCAGCGACCTGGCGGCCTCCCCGCTCTTTGCGGATGAGAAGAACGCGCTCACGCGCAAAGCGAAGATCATCTATCACCACGTGCGCGCCACATTTGCCGAGCGCGTGGACCACAACCCGAAGAAGGCGCTTTCGCACACCGAGAAGCAGCTCGGTCACATCCGGGAACTGGAGATCTACCGCAAGAGCAACTCCACCTCCTACATCACCTGCCTCAAGCGCCTCTGCATATTTGCCGCGCAGACCGGCAGCTTTACCAAGGCGGGCGAGGCGCTGAACGCGCTGCGGCACATGTACGAGGACCGTTCCGTTTCGCACAATAATTTCGAGCGGTACTTCATCTTCCAGAACTTCATGGAGGCGGAGACCCAGCTCTCGTTCACCGACCGCAAGTTCCAGCGCTTCACCCTCATGCTGCCCAAGGTGGAAGAAGGCATGCAGGTTTTCCGCAGCATGTTCGATTCGGAATCCAAGATGGTACTCTATTACACCATTGCCACGCGCCTCATGTACCTGCACGACCACAAAAAGGCCTTCCGCTGGCTGGAGAATATTTTTGCCGAAGAACAGGGCATGCGCATGGATATCCTGCACAGCGCGCGCATCTGCTCGCTGGTATGCATCTACGAGATGGATGACCTTTCGCTGTTTGAAAGCCGCACCCGTTCGTACCTGCGCTATTACCATTCGCACCCCGACACCTCGGGCCGTCACCCGAAAATAATCCAGTATCTTTCGCAGACCTACCGCAACAAGACAGACGGGGCCTACCACGCTCAGCTGCTCACCGACTTTTCGAACTACCTGGGCTCTGTCAACTGGCAGGGACAGGTGGAAACCATTTTCCACGACCTGCTGAAGACCTGGATGAAGGGAAAAGCAAAGAAGCAGGAAACTGCCGCGGAAATAAAATGATCTTCTTCCTTCTCCTTAAGGAGAGGGACGGGGGAAGCGGTCATTAACCTTTCCGCCCACCCCAATACCTGTTACCTGCTCCTTATTAATCTAAGGAAGAAACTTCAGTGCCCGGATTGTGATTCTACAGCTTTCGGCCCCGATTTTTTCCTTTTCCAAAAAGAACTACCTTTGCACCCGCAAAATTTTAAAGTAATTCATTGAAAATAAAAGTTCTAAAATGACAAAAGCAGACATTGTAACCAAGATCTCAGAAAAAACCGGTGTGGAGAAAGTGGTGGTTATGGCCATCGTGGAGGGGTTCATGAACGAAGTCAAGAATTCCATGACACAGGGCAAGAACGTATACCTGCGCGGTTTCGGCACCTTCCACATCAAGCGCAGGGCGGAAAAGACCGGGCGGAACATTTCCAAGAATACAGCCATCATCATCCCGGCCCATAACATTCCCGATTTCAAGCCGGCCAAGACCTTTGCCGACAAGGTGAAGAAGAACGTGCCCGTTACTGGTTCCTGATCTTTGGTACAGATAGCGAAATGTTACGAATATGCGAATTACAAATCGTTCATTCGTAAATTCGCATGCTTTAGTTATCTGTACCACCATCATGAAATCCCTTAACAAAACACAACTCATCACCATCAGCGCAGTCGTTGTGCTGGCCTTCCTGCTTTTTATTGCCCCCCAAACACCCTCGGCAAAAGGGTTGGATACGGTGACCGATAAGGCGCTTACCGCACTGGTGGATGAGGCGAAGAAAAAGCTGAGCGCGCAGGACCTGGACGAAGTGACCAGGCTTGAATCCGGTGCCGGTGACGCGCGTAATGCCGATCAGAAAAAAAAGTTCCTGGATGAAATGGTGAAGAAATGGACCGGTGCCGGAAGAAAGGACATTGCGGCCATCTACCGCATGCACGCAGCCGAGACCGAAAACACCCCGCAGGCCTGGGCACAAAGCGGTGACGCCTTTCAGAATGCCGCCCGCTTTGCCGAACCCGATAACAAGGCTCCCTTATACCAGAATGCCGAAAAAAGCTACCGCGAATCGCTGAAGCTGGACTCCAGTGACCTTTCCATCCGCACCAAGCTGGGAACCTGCATCGTGGAGGGCTCGCAGTATACGGGCGAAATGCCCATGAGCGGGGTGCGCTACCTGCTTGACGTGCTCAAGAAGGACTCGCTGAACTTCGAGGCCAACTTGCAGCTTGGCTTTTTTTCATTAACTTCGCAGCAGTTCGATAAGGCCATCGGCCGGTTCGAAAAAGTTCTTAAGAAAGATTCCACTTACGTTGACGCGTATGTCCTGCTGGGTGACACCTACCTTCAGATGAACGATAAAGACAAAGCCGTAGACTACTACACCCGTTACATGCATGCTGTTAAGGACAGTGCGGCAGCCAAAGAAATGGAAGAACACATTAAAAAATTAAAAAACAATATTAACCCATAAGTTTTGGGACCAACTTTAAACTTTAAACCCAGAACTTTAAACTGAATTCTATGCCAAGCGGAAAAAAAAGAAAGCGCCACAAGATGGCCACCCACAAACGTAAAAAGCGTTTGCGTAAAAATCGCCACAAGAAGAAGCTCCGTTAACCGGGCTCTTCGGGGGTAGCGTGAAGGTTGCGGAAAACCGTAACTGAGCAGCGTATTCGCTCTTCCATCGCGGAAATTTCCTTCCTTCTTTTACAAATCCCGATCATTTACAAGGCTTAAGCCATCGCTTCATGCTTCGACAAGCTCAGCGTGACCCTGCTAAAGGGCCGGTGAGTGTTCGCAGGCACAAGCCTCATGTTTAACGAAACTATTTTATTTTGAATAACGAACTAATTATTGACGCATCAGGCCCGGAAACGGTGGTCGCCCTTTTGAACGACAAGCGCCTGATGGAGCTTCACCGCGAAAAAAGCGATACCAGCTTTTCGGTAGGTGACATTTACCTCGGGCGGGTGAAAAAGATCATGCCCGGGCTGAACGCGGCCTTCGTGGACGTAGGGTATGAGAAAGATGCTTTCCTGCATTATTTCGACCTCGGCCCGCAGCTCGCCTCGCTCAACAAATTCATCCGGCTGAACCGCGAAGGAAAGCTGCAAACCCACCTGCTCAAGGATTTTCACCTGGAGCGCGACATCAACAAGCGCGGCAAGATCAACCAGGTGCTGCAATCGGGCCAGGCGGTGGTGGTGCAGGTGGCCAAAGAGCCCATCTCCACGAAGGGGCCGCGGATCTCCTCCGAGCTTTCGCTGGCGGGACGATACCTGGTGCTCGTTCCTTTTTACGACACCATCAATGTTTCGCAAAAGATCCGCAGGCGCGAGGAGCGCGACCGGCTCAAGCGGCTCATCCAAAGCATCAAGCCAAAGAATTTCGGGGTGATCATACGCACCGTGGCCGAGAACAAGACCACGGCCGAGCTGGATGCCGACCTCACCGACCTGGTGAAGAAATGGGAAGCCCTGTGCGGGGTCATGCGCAAGGCGCAGCCTCCCTCCAAGATCCTGGGCGAGATCGACCGCACCAACGTGATCCTGCGCGACATGCTCAACGCCAGCTTCAGCGCCATCTACGTGAACGACAACAAAACGTTCGAAGAGCTGCGCGCGTACCTCCGCAGCATTGCTCCCGACAAGGAAAAGATCCTGCGCCCCTACAAGGGCAATGCGCCCATCTTCGACCAGTTCGGGGTGGAGAAGCAGATCAAGCAGCTCTTTGGCAAGAACGTGAACATGAAGAGCGGGGCCTACCTCATCATCGAGCACACCGAGGCCATGCACGTGATAGACGTGAACAGCGGCCACCGCACCCGCAGCGAAAAGGACCAGGAGACCAACGCCCTCGAGGTGAACATGGAGGCCGCGGCCGAAATAGCGCGCCAGCTTCGCCTGCGCGACATGGGCGGCATCATCGTTATCGATTTCATCGACCTGCACAACCCCAACAACCGCAAGGCCCTTTACAACAAACTGGTGGAAGAGATGAAGGTGGACCGCGCGCGGCACAACATCATACCGCCCAGCAAGTTCGGGCTGGTGCAGATCACCCGCGAGCGCGTGCGGCCGCAAACCAACATCATCACTACCGAAAAATGCCCCGCCTGCGGGGGCACGGGAGAGGTGCAGAGCAGCATGCTGCTGCTCGATAACATCGAGAACAACATCGAGCACATTACCAAAACGGGGAACAGATCGGCCCTTACGGTTTGCGTACATCCTTTCCTCGAAGCGTACGTGAACCGCGGCATGTTCTCGTCCGTTGCCGGGTCATGGGGAAAGAAATACAAACGCAAGATAAAAGTGAAGCCGGTATCCAACTACCACCTGCTGGAATACCATTTCTTTAATGAGAACGAGGAGGAGATAAAGATTTAATCAAACCCTTTACTGAAAAACTCCTCGAGCGTAATGCCTAAGGCTCTTGCTACGCGGAGCAGGCTGGTATATCTCAAATCCTCTCCCTTTTCGTATCTTCCGTATTGCGAACGCGGGATATTGTTTTCGTATGCGAAATATTCGTAGTTAGTGTATCCTTTCTTAATCCTAAGCTCCCTTATCCTGTTACCAAGCTTTGTTAGCTCATTGTCAGGAAACTTTTTTACAATCGGTTTTTTACCTTTTTTACCTTTCTTCATGCCTGCAAATAAAGCCCATAGCCTCCTATTTTGTTACCATTCTTTAAATACCCTTTTTTAAGGGCTTTATTTATTTGCAAATTTGAATTATTGCTTTACTTTTGTTTTTTGTAAAATCTTCAAAACCCAAAAACAATGAAAAAGAGAAATCAGTTCCGACCAATTGCAGTAATCATCGCAGTTTTATTTTCTGTTTGCGTTAATGCACAAATAAAAGTTTACTCGACCGGAAAAGTATATTTGGGTGGCACTTCTACAACACCCAACTCGCTGTTAAGTGTTAATGCAGCGGGCAGTTCGACTTATACCGGTTATTTCTGGAATTCTCAAACGGTAAATGGAGTAGATGCAATTCGTGCGGAAACGACCGCCCCTACCAGTAGTTCCAACACAGCCGTGGGTGCGTTTGGTGGCATTAACCATAGTGGGGTGGGAAAATCGATTGGTACGTATGGCGTTTCTTGGAATAACAATATACAAACGGGTGGCTATGCAATTGGCGCATACGGAGAGGCAAGAAATGCGAATACCGGATTCAATTATGGAGTTGTTGGAAATCTTACCGGCAGCAATAATGGCGCAGGTATTGTTGGGTCTGTCGGATTTCTTTACCCTTCTATTCCTGCCCAATACGCTGCTTATTTTGATGGGCAAATCCGTACTACGAATGATAGCCCATTAAAACCATCAAGCGGCTCATGGAGCCAACCTTCGGATGTAAGGTTAAAAACCGGCATTGTGCCATTTAAAGATGGAATGAGTGTGATTAAGCAAATCAATCCCATCAAATATAAATACAATGGGATTGGAGGAATGCCAACAGCCAAATTTAATTATGGAGTTAAAGCGCAGGACATGCAGAATATTGCTCCGTATACAGTAGGGATAGTTCCAATCATTGTGAATCAGTCGGAAATCGGAACTTTTAATGTTTTAAAAAACCTTCCGGCTGATTCTTCAGGAAATGCAAAAGCTGTTGTTGAAGCTTTAAGCTTTAATCATGATGCTTTGATCTACGTAATGATTAATGCGCTGAAAGAACATGACTCAACCATAGCCGCTTTAAAAAACCAGTTGGCTGCTTGCTGCCCATCACCCGGTAAGATGAATAGCGGTGGAACGGGAAATAATAGTGGCAATAACGGCAACCCAACGGAAACTACCTACAAAGTTGAACTGGGAAGCGATGCCATTCTTTACCAGAACGAGCCGAACCCATTTGACGGAAAAACCGCCATACGCTTTTATATTCCTGACAATGTAAAAGGAAATGCCGCCATGGTGTTTTATGACATGTACGGCAAAGAAATTAAGAAAATGGAAATAAAAGACCGGGGCTTTGCCCATGTGGATGCCGAAACCGAAAACCTTGCCGTTGGAATTTATTCTTACAGCCTGCAGATTGATGGAAAAATAATTGACACCAAAAAGATGGTAAAGCAAAAATAAAGCCCGATTTATTGTTCGTTACAAGGAAACAACCCTTTTAAAACACCGTAAAAATGACTACATTTGATAAATTTTGCATCGCTGTTTTCATGACCACGTTTGCAAATATGCCTTCCAAGGCGCAGCTTAATTTAGCTTCGGATCCATTATATGTTTTAAAGTTTGAAGAGAATTTCAGCAATTCCACACTTGATGTGAATAAATGGCATACGGGGTGGAGCTGGTGGAATGGCCATGGTGCGAATTATAATTTTTACTTTGACACTTGCAGCAATGCTTATAAAAGTGTTTGCAATTGGAATAAATGGGACGTAGCATATAATTACCAATCGCCTCAAGACACCGCATATAGAAAATTTTTTACAGGGAGCGACCCAGACTATATGAGGATTATAAGCAATAAGGAAAGTACTCCCATTAATAACTTGGTCACTTGGTTCCCATGTTGTCCATCATCGATATGTTCATATAATAATGCCAACTGTTCTGGTAGCACATGCACAACGGATTCAACGGAACCTTTTAAATTCAGCACAGCGATGCTAAGAAGTAAATATAGATTTACGTATGGCTATTTTGAAATTAGATTTCGAATGAATAATTTAAATCTTCCAGCCAATGCTTATAATTCCTATGGCCCTAATTTTTGGATGTGGGGAAGTCATGCGAGTAACAATGCCAACTATAGTGAAATAGATGTTTTTGAGGTGAATGGCAAAAATTGGAAAATGGCGCCCAATGCCCATTTTCAAAAGCAGTCCAATACTCCATTTTGGGATGCAATGGGAAACCCTGTTGTGACATATCAACCCTATCCTTTTAAACTATTTGGCCCATATAGTGGAAATACATGGCATACTGCAGGGTGTGAGTGGACTCCCGATCATGTAGATTTTTATTATGACTCCAATGACACCACAAGGCGATACGCTACTGGAATATTTCCCGTAGACAGCTTGAAAAAAATGAAATTACTTGTTGACGTTAATGTTTTACCGGCCGGATATTGCAGTCACGATAGTGCAACAACTCAATGGCCCTTTCAGTATGATGTAGATTACGTAAGAGTCTATCAAGTAAAGCAAAATTGCGTTCCCAAGAGTTTTTTAAATACCAGTTCAAGCACTTACGCTGATACCTTGTATCAAAACTTAACTATCGGTGGCAGCGGAGGGTCAGCTATATTCAACAGTGGCACGCATCATTTGGCAGGACAGGATTATGTCCTACTACAGGAAGGTTTTGAAGTAAGTGGTACAGGCACAGTAATTATTTCATGCATGAAATGTCAAAATAGTGCAAGTAACCCTCAAGAATTTAGCTGTTGTACAGATGCTAGCGATGACGATGAGAATAGTTCGAATTTCTATCGATTGTCTGAGCAAATGAAAAAAACACATATAAAATTTTTGGGTGATCAATAAAATATCCTATAGTACTATCCTATTTTGGGGGTTATTTGTAGCAGATAATTCAGCGCAAATAACAGGAATACAATTTGCACCCGATAGTTCCCGATGGAGCTTGAAATGGCAATATAATACAAGTATGACTACTTATGTATTTGGCTATTATAATTTCCAAGTACGTGGAGATACCGTTATTGGAAATAAATATTGTCAAAAATTATATGGTAATAACGCAACCTATTTTGACTCTTCTTGTCTCCAGTATAAAAATTATATCTATTTCGATAATCGTAAATTTTATGTTGACACTAGTTTGCTATTTGATTTCAACTTAAACAAAGGAGATACTTTTAATTTTTTGGTCAATTCGCCTTGTTACGGAATATCGGGTTATCGCAAATTAGCAGTTGATTCCGTTGATTCGATGTATTATGGAAATAAATGGAGGAAAAGAATTCGATTCGAGCAGCCACAATTCAATAACTATTTTCAAAACCCAATTACTTGGGTTGAAGGAATCGGAGATTTAGAACATGGCTATTTTTGGAATGGTTATAATTTTTATGGGTGGGTCGCGGATTACGAATGCGATGTCGGATTTGTCCAATTAATCTGTTTTAAAGAGCCCCCATATATTCCTTACGGATCTAATTGTTTTAATGGTCCCTGTAATACAGGTATCGGTATTATAGATGACGAACAGAATAATATTCTCATTTACCCAAATCCCAGCTCAGAAAAAGTAGTTGTTGAGCAAAGAATGAAGGGGGAAATGCAAGCTAATATTTCAGATGTCCTAGGAAAATACGTTAATACTTTGTCAAAAAGAATAGGCAATAAGATAGAAATTGATATTCGAACATTACCCAATGGTATATACTTTATAATAGTACAAATTGATCAGGAGAGACTGCTTAAAAAAATCATTATAAATAAGTAATGGATAAATCGCCCAAAATTTTTTTCTTTTTAATAACTCATTCCATTGCAATTTTTTCGCAAGGTATATGGATACAAAAAGCCGATTTTGCTGGCACTGCCCGATACTCTGCCTTTAGTTTTTCTATTGGAGTAAAGGGATATATAGGAGGTGGTAGTGATACAAGCTTAACTCAATTTCAAGATTTTTGGGAATGGGACCAAGGCACAAATTCCTGGACGCAAAAGGCGAACTTTGGCGGAGGTAATAGAGAACAGGCCGTAGGTTTTTCAATCGGGGTGAAAGGATATGTTGCAACTGGGGCACCTCTTTCTCAGACATTTTGGGAGTGGGATCAAGGTACAAACTCGTGGAGTCAAAAAGCAGATTTTTGGGGAATGGCACGCAATGGTGCCGCTGGATTTTCAATTGGCAATAAAGGATATATAGGTACAGGAAATTACGAAGATTATTTTTGGGAATGGGATCAAGCTGCTGATACCTGGACACAGAAAGCCAATTTTGGTGGTGGAGTACGAGCATTTGCCGTTGGATTTTCTATAGGTGCTAAGGGATATATTGGCACTGGCACAGATGGCACTAATATAAAAAATGATTTTTGGGAATGGGATCAAAGTGCCAATACATGGACACAAAAAGCCAATTTTGGTGGTACGACAAGAGTAAATGCCGTTGGATTTTCAATTAGCAATTATAGGGGATATATTGGAACGGGTACGCCTAATAAAAAAGATTTTTGGGAGTTTAATCCAATTACTAACTCGTGGATCCAAAAAGCTAATTTTGGAGGCACTGCAAGACAATCCGCTGTAGGTTTTTCAATCGGGGTGAAAGGTTATTTAGGGACGGGATATGATAATGGCAATACTAAAGATTTCTGGGAATATACTCCGGATTGGGTAGGAATAGATGAACTTGAAAATAAAATCTCAGTTTCGATTTACCCCAACCCTTTTACCGATCTTGCAACTTTAAATTTCAGTCAGGAGCAGAAAGAAGCGCATTTTAAATTATTTGATATGGCAGGTAGAGAGGAGAAAGGAATTATTTTCACCGGCAAACAAGTAACAATAGAGCGAGGCAACCTGCCCTGCGGCATTTATTTTTACCAGGTCACTTCCGAAGAAAAAATTATTGCCACCGGCAAGCTTATTATCCAATAAGCCTCAGCAGCTATCCTTGGTTATAATTCCCATAAAGCAGGCTTTTTTAATGGCCGCGCGCATGGTTTTTACCCCAAGCTTCCGGCAGATCTGCCGGATGATGGCGCTCACCCGGTTTTGCCTTACGTGAAGCCGCGCGGCAATTTGCCTGATCTGGAAATTGCTGGCTTCGTACCAAAGCACGCAGTATTCCCTGAGGGTAAGTATCCCCTTTGCGA
>JACXTT010010669.1_pt1 | contig 12357 bp, 11 predicted proteins | sample 9270951 | NCBI WGS metagenome assembly JACXTT01 (sample SAMN15532306, study PRJNA645909) | rock metagenome | isolation source: weathered quartz diorite | place: Puerto Rico | collected 2017-06-21 | reverse complement strand
TGTACAGCGCGCCCTTCGCGCGGCTGGCGCGTCATCCCCGGATGGTCGAGCCCGTGGTGCAGGTCTTCGGCGAGCCGGTCTACATGCACCAGTTCAAGATCAACGGCAAGATGGCCTTCGACGGTGACGTGTGGCAGTGGCACCAGGACTTCGGCACCTGGTTCAACGACGACCAGATGCCCCAGGCGCGCGCCATGAACGTCGCGATCTTCCTCGACGCGGTCAACGAGTTCAACGGCCCGCTCATGTTCATCCCGGGCAGCCACAAGCTGGGCGTGCTCGAGGCCGGCCACGACACCACCACGACCAGCTATCCCCTGTGGACCATCGACCACGCGACGATCACCAAGCTGATCGAGCGCGGCGGGCTGGTGGCGCCCAAGGGGCCGGCGGGGTCGATGATCATGTTTCATTCATGCCTGGTGCACGCGTCGACGTCGAACCTGTCGCCGTGGAACCGCGTCAGCGTCTACCTGAGCCTCTGCGCGGTCTCCAACCACATCCGGCGCTTCAAGCGGCCGGAGTACATCGCGCATCGCGACTTCACCCCGATCGAGTGCCTGCCCGATGACTGCCTGCGGCGCCCGTACGAGGTGGCGCTGCCGTGGAAGGACGGCACGCCGGACGCGGCGCTCCGGTAGCCCGCCGCGTCAGCGCGCTCGCTGGCGCTTCAACTTCAAAAGGCGCGCCGCGTTGAGCCCGAGGATCTTCGCCCGGTCGCCGTCCTTCAGGAACGCGCAGCCGTCGACGAACCCGCGCGGATCGTACCAGCCCATGTCGTAGGGATAGTCCGTGCCGACCACGATGTGATCGGCGCCCCACAGGTTGACCAGGTGGCGCAGCTGCTCGCGGTCGAACACGATCGTGTCGAAGTAGAGCTTGGCCAGCGACTGGCGCGGCTTTTTCTTGAGCGCCGTCCGCGGGTCGACGCGGACGGACCACGCGTGGTCCATGCGGGCCGGATAGTGCGAGACGTAGCCGCCGCCGTGGGCCGCGACGATCTTCAGCTTCGGGTAGCGCTCGAGGATCCCGTCGAACACGAGGTGCCCGATGGCGACGGTCGAGTCGAGCGGGTTGCCGATGATGTTGATGAAGTAGTGATCCGACAGCCGCTCGCCGCCGGTGAACCCGTTCGGGTGCATGAACACCATCGCGTCGAGCTCCTGCGCCTTCGCCCAGAAGGCGTCGCGGCCGCGCGAGATCTCCTGGCCGGCGACGTTCGTGCCGATCTCCACGCCCCGGAAGCCCAGGCGCTTGACGCAGTATTCGAGCTCCTCGGCCGCCAGATCGGGCGCCTGGAGCGGCACGTCGGCCAGCGCGACGAAGCGGTCGGGGTGCTTGGCGACGATCGCCGCCAGGTTCTCGTTGATGGCGCAGGCGGCCTTGCGGCCGCGCTCGGGATCGAGCGAGTACATGAACTGGAACGGCGAGCACGAGATCGCCTGGACGTCGACGCCCATCTTGTCCATGTCGGAGAGCCGCTGCTCGACCGAGGTGAGACACGTGAAGACGTTCTGCATCTGCTTCTGGTTCGTCGCGCGCGAGAGCTCGTTGGTGAACCGCGACGCCGGCTCGCTCTCGCGCCGGAAGACGTCCTTCACCATGTCGTCGGCGGGCGGGTAGTGGACGTGGCAGTGGACGTCGACGCAGAGATGGCGGCGGCGACCCTTCGGCGCCCGTGACGCGCCGCCGCGGGCCACGGGACCAGGACACGTGAAGAGCACGGGCAGTCTCCTTTATGCGTGCGTGGCGGTCAAGCCGGCCATCATCAGGCCGAGCCTGCGCTCGGTGGCGTCGGCGCGCGGCACGTCGCCGACGATGCGCCCGTCGTGCATGACGAGGATGCGATCGGCGAGCGCCAGGACCTCGTCGAGCTCGACCGAGACCAGCAGCAGCGCCTTGCCGGCGTCGCGCAGCGCGACCAGCCGGCGGTGGATGAACTCGATCGCCCCGATGTCGACGCCGCGCGTCGGCTGGCCGATCAGGAGCAGCTCGGGGTTGCGATCGAGCTCGCGCGCCAGCACGATCTTCTGCTGATTGCCGCCGGAGAACGCCGAGGTCGGCAAGACGCCGTTGCCCGGGCGGATGTCGTACTCGGCGGCCTGCCGCTCGAAGCTCGAGGCCACCGCCGCGCGGTGCAGGCGAATCGGCCCGTTGTAGGTGGATTCGGCGTGGTAGCCGAGGATCGCGCTCTCCTGCGCGACGAACGGAATCACCAGCCCCATGCGATGGCGGTCCTCGGGCACGTGGGCGAGCCCCAGCCGCCGCAGGCGCCGCGGCGAGCGGGCCGCCGCGTCGCCGAGCGGTGCCGCCTTCAAGCGGATCTCGCCGGACTTCACCGGACGGATGCCGGCGAGGGCCTCGAGGAGCTCGGACTGGCCGTTGCCGGCCACTCCGGCGATGCCGACGATCTCGCCCCGCCGCACCGTGAAGCTCACGCGCTTGACGCGCTCGACGCCGAGCCCGTCCTCGACCACGAGATCGCTCACCTCGAGCACGGGCTCGCCGAGGCGCGCCGGCGCCTTGTCGACGCGCAGGCTCACCTTGCGGCCGACCATCAGCTCGGCGAGCTGCTCGGCCGTCGTCTCGGCGGTCGGCAGGGTCGCGACGACGCTGCCCTGCCGCATCACGGTGACGACGTCGGTGGCCTCGCGGATCTCGCGGAGCTTGTGGGTGATGAGGAGCACCGTCTTGCCCTCGCCGCGGAGCGAGGCGAGGATGCGGAAGAGCTCGTCCGCCTCCTGGGGCGTGAGGACCGCGGTCGGCTCGTCGAGGATGAGCAGCTCGGCGCCCCGGTAGAGCGCCTTGAGGATCTCGACGCGCTGGCGGTGGCCGACGCCGAGATCGGCGACGCGCGCATCCGGATCGACCTGCAGATGATACTCGCGGCCCAGCCGCTCGAGCTCGGCGCGGGCCCGCCGCATCCCGGCGCCGAGCCGGAAGCCGCCCTCGACGCCGAGCACGACGTTCTCGAGCACCGTGAACGGCTCCACCAGCATGAAGTGCTGGTGCACCATGCCGATGCCGGCGGCCAGCGCGTCTTGAGAGCTGCGGATGACCGTCGGCCGCCCCCGCACGAGGATCTCGCCGCGATCCGGCTGGTAGTAGCCGTAGAGAATGCCCATCAGGGTCGACTTGCCGGCGCCGTTCTCGCCGACGATGCCGTGAATCGTCCCCGCCCGCACGACGAGCGAGATATCGCGATTCGCGTGCACCGCCCCGAACCGCTTGTCGATCCCCCTCAGCTCGATCGCCGGGGCCGATTCCTCTGCCGCTACTCGGTCCGAGATGGGCTGCTCCTTTCGAGCGGCGGCTTTGCCGCCGCAATCGAACTGGGGGGAGGCAGGGAGAAGCACGCCGAAGGCGTGCGCCGACCGTCGGAAGGGGGGCGTAGCCCCCCTCCGAGCTATTTCGCCATGTAGTCAGTGACCTTGATCTTGCCCGCCACGATCTCGGCGCGCGCCTGCTGCAGGCGCTTCTCCATGTCGGCGGTGATGAGGCTTCGGTTGTACTGATCGATCGAGTAGCCCACGCCGCCCTCGGCGACGCCGAGCGAGCGCACGCCGCTCTTCCACGAGCCTTCCTTCGCCGCCTTGAACGTCTCGTAGACCGCGAGGTCGACGCGCTTGATCATCGACGTCAGGATCGTGCCGGGGTGGATGTGGTCCTGGTTCGAGTCGACGCCGATGGCGAGCTTGCCCTTGTCCTTCGCGGCCTGGAGCACGCCCAGACCGGTGGCGCCCGCCGCCGCGTAGACCACATCGGCCCCGCGATCGAACTGGCTCCGCGCCAGCTCGCCGCCGCGCGTGGGATCGTTCCAGGCCGCCGGTGTCGTGCCGGTCATGTTCTGGAAGACCTCGATCTTCGGGTTGACGTACTTCGCGCCTTCCTCGTAGCCGAGCGCGAAGCGGCGGATCAGCGGGATGTCCATCCCGCCGACGAAGCCGACCTTGCCCGTCTTCGACGCCATCGCCGCCGCCATGCCGACCAGGAAGGATCCCTCGTGCTCCTTGAAGACGATCGACTGCACGTTGGGCAGATCCACGACGGCGTCGACGATCGCGAACTTGAGGTTCGGGAACTCCTTGGCGACCTTCTCCATGCCGCTGGCCTGCGAGAAGCCGATCCCCACGACGATCGCCGAGCCCCGGCGCGCCATGTTGCGCAGCGCCTGCTCGCGCTGGGCCTCGGCGGTCACCTCGAACTCGCGATACGCGATGTTCGTTTCCTTCTTGAAGCGCTCGGCGCCCGCGTAGGCCGCCTCGTTGAAGGACTTGTCGAACTTCCCGCCCATGTCGAAGACAACGGCGGGGACGAACTCCTGCGCGGCGACCGGGCCGACGAGGATCGCGGTGACGAGGACCGCGAGGGCGGCGGTGAGCGATCTGGAGAAGGTCATCTTCGCGCTCCTTGAGTGTCTTTGGATCGGGCCCGGCGGCACACGATCCGATCTCGCCGGCCGACCGGCGCCCCGATGATATACGATCTGCGCCATGCCGACCGCCGCTAGGATCTACATGGCGAGCCCGCTGGGCTTCTCCGAGGCCGGGCGGCACTTCTACGGCTCGGTGCTCGTGCCCTACGTGGCGGGCCTCGGGTACGAGGTACTCGACCCGTGGGCACTGGCGGATCAGGCGAAGATCGCCGCGGTGCAGGGGATGCCGTACGGGCCCGCGAAGCGCGACGCGTGGCGCACGCTCAACCGCGAGATCGGCGCGACCAATCGGGCGGCGATCGACCGCGCCGACGGACTGGTCGCGGTGCTCGACGGGACCGACGTCGACAGCGGCACCGCCGCCGAGATTGGCTACGCCTTCGCGCGGGGCAAGCTGATCGTCGGCTATCGCGGCGACTTCCGGCTGAGCGCCGACAACGAGGGCTCCACGGTCAACCTGCAGGTCGAGTTCTTCATCCACGAGAGCGGCGGTGCTATCGTGAGTCGTTACGAAGACCTGGACATGTGTCTGCGCCCGCTGCGCGCCAGGCCACGATCTTGATCCAGAGTCGGCCAGTGGAGGCAAACGTGATGATCGGCGCGATGGGTGGTCGCTCGCGACACGCGTGGCTGGTGCTCCTCGTCCTCGTCGTGGCGCTGGGATGCGCCGGGCCCGTTATCCCGCCGACGCCGGCGACGCCGCCGGCCCCGACCGCTCAGCAAGCTCCGGTGCCCGCGGCCCCCGCCAACGATCTGCTCAATGCGGTGCTGTGGATGCAGCGGTCGGTCGAGTACAAGGCGAACGCGCTCGCGGCCTTTGCCCTCGCCCGGATCCGCCTCGACCAGGCCCTGGAGGATCGCAGCTGGACCGCGGCGCCCAAGGAGCAGACCGGCGCCTACCAGTCGCTGCCGCCCGCCGTCGTCCTGGACGTCGACGAGTCGATCCTGGACAACTCCGGCTACCAGGCGTGGATGGCCTTGAAGGGCACGAGCTTCGATCCCAAGACCTGGAACGCCTACGTCAACACGGTGACCTCGCAGCCGATCCCCGGCGCCCTGGAGTTCGCGCAGTACGCCGACTCGAAGGGCGTGAAGGTCTTTTACCTCTCCAACCGCACGGCTGAAGAGGAGCCGGCGACCCGCAAGAACCTCGAGAAGTTCGGATTCCCGATGGGCGGCGCCGTCGACACCATGCTCATGACCCGCAAGCAGCCCGACTGGGGATCCGCGAAGGGGACGCGCCGCGCCTACGTCGCCAGGAGCTACCGGATCTTGATCAACGTCGGCGACAATTTCGGCGACTTCGTCGACGAGTTTCGCGGCACCGAGGCCGAGCGGTTGAAAATAATGGAGGAGCACAAGGCACGCTGGGGCCGCGAGTGGATCATGATCGCGAATCCGAGCTACGGCTCGTTCGAGTCGGCGCCCTACCGGCACGACTTCAAGCTGTCCGAGGACGACAAGCGCCGGCTCAAGCGCGCCGTCCTCGACGCCTGGCCGGGCCCATGAGGGAGACCCCCACCGCGATGACGAACGCGAGCCCCACCGCGCTGCTCCTGAACGTCGGTCACGCTCTCGATCACCTGTTCCTCCTGATCTTCGCCACCGCGGTCTCGGCGATCGCCGCGGAGTGGGGGATGATCTGGCAGGACCTGATGCCCTACACGGTGGGCGCCTTCGTGCTGTTCGGGCTCGGCTCGCTGCCGGCCGGTCGCCTCGGCGACCTGTGGGGCCGGCGCGCGATGATGGTCGTGTTCTTTCTCGGCATGGGCCTGTCGGGCCTGGCCGTCGCCGCCGTGCCCGGCGTCTGGTCGCTGGCCGTCGCGCTGACCGTGATGGGCGCCTTCTCGTCGATCTATCACCCCGTGGGCATTCCCATGCTCGTGCAGAGCGTGAAGAACCCGGGCTTCACGATCGGCCTCAACGGGCTCGCCGGCAACCTCGGCATCGCGGTCGCCGCCGTGCTCACGGGCTTGCTCGTGAAGTACGCGGGCTGGCGGGTGGCCTTCGCCGTGCCCGCCCTCATCGCGCTCGTGTGCGGCGTCCTCTTCGTGCTGGTGGTCCCGCGCGAGGCCGTGCCGCCGGCCCGGCGCCCGCAGAAGATGGTCGACCTGCCGCGCTCGGTGCTGGCGCGCGTGCTCACGGTGATGACCCTGGCGGCGATCAGCGGTAGCCTGATCTTCAACTTCACGACGAACGGCAACGGCCAGCTCCTGACCGAGCGCCTGCGGGGGATCGTCGACGATCCCGCCACGATCGGCGCGCTGCTCGCCGTCGTCTACACGGTGGCCTCGTTCGCCCAGCTCGTGGTCGGCAAGCTGATCGATCGGGTCCCGCTCAAGTGGGTGTACGTGCCGGTCGCGGCCGGCCAGGTGCCGCTGTTCCTCTTCGCCTCACAGGTGACCGGCTGGCCTCACTATGTCGCGATGCTGGCGTTCATGGCGTTCGTCTTCGGCGCGATCCCGTTCATCGACGCGATGATCGTGCAGTACGTCGACGACCGCATGCGCTCGCGCGTCGCGGGCATTCGCCTCGCGGTCGGCTTCGGCGTGAGCTCGCTCGCGGTCTACCTGCTGGGCCCGACCGTCAAGGCGGCCGGCTTCACCACGCTCCTGACCGTCCTGGCGCTCCTGGCGGCCTGCACGACGTTCTTCGCGTCGCTGCTTCCGGCGTACGCCCCCAAACCGACGGTGATCCCGGCGCCGGCCCCCGAGCCGGCCACCTGAGCCCGCCGCGATCCGCGCAGCCCAGGGAGGGTCCGTGATGAGCAACGTCTGGGCGAAGATCAAGCACGAGATCCACGAAGTCATCCCGCCGACGGTCTTCTTCTTGATCTCGTTCTACATCATCGTCTTGAATCGCGCGCTCATGGCGAAGGAGTTCGGCTTGCAGGCCACGTCCTTCGCGGCCGCGACGGTGGGGGCGCTGCTCGTCGCGAAGGTCGTGGTGATCGCCGACCTGCTCCCCGCGGTCAACCGCTTTCCCGAGAAGCCGCTGATCTACAATGTCGTGTGGAAGTCGGCGATCTACATCGTGGCGTCGGTGCTGGCCCACTACCTCGAGCATCTCGTCCCGATGTGGTGGCATCTGGGCTTCTCGGCCGCGAACGAGAAGCTCTGGAGCGAGCTGGTGTGGGCCCGCTTCTGGGCCATCCAGCTCTGGCTGGTGGTGCTGATCTTCGTCTACTGCACGGCGCGCGAGCTGATTCGCGTGATCGGGCGCGAGCGCTTCGTGAAGATCTTCTTCAGCGCGCCGGCGGCGCGCCCGATCTAGGACGGGCCGGCGTGGACGAGACGGGCGCTCAGGCTCTCACTTCGATCGCAGCTCCAGGCGGCCATCGCTCACCGGGCCCTCGCAGTCTCTGCCGCGGTAGGTCGCGACCAGTGTCGTATCGGTGATGTCCGAGGACCCGTCGAATGTCCCGGGGCAGCCACCGGCGATATTCTCCATACGGAACGTCATGTGGCGCCCGTCCGGCTCGAGGGTGCCGGTGAACGGACCACCACCCCCCGTCCTCAGCTGCCACGTTCCTGACACCGTGGATTCCCCGCGAACGAGCGTGAGCGTGACGTCGCCGCCTCCGCGACTGTCCTGATAGCGGCCGACCCACACGCTGCGGCCCACGGCCCTCGCTTGAGCTTGTGGCGCCTGGACCGGCGCCGCAGGGACGAGAACGCGACTGCCGCCCGGCGTGGCCTCCGCGGCTGTGCCCGAGGCGACCGGCGGAGCAGGCGCGCCGCCCACCGCCGCAGCTGAAGCGGCCGCGGGACCGGTTGTCCCCTCGAGGTCGGCGGACTCGCAGGTCACGCTCGTGGGGTTGGTGATCTCGTAGTGGCCTTGCACGAGGGCACGGTTCCAAACCAGTTTGCCAACGACCGCAACCGATTCCTGGGTCCCACAGACCGGGAATGCCCCGGTCGCGCGCTGCACCGTGACGACTTCTCGGCCTCGTTTGCAGTCCACGAGCATCGCGAACACGAAGCTCCGCGCGTACGACTCGCCGACGGGTACATACGAGCCGGTGAGCCGGACCGACTGGTTGAGCCACTCGTCACATCCAGCGGCTTCGCTCGACCCAGGCACAATTGCGACGACGAACATGAGAGCTGAAACCGCGCGCCGCATGATCGTCGAGCCCTCAGGGCGAGCTCAGAAAGGCCGAGACCTGGCTGATCTGCAGCGCGGTCAGGTTCTTCGAATTCTCGTGCATGACCGGATTCGCGCGTAGATTCGCAGCAAAAGCTCCGAGCTGTCTTTCGAGATAGCCCCGATGCTGTCCCGCCAGGCGGGGGAATGGTCCGTTGCCCTGCGCCTTGTTGCCGTGACAGCTCTGGCACGGCGGCACGTTTTGGGCCGGGATCCCCGCTTCGTAAATCTTCCTTCCAGCGGCGATCTCGGCCGGATCGGCACGCGTGCCCGGCGCGGGCGGCTGCGCCGCGAGATAGTTCGCGATATGAGTGATGGTCGCGTCGGTCAGCTGTGCGGCCATGCCCCACATGAAAGCCTGGGCATGAGGGTCGGCCCGTGAGCGGTCGCGGAACGCTTTGAGCTGAACTTCGAGGTAGGGCGCCTGCTGTCCCGCCAGGTTAGGAAAGGTTGGCGAGACGCTGATGCCGCGGAGGCCGTGGCAACTCGAACACTCCTTCCGAATCAGGTCGATGGCAGCCGTCTCGTCCGCCGCCACCGCGTATCCCGCCGGCAGCGCCACGACCGAGACGGCCACGTACACGACGCTCCTTCCCATGATCTTCCTCAGGCTGGTGAAGGCCATCTTAGAATGCCGTCCAGACGTAGATGTACAGGGTGTTGTTGTTGGAGGCATCTCGTCCGAAATCGTCATAGTTGTGCACACGCCCGTTGAATTTCGTGTACATCGTGTACTGCAGTCCGATTTTCGTGTTCAGCCACGGCATGAAGACCAGCTCGAAGGTCGCGCCCTGGGTGTCCGGGCTCCCCGAGGCGCTTCCGAGAACGGAAGAGCTGGCGCCGCTGGCGAAGCTCGGGCCGTAGAGAACGTCGTCGCGGGTGCCGGTCGTCGAGAACAGCCCCACCGAGCCGCCGAACATGCGCCGATAGTAGTAGCTGCCGGTGAGCCGCTCGGTATTGAGCGTATTGTTCTGGTGTTCCGCCAGCCCGCTATTGTTGAACTTGCGCGTCTCGTGGATCCACGTCCCCGTGACCGAGAAAATGTGATCGTCGCCGATGAATTGGTATTGTCCGTCGAGGGCGATATCGGTGAAGGTATTTGTCGGCCCCGAATTACCGACCCCACTGGGATGGGTCGGAGCCCAGAGGCCATAGGTGCCGAGCATCAACGCGTGCTTGTCCCAATCCTGCTCCCACGCGACGCGCCAGTAGGGCGCGGCAACCCCGGCGATGCGCTGGAGTGGAGCGGTGCTGTCCAGCGGGCCCGGGCCCCCCGTGGTCGCGTTGGTGAAACTGGTTTGCGCCGATCGATACGCGCTGCCCTCCACGTACAGGTGACTGAACAGATACAGATAGCCGCCAAGCCCGACTGATTGCTGGGCGAGCTGCCCATCGATCAGGGTCTTGGCGACCGCCGGTACTCCGACATTGGTGCTGATGAACGGATAGCCCCAGGCCGGCGTGCTGTTCCACACGTCTTGCGACGTGGGGTTGTTGTTGAGCGTGATCCCGTAGATGAAATCCGGCACGCCGATGGAGTCAAAGGCCCCATGATCCGCGAAGCGCAGATCCGAATTGTCGATCCCGACCGCGTTGCTCGGCGGATTCCACGTCAACTGCAGAAATGCGCCCAATTTGTCGGAGACGGCGCCCGTATAGAACAAGCTGAGGGCCTGTGGAAACTCGGTCGAGCTCTTCTGGGATAAATCCGACACCGCCGGATCATTGTCGGGAATGCCCTTGCCGAGCACGGTGTGCGAGGCCTGCAGCTGCACGGAGAACGGGGCCAGCTCACTGAGCACGAGAGTGCGCGTGCTCTGTTCGCTGACCGGTGAGAGCTGCTTGACGTTGGTGAAGACGTAGGCGTTCATCTTGAAGGCGCGGCCGAACGGCGTGAGCTCCGGGAAGACGGTATGACAGGCCTGGCACGACACCCCCGTCTGACGCGCATAGCCGGGTGTCGCATTCGCCGGGCTCGACGCGAACGGCGGCACAAACGCTACCGCGATCAGGATCGTCACGATGGGTACGAGCAGCGGCATGGCAAACTCTCTGAGTCTCACCGTGTGCCTCCTCGACTCGGGCGCGGACGTTCAAGTCGTGCGGATGCGGCGCATGACGCGGCCGGTCGGCTCACGGCGAACATGCTAGGCGGGGACTCGGTCGAGCTCTATGGAACGAGGCTTCTATTTTTGTGGAATGAATGTTCTAGGCGGCTCGCGTGGCGCCGACCGTGGAGCCGCTCGATCCGAAGGGCGGCGGCGCCCTAGATCAAGAAGGGGCCGAGGGCGAGCATGACCGCGGCCAGGCGATTGCGAACGCCCAGCTTCTCGAAGATGTGATGGGTGTGGTTACGGATCGTCGCCGGACTGATGTGCAGTCGTTCGGCGAGCGCACGATTCGTCGCGCCGGAGACCATGAGCCGCAGGATCTCGACTTCACGCCTGGTCAGGCGGTCGACGGGGTCTTCGGCGACTGGCGCGCTGGTGAGACGGTGACGGATCAGCGCGAGCACGTCTTTCAGAGCGGTGACATCGCGAAACATACGAATCATACGCGGAGCCCTGGCGTCTGCCGCGGGCAGCACGATCGTGCTCATGCTCACCCAAATCGAGCGCCCCCCCTTCGCGGTGGTGTGCAAATCGAAGGTCTCGACCGGCTCGCCGCTCTTGACCTGACCGAGGAGCCGACACGACGTCGAGCAGACGCGCGGGCCGCCGGCTTCGTGGTTTCCGAGGACGTCGCAACAGCGTCGGCCCAGAACCTCGCACGCTTCGTATCCGGTGATGCGCACGGCAGCGCGGTTCCACAGAGCGATCTGGCCTTGGCCCGTGACCGTGAATGCTCCGTCGGCCGCTTCCGTCAGGCCGTGCCACCAGGGGCTACTCCCCGCCAGGATCTTGGAGGTGGCGCTCGGCAAGCCCGGGAAGGGGTCACGAACTGTGCCGTTGACGCGGAATCGCCGAGGATCCATTGTCGACACCTCCTGGGTAGTCGCAATGTGTCAGCGCCAAGATGTGGTGCAATGGCGATGCCCGAGCCCTGGAAGGCGGATATGCAGAGATTTCGAATCATTGGGTATCGTGCCCCGAGCGGACATCGGGGACCGGCCGCCCCTGTGTGGCAACCCGACCCCATTTGCACGTAGGTCGCGAACCGGATCCCAGAGCGCCAGATCGACGCCGGCGATCTGTCCGGGTCGGCCCGCACGTGGAGCGACGCGGACTGGCGGTGACGGCGCGATTCGGCTAAATTCGAGAATCGGCGCACGTTTCCCAGGAGGGAACAATGGCGACGCACGAGCTCGAGTTCGAGACGAAGAGCCTGATGCCCCCCACGGAGTTCTCGCGACGGGGCTTTCTGACCACGAGCCTGATCGCCGGGTTCACCCTGGCGACCGGACCCGTCAACGCCCAGAGCGTGATCACGACGGATACCAACGGCCTCACCGCGGGCGAGGTGAAGGTGCCCGTCGCCGACGGGCAGATCCCCGCGTACCGCGCGATGCCGGCGACGGGCGGGACCTTTCCGACGGTGCTGGTCGTGCAGGAGATCTTCGGCGTGCACGAGCACATCAAAGACGTGTGCCGCCGCTTCGCCAAGATGGGCTACTACGCCGTGGCGCCGGAGCTCTTCGCGCGAGCCGCCGACACGTCGAAGCTGACGACGATCGACGAGGGCCGCGCCGCGGCCGCGAAGACGCCGGACAAGCAGGTCATGAGCGACCTCGACGCCGCGACGGCCTTCGCGAAGACGGAGAAGGGCGACGTGAATCG
>JACXTT010010668.1_pt1 | contig 12359 bp, 10 predicted proteins | sample 9270951 | NCBI WGS metagenome assembly JACXTT01 (sample SAMN15532306, study PRJNA645909) | rock metagenome | isolation source: weathered quartz diorite | place: Puerto Rico | collected 2017-06-21 | reverse complement strand
GCAGGGCTCACCATGACTGCGGAGCCTGGCGTTGGCGTAGGAGTAGGCGCGGCCGCCGCATCATGTCGAATCAATCCCAGCGAAATGAAGAGAGAAATAACCACGACGCGCCGAATGCTCATAAGTGGATGGGAATTTTGCATCATCTCTCCCGTCCCGAGGTTAGCTGATTTATGCCTGACAAAGCAACGGAATCCGAACTCTTTTTGAGTTGTCTTCAGATTCACCAGATTTCACGCCGGATTCAGCACGGAGGAGTCGGTCCAGAAAAAGTGTTCGTCGATCTGCCGGGTGCGAATTAGGTATTCGATCTGTTTGAGTCGGGTAAAAGCCCGGTGTTGAAACACTTCGGCCGGCATTTCGATTCGCTGAAACAGGTTGTAAAGCTGTCGGGCGCCGCCTCGGGCGTCCCAAATGCACTGGAAACGCGGAAGATGCTTCCGAATCTTATCGAATGAAACGCGATAGCTGCGGTTGTCCGGGTTCGTAGGGCCAAACCTAATCTGGCAACCGGGAAAGACCTCACCCACGATCTCGGCAATCTCCCGGATCCGGTAATTTTGCTTGGTGTCGCCGACGTTGAAAATCTCGTTATGCACAGCGTCGCGAGGCGCCTCCAGTACGCTGATGATGGCCTGGCAGATGTCCAGCGCGTGGACCAGCGGCCGCCAGGGCGTACCGTCGCTGGTCATGGCAATCCGTTTAGTAGTCCAAGCGAGCCCGGCCAGATCGTTCAGAACAATATCGAACCGCATATGGGGCGAAGCTCCGTAGGCGGTGGCGTTCCGTAGGAAGGTGGGAGAGAATTGGTCATTGGCCATCTTTTTCAGATCGCGCTCGACCAACGTCTTGCAGACGGCATAGGCGGTTTGGGGATTCACTGGGGATTCCTCGGTAACTTGATCGCTCGCGGCGATGCCATACACGCTGCATGACGAGGTATAAACAAATCGTTGTAAGCCCGCCTGGCGAGCCAGCTCGGCCAAGCGGACGGAGCCGGCATGATTGATTTCGTAGGTAATGTTGGGCGCAAGCTGGCCGACGGGATCGTTGGATAGCTCGGCCATGTGAACTACCGCATCCAACCCGCGCAGGTCCTTCTCCTCGAGGCATCTCAGGTCTCGTGAAAGGGTGACAGGTGTTGTTCCATTCGCGCGGAACAAAGTTCGCTCCCGATAATATCCCGTGTCCAAACCAACGACGTCATGGCCGCGCCGTAGCAATTCGGGGCCTAACAACGATCCGAGATATCCGTCGCTGCCGGTCACTAGGACTCGCATTGAGACATTCCTTGGCTTAGCAGAAAATTTTCTGAGCGCATCGCTGACCAGCGATCTACATTCCACGGTCTACTACGCCTGTCCGCCGGATAGATCGCAAGGTCCGCTGCTTCGCATACTCAACAAGCCACCTGATCTTCGGGTTTGTAACGCTCGGATCCGCTGGACGGCCGATCTGGCACTTTTGTGTGGCTAGTCTGAGGCCGCCGCAATAACTGAGACAGGACGTCCATGTACAGATGTTTCTGCCCCATCGCAATCAGAAGTACCCATGCGTAGATGCCTAGAATAACAGTAAGCCCCACCATCAGAGATAGCGTTGGTGGCGGACTGCCACCCAGCGCGAGCTTTGTAAGCAAGCCAGTCACGCCTGCAAGCAAACCGGACAGAAACGGCGGTTTGGTGGCTTCCCAAAGATTGGACCAGGTAATTCCCGTGTCGAGTTTGGACCATGCAGCGATCGGGATAATCAGTAGGGACATAGCTGCTGAATACGCAAGAGCAACTCCCTTGGGTCCATGGCTCAAGCCAAGCACAATACCCAGAATCACCAGCGGCGTTGTGGCGGTAGAGATTGCCAACGCACGGCCCATTCGACCTGTGGACATAAGTAACCAGGACAATGGATTTGCCACCGCAAATACTACGGCCACCGGTGCGAGTAACCGGAAGATCGGCGCCGCCTCCATCCATTTCGGCCCCAGCACTACGCGGACTATCTCATCGGAAAACAGAGCACAACTAATGGCGACCGGGACCGTAAGAGAAACGAGCATTGAGTAACCTCTCAGGAACGATCGGGCAAGGCGCCTGGCATCATCCTGAATCCGAGATAGGGTCGGGAACGCGACACCGCCGAGGGCGTTATTCAACTGTTGTACTGGCAAGGTAACGAGTTGGAAGGCACGTCCGTAAACTCCGAGCGCACTCGGTCCCCAGAAACGGCCGAGGAGGAGCTTCTCCGCGTTCCACGCAAGGAATACGATGAAGCTGTTGCAGGTAGCCAAACCTCCAAAATGAAGCATCGACCGGATACCGGACCTCCGCCGGGGTGGGCCCGGAACCCACCGAACCACGATCCACACCGCGCCGGCGCTAACGAATGACGTGGCCAGCACCATTCCGACCAGGGACCAGTATCGGCAACCGAGCAACGCCATGACGATGCCTGTTGCAGAACCGACGGTCATGGACAACACATCGATCTTCGCCTGGGTCACGAACCTCATTGCCCGGACCAGCAGCGCACTATGCTGAGCCGCCAGACCGTTGAACAGAAACGTCGCTGCCGAGACTACGGCGATCCAGTATAACCGGGGCTCGTGATAGAAGCCAACCACGAGCGGAGCCATTGCTATACAGACTGCGGCGAGCATTACTCCGACCGCAGCGTTAATCCAGAACAAGGTGGAGGTTTGTTCATGAGTCACCTCGAGCCGTTGAATAGTCGCGCTCCCCAAGCCGGCGTCCCGGAAGAGTCCCAGAAAACCGGTGACTACGACAACCATCCCTTGCAAGCCGAAATCTTGCGGTGATAGCAACCGCGCCAGCACGATAGTTGTTGCCGTCTGGACAACAAATTTCGCGCCCTGCGCGGACACCGCAGCGAAACCTCCTACTACGGATTTCCGCTTTAGATCGTCCAGTGCCGGCTGCGCAAGGGCCTCATGCATGAACGGAGGTTCCGCCCATGCGTTCGAAGATCAGGTTGTACTGCTCGTCCAGAGCCTCCCGCGCTTCTTCAACCTTTTGCTTGATGAGAGGTTTTAGTCTCTCTGCGTTCTTGCCTAGTTGCTCAAATTGCTCGATCAACTTGTCAGCATTCATCTGATTAATGTCGTGGCAGTATTCGGACAAACCCATCTGCTCCATTAGCGAAGCGCACTTATGATGGAATGAAATCGAAATGGTAGGCTTATTAAGCAGCAGCGCCAATAGAACGTTGTGAAATCGGGTCGCCACCACAATGTCGGTCGCCGCAATCTGGGGAAGTAATTGTTCGACAGAAGATACCGGCTCATCGATAATACGTTTCTCATCGTAGGTTTCCAGGCGCGTCCTTAACAGCGATTTGAACTCCTGCGTGACGCACGTCTCCCAAAGATCGCTAATTAACAACCTAATATCGTACCCTTGGACCAGCGACCAGTTTGCAAACACTACAAGATTTTCGAGGTAGGCCCGATAAGTTGCATTACTGGGTCTAGCGACGCTATACCTACCTGCGTAATCCATCAATCCTAACCCGATTGTGCGTGTTCTTCTTTCCTTGTCGCCCTCATGTGGGAGACTGGCCTCGGGAAAACTGAATGCTAGGTCCGGATAGACTCGGTCGCTGTTTGCCTCAAATCCAATACCCTTGAGGTATTCCAAACTTGCGTTGTCCCGATAAGACCTGAAGTCTGCCAAATAAAGAGCGGCCTTAACGAAATATTTTCCCAGGATGCCATAGATGGGACCAGCGCCGACGCTGACAAACGAGACCTTGCAGCGGCACATCCTTGCAATTAATGACCATTTGAACAGATTGTAAGGGCCCCAGCCGAAAAGGCCGTAGGCGTCTGTCAGTAGTCCCGTTCCCGGGACGATGAACGCATCCGCTTTCTCCAGTACCTTGAAAGGCTCGCGCCAGCGGCAGAGCTCACTTGCCCCCCCGATGAAAGCCCTTCTCAGCAATCTCGCCAATCGGGTCCGAAGCTTCCCAGGTTTAACGAAAGTGCGACTAATAGGAACTGTCTTGATCCTCTGAGTTGCTGCCAGAGCACCAGGTTCTGTGCAGATACAGGTAACTTTGACACCCGGCAAAACGCGTCGAACGTGATGTAGCATCGTTTGAAGAGTGATCTCGTTGCCGAGGTTGGGAGATCCAAAGTGCCCAAAAAGACAGATTTTCCTCCGTATCCTGTGATCACGTTTTCCTCGATTTGCCATACTCAATTGGACGTAGGCACGCCTCATACACACCCGTTACTCCCCCTGCCTACAATAGAGACTGCGCCTATTCCCCACGGCGCATCGCGTTCGCGCTAGGCGAAGCCTTTAAACGACTTGCGTCTTGCTCCCGACTCATCACTCCCCACTCCTTCATCATGCCAGTCAGCCTTCTCTTTTGACGCCCGCCCCAACTCTTGAATTTTCTCCAGCTCGGCACCGCCAAAACGACACAAAGGCACGATAACTTATCGGAAACGCGCTGCGGTATGCGCCAAGCTGAACGCAGAAGCTCCAACTGCACACGACCCTCAATAGTTAAGAACGAACGCCGCGTCTTATTAGCAGGGTCGAAAAATTCACGGAGTGCCTGAGCACTCATATTCTGGGCGAAAGACCGTTCCTCGTGAATCCGTAGGCGCAGCAGAGGTTCCGGGATTTCAATAAATTCTCCCAACATAGCAAGCTCACTGAGCAACACTCGATCCGCGGCTGGAAATGATCCGTGACCTCGTGTTTCCCATAGCACCGACGAACGGATGAGTCCTAAGCTGCAATTGTAGATACTTATACGGCGCAGCAAATACGCTAGTCGGCGGGCCGGTCCGGCGTTCTTTTTGTCCACATGATCCGAATAGATGCCTAGCGGATTCCCCTGTGCGTCGATGCACTCACAAGCTGAGTAAACAACACTAACCGACTTTGGGGCTGCATCAAAGGCCTCGACATAGCGCTTCAACATCTGAGGCCGGCATTCGTCGTCATGAGCGGCCCACTTGAAAAACTCACCCCGTGACAAACTAAAAACCAGGTTATGGTTTGGCGCGAGCCCAATATTATGTTTGTTCCGATAATATCGAACACGCCGGTCGCTCCGAGCATACTTCTCGCATATCTGGCCTGTTTTGTCAGTCGATGCATTATCGGATATGACTAGCTCGAAATCCTCATATTCCTGGGCAAGCAGGGAGTCGAGAGCCTTTGCCAGATATTTCTCCCCGTTGAATACCGGAAGACCTATGCTCACTCGTGGAAGTGGGTGCTGCACGGATGTTTTCCTCCTATCGACCGTCCAACCCGAGGCTGACAATGGTGATTCTCATTTAGAATACGAGGAGCTAAAAGTTGACAATTCGAGTCCGTCTTTGATCATCCGTCAATCGGCCTCTCCCCTCCGACTTCTGATCGCTGACATCCGGTTACAGCGTCGCCGGGCGGCCAAAATAAAAACTTGGCGGAGAGATAGGCCACACCCTCGTTCACAACATCCTTCAAGCCTTCGCTGTAACACCACCACCGCCTCGCATCATAGTCCGGACTTGGAATTGAAATGACCCTTACGGCAACCTTTGGACCAAAAGCTTTGTAAAAGAGCAGGCGTGTCCGGCGCGCGTGGAGATCTTCCGTAACAACATTGATACCAGACACGGCGATATTGCGATCGCGAAGCCAGTTCCGCAGAGCAACGGCAATAGAACAGCACGCGCTGCCGCAACGTAGAATACAGGTTCAGAGTTACGCGACGCGCCGGAGCCTTATGTTCAGGCTTTCCACACCTTGCCGGGCGCGACCTCCAGCCCGGCCATTGCGTTTCGGGTATCGACAATGCACCCGGCCCAATCGCCCAGTTCCTTGTAATTGATTACCGAATGACTGGTGGCGATCAGGACTAGATCGAACGCTTCAATCACGCGACGATCCCAGCTGATTGATCGCTGGCCGGCAAAGTGCGGATGTTCGCGAGTGGGCCTGATCACGGGCACATAAGGATCGTAGTATTCCACCGTGGCACCGCGCTCGCCGAGCAGTTTCATGAGGACATAGCTGGGCGACTCGCGTTCATCATCAACATTCGGTTTGTAGGCAAGACCGACAATCAAAATCCGGGAAGAGTTGATAGACTTATGTTGAGAGTTGAGAGCGTCGGCCACGCAGTGCACGACGTGTTCCGGCATCCGCGTGTTGATCTCTCCAGCTAGCTCGATGAAACGGGTGTGTTGGCCGTACTCGCGTGCCTTCCAGGTCAGGTAGAACGGATCGATAGGGATGCAATGACCACCGAGGCCAGGGCCGGGGTAGAACGGCATGAACCCAAACGGCTTTGTCTTGGCCGCCTCAATGACCTCCCAGATATCAATTCCCATCGCGCCATAAACGATCTTTAGTTCGTTAACGAGAGCGATGTTCACGCTGCGGAAAATGTTCTCCAGCAGCTTGGTCGCTTCGGCGACCCGACAGGAGGAAACGGGCACCAGGGAATCTATGGCTCTGCCATAAAGAGCCAATGCACGCTCGCGACAAGTCGGAGTGTATCCGCCAACGATCTTAGGAATCCGTTTGACGTTGCTTTGGTCATTGGCCGGATCTTCTCGCTCAGGCGAAAACGCCAAGTGAAAATCGATTCCAGCCGTCATCCCAGAGCCCTCTTCCAGCACCAAGCGCAAGTCTTCCTCGGTCGTTCCGGGATAGGTTGTTGATTCCAGGACAACCAACGCACCTCTCGCCAAGTGAGGTGCAATCGAACGGCCGGTATCCAGCACAAAGGATAGATCCGGGGCGCGATTGTTGTTTAGGGGAGTCGGAACGCAGATGATGACAGCCTCGGCTTCCTTGATTCGAGCAAAATCAGTTGAGGCGGAGAACTTCTTTTCTTCGACGAGCTTTGCAACATCCGATGATGCGATATGCCTGATGTAACTGGTTCCTTGATTCAGCAGCTCGACTTTCCTGGGATCGATGTCGATCCCCAGCACAGTCGCGCAGGAGCGTGCGAACTGAAGGGACAAGGGAAGACCCACGTAACCCAGGCCAATAATCGAGATAGTCATTATTCTTGCCAAGAGCCTTGTCTTAGCGCCTTGGGCGTTCGCCGAGCACTCTGGGTCGCGGATGCTGGCCGCGATTCAATGGAGTGTTTTATCCCTGCTTTCCAAGTCTGGTGAAATCGCCTTCGACCAGCCTTAAGAATTCGCAAAACTACGTTTGGCAGTAAACGACTTCCGCGGTACAGCCTCAGCGAAACAAAGACTCGGCCTTTCGAGGTCAGGGGAACAAAATAGCGCGGAAGGTCGATTCTCTGAAAGCCATTGCTCTGTTTAAAGTCTCCAAGACCTCCTTCAACCCACTTGGCGTAGGCAAGATAGGGAATCCCTTTTTCTGCGCAGCGTTCGACCGCTTTTGCCAACAGGGCATTGGTAGGAGCCAGATCACGGCGCGAAATCTTGGAAATGATCTGACCGAGGATCGCGTATTTCCCGGCATCGGCGAGCATAATGAAGCCCACGAGTTCTTGCCCCAGATATGCAGCGAGAATTTCCTCGCGGAAAAGGTAACGGCTGAATTGACGTTTAATGGTTTGGAAATCCTTTCCGTAGTGCAGGAAATGTCGTCCTTGCCGAACGGGGGTTTCGTTAAAAATCTCTGTGATGCCCTTGACGAGCAAATCGTCAAACGCCGCCAGTCGCACCTGAATACCCTTCTTCTGCGATTTTCTAACCTTATTGCGAGCAGCACTATCGATTTGCTCTTCCCACCAGTGGGAGTAACTCTTTATCGAAAGAGCGGCAATCGGGTCGCGCTCCATGTGGTATGCATATCTCGCTTCGACGTGCGGTAACCGCTGCCAGAAGGTAAAGACGTCCGCTCCGACGCCCGTGTTGCGAATAGCATCGATCATCGCTTCGGGGCTTTCCACATCCTCGTACCATTCCTCATTGAGCCGGGCGACCCGGATCAACCGGCCCTGGATCAGGAGTTTTCGCCCGTCAATCTCGGTGGACTCTCCATCCATTATTACTCCTTTTCGCTTCGCGATGAATGTCCTAGCTGAGGAATGCGTCAACCGAGTCATTATGTTACTAGACTCCGCTAGCCGGACCGGATAACTGTTCCCCATCAGCTGCGGAGAGCGCCTCAGGTCGAAGAAAACAAGAAGTTAGCTTCGTCCCAATTTGAGATCTCTGGCGCGAAGACATATGGCGTCCCAGAGCTGGTAAACACGTGTCTTAAGCCTGGGCAAAGTTAGCTGCGCTATCTTGGACGCCTTCCAGCCGAGGGTCCTGTGAATCCAGGCATATTTCCAAGACGAGCGTGGAAGTTCGAGGTCCCCCCCCAAGGTACGGGCCAATTCGCGCGCCTTCTCCACGATATCTGGCCGCTCCGGATAGAAATCGAACATATATTTTTGAAGATATCTTATTGCAGCAGCTCGACTTCTTGGTGTGTCCTCCAATGAGCGAAGGTATCGAATATGCAACTGATTGGAAACGAATTGCGACTCGATCTTCGCGTCCGATTGGCCAATTTCGCTCAGTCGAGCCTGGAAAACTGAGCGGTAGAAGGTCTTCGCTTCGGGGACAAAGGCGATATTCGCAGAGTGGAGCAGGACGCGGCAGAAGTACTCGCCGTCGTCGTCGCTCAGCATGCGGGCGTCCCATGGCCCGGCCGCTTCTGCCAACTGGCGGCTAGTAAGCCACGTTGCCGTTTGCATGTGAGCTCCAGTCGTCATTTTTCGAATGATCCACTCGGTCGGCGTCAGATCCGCCCAGAGTGGTGATGGCGAGAATCTTGCCTTTTCCATTCGATAAAAGAACACGCCCCAGGGTCCTGATAGCAGCGTCCGCGGCGAGGAGGCGCGTTGCAGTTGTAGGCTGATCTTATCAGGGGCAAGCGCATCGTCGGCATCCAGCCACTGAATGTATTCTCCCTGACTTAAGGAGAAGGCGCGATTCCGCGCGGTCGCTGCTCCCTGATGCGGCTGCGTTACGACCCGAACCGATTTCGAGGCGAAGCGGCGTGCGGCATTCAGCGTCTTGTCGGTGGAGCCATCATCAACAATAATGATCTCCTTGTTTGGCCAAGTTTGCGCTTGGGCGGAACGGATCGCCTCCACGATCCAGCGTTCAGCGTTGTAAGCCGGGATGAGGATCGAAACCAAAACGTTCATCAGAAGGGCTTGTTACTCCAATAAGCGCCGGGGTTCACAGCGGCGAGTCGATTAACTTCGCTCGCGGGCCGACGCGCACATGCGAATCAGTAAGAAAACGAGAACAGAGAGAAGCGAGGCTAACCTCAGCTTTAAGGTAAAGTGTGAAGGTTTTGCGGTGGCGCGGGCGAGCCCTGGCCCTGCAGTGGATGCGGGTAGGTATAAGCTGTATAACCGGGTCGTGCTGCAGAAGCATCCGTGGATATAAAGTAATCCCTGTTTGCGACTATCATGACCGCGAGTTTATCGTCGTCTGGGCAATTCGAACAACCTGCCCACCTTCCTCCACCGACAGTCTGATTCCAGATTCTAATCGGCTCTGATGCCTGACCCGGTCCAATGCCAGGTTGATCTCTGCCCGGATAGCCTTGCGTACCAGTGCCATCAAACCCGCGCTGAAAACTTCCTCCCCAAGTTCCAAGCGTTTCTTTGTCGGTTGAATTGAATCCAACTCCACCGTTGGTAGAACACGTTCTACTTCCGTTAGAAGAAAGATCGGTTGAGCCTAGTTGCAAAACAGTGCCGTCGCATTGCTGCCATCCGCTCTGAGGCTCGAAAGCGCGGAAGTATTGCAGTGTCACACCGTTCCATGAAGCTGTTCCGCTGTAAGTATTGTTAAAAAATACCCCTGTCCCGCCACGAACCGTCCATGCACGAACATTATTCGTAGTATTGTTCGTGTAGGTGTTGTAATAAACTTCTGCGCTAACACTGCCGCGATTACCTCCGCTATCGGTTCCATGAAGGCCAGCGTCGATCCCGCCCAAAACAGTGTTGTGCCTGAAAACTACTCGGCAGCCGCTATAACCATCCACGACACTATCCATCGTGTGACCATTTCCATCAAAACTGCAATCCTCGATATACACAGCCTTGTTGGTTCCCAATGATAGCGGCCTAGTCCAAGGCGTAAAACCTCCGTCCGAAGATATGCTAGACCCGTTAACGTCAATAAAATGAGTGGAACCAGTAACCCCGAGAACAAAACTACAATGGTCGATCAATCCGTAAATGCCACCAACTGTAACAGCTCTTGACGATGATCCTGATATTGCCGCAATTGTGATCGTGAACTTACAATTATCCAATCTGAATCCTACTTCATCAACACTGTGAATATTTGTAGAAGCGAATGTTATCATGCCTCCGGGCGACGCGGCAGTATCTGAAAAATCTATGCCAGTGACTCTTACAAGATGCGCTGCCGAACAGGTGACAGAGACAGGCGTGTTAATACTCGCGGCAATATGCGTTAAATTTGATCCAGCGCCTTGCAGAGTTATGCCAACATTGTTTATCGTTACTCCACTTGACCAAGTGAGGGATCCCGCTGGAATGGTAACAGTGTCGCCATCGGCAGAAAGGTTAATCTTGGCCTGAACATCGGAGCTCGAGCCGTTGCTGTTGTAAACAGCTGCACGCGCAAGCTGACCGAAGCAGAGCAGAGAAAACAGGACGATCTGAAGCACCGCACTCATGCCGGTGCCTTGAGCGGATCGGGGGCGGGGCGTGGTCGTGTAATGGTGAAAATAACTCATGGATCTAGTGGTTTTACGGTTTTGAACGCAGGCGATTTGCATGGATAGCCGTGATCCGAAGTCATGAATGTCAGCATTCCCCATACCCGACCACCAGTCTTCACGATAGAAAGTTACCTTGCAACTCCGGCCTTGCGAGCACCCTTCGATACCCTTCCGCCGTGATTTTGGCAACTTTCGCCCAAGAGTAACTTTCGTTGGCATATTGCTGGATCGCCAATCGCCTACAGTCAAGATTTCGGAACAGCTCGCTCCCGAAGTACCGGCGAATGACCGCTGCCAAATCCGCGGAATCCCGGGGCTTGAAAACGAAACCGGTTTGACCCTGCTGGATCTGCTCGCTCAGCGTTCCCACATCGGCCGCAATCACGGGCAGACCGAAGCTGTATCCCAGAAAAAGCACGCCACTCTGAAAGACATGAGTGTAGGGCAAAACGAGTACATCTGCGGCCTTAAAATACACCTCGGTCTCCTCATCCGGAATGTACCCAATCTTTCTAATAACTCGATCGCCTGATTCGCCAGACAGGATTCCCTGCTCAATACGGCGCCAGTAATCTTCGCAGCCCTTCACTCGACCCGCAATAATGAGTCGAGAATCGGGCAGGTCCTTTGAAATCCTAGCGAAGGCAGCGGTCAAGTATTCCAGGCCCTTGTACGGCGCAATGTTTCCGAAGAAGAGCAGCGTTTTGGCGCCGCCCAAGCCAAAGCGCTGCCTGGCTTGGCTTCGGGAAAGAGTCGTCTTCGGAGCCGTATTGTTAATCCCGAATGGAATTACCGTTACCTTTTCTCTCGGAACGGAGAACTCAGAGCAGAGCTCCGTCCTCATGGCTTCGGTATGGACGAAGATTCGATCTACCAATCTGTACTGAGCTCGGAGTGTTACCCGATTTACCCAGGAATCATTTCCATCGCGCTTTCCTGCATTGACATTGTGTGCCGTAAGCGCCAACCGTTTTCCGAAAAATCTGTAGTAAAGCATCAACAGAGTCCGATCAAAAACCTCAATTTTATTATTCCACAAAATGTGAAATACCTTCGGCCCAGCGGTCGCCGCATAGTACATGAGCTTTAGATAATAGCCGAGGACTCTCGCCATTTTGACGACCCAGGTCACTTCTGGAGTTTGATCACCTCGTAAGTTGAAAAATCTTATTCGAGAATTGCCAAGCAACTCCCGGACAGCAAGCTCGTCGCTCCCGATAAAGTCGGTTGTTATACCTGCTGCTGCTAGTGCCGTTGCGATTCCAATAGCATACGGCTTATCTCCTCCGCCGGTCAGGAGGGCAATGTGCGTTGAATGTTGGACATTGAGCGTTGAGCTCCGAGATTGAGTGAACGATTCCACCTCTGCTCGGGGCGGTACATCCTGTAATTGCACCGATCCGGCTCGCGATGCTACTGACGAGACTGGGCCTTCGTTTGTCATCCAACAAGCGTCGCCCGATCACTTGCCCGTGTCTCGAGTTGCGACATTACGGCATCTAACACTTCATCCACCGTTATCGCAGTCGTCGCGCGGTCATCATATCCTCGTTGGTAAAAGAACTTTTCCAGCAGAGGTGACACAATCTTCTTTTGAAGATCATAGTCATGGATCTCCCATGGGCTCGTGCAGGTAAAGAT
>JACXTT010010667.1_pt1 | contig 12360 bp, 8 predicted proteins | sample 9270951 | NCBI WGS metagenome assembly JACXTT01 (sample SAMN15532306, study PRJNA645909) | rock metagenome | isolation source: weathered quartz diorite | place: Puerto Rico | collected 2017-06-21 | reverse complement strand
CGCTCGACGTTCAAGGACCAGCTCATCATCATCCGCCGCAAGCACACGTGGGTGATGTCCTGGCTCTACATCGGAACCTTCGGCTCGTTCATCGGGTACTCGGCGGCGTTTCCGCTCCTATTGAAGACCCAGTTTCCCGAGATCACGGCGAACCTGGCGTTCTTGGGCCCGCTCGTCGGATCGGTCGCACGACCCCTCGGCGGCCTCCTCTCGGATAAAGTGGGTGGCGCCCGCGTGACGTGGTGGAACTTCGTGATTATGGGCATCGCGACCTTCGGCGTCATGCACTCTGTCGACACGCGGAGTTTTCCCGGATTCCTCGCGACGTTCTTGATCCTGTTCATCACAACCGGCGTCGGCAACGGATCCACCTTCCGCATGATTCCGGCCATCTTCCGCAGTGAGAAGCTGCGGTCGGTCGAAGGGATGGGCGGGGGAGCCCAAGCCGGGGCCCTGCAGGTCGCGCGCATCGAGAGTGCGGCGGTGCTCGGCTTCACGTCCGCGATCGGCGCCTGCGGCGGGTATCTCATCCCGCGCACATTCGGCGCATCGATCAAGGCGACGGGCGGGCCACACCTGGCCCTCGCCATCTTCCTCGCGTTCTACGTCACCTGCGTGGGCCTCACGTGGTGGTATTACATGCGCAAGAGCTTCCTCGCGCAGCGCGCGCCCAGCCTGGCTGAGGCAGGCGTCTAACGTCGTCGGGCCCGGCTGAGCGCGTCCACGCGGACGCGAGACCAGCTCACGATCTAGCGACGACGCTTCTGTTCCAGGAGATCGGCCGCCAGTCGTGCGACCTCGGCGACCAAGTGGCCCATTTTCGGATGGGGCGGGTGCAGGTCGGGCTCGACGCGATGCTCCTGCAGCGCCGCGGTCGTGATCGGTCCGATTGACGCGACCACCGTCCTGTTTTGCAGGGCTGTCCGCACCGCGTCCACTCTTCCCATTTCGTCCGCGACGCGGAACAGGTTGTCCGCTTGCGTAGCACTGGTGAACAGCGCCACCTCCACTTCCCCCGCACAGAGCCGCTCGATCGCGGCTCGCAACGGCGCGGTGTCCTCCGGCAGCGCCCAGCCATACACCGGCACCCTCAGGACGCGGGCACCCCGCGCCTGTAACCCCGCCAACAACTCCTCGTTGCGCACGCCGTACTCCTGAACGGCGACGTGCTTGCCCGCGATCGGCAGCCGGTTGTCCAAGATCACGAGCAACTCGCGCCACGTGTTGGGCTCGGGCACCGCAATCGCCGGGCTTAATCCAACCTCCTTGAGGGCACTGACGGGCTTAGGCCCTCGGCAGACGAGCGTCAGCCCGCCCAGCGCAGCGACCACCTCTTCCCTCGGCCAGCGCGTCGCCAGCACGGCGATCAGTGTCCGGGTACCCACCCCAGTTAGGAGGATCACGACATCCAGTTCCCGAGCGAAGAGGACTTCGCCAAATGCGAGGGCCTCATGCTGATCAGCCAACGGCACCTCGCGTAGGGACGGCGCCTGAATCGGCTCGCCACCGTACGCGCGGATCAACTCGGCCAACTCGCTGGATCGGCGGCTTTCGAAGCTCACCACCCGCAGCCCGCTCAAGCCTTGCGGCATCTCCCACCCTCATGCGCCCTGAATTCGCGCCTCGCTGGACCGATTCTAAAGGCGCGACAGCTCCAACCTCCGGCTCGTTTCACCTGGCCGGAGCCGGCTGATGAGCTCAGCCTGTCCGGTTTCGCCGACTCAAATCGCGGGTCGGATTTGAACCGACGACCTTTCGGTTATGAGCGACTGTCTTGCGAGCCAAGCGCGTCCGTGTTGGCACGGCGCGGTTGGTTCACTTCATAGTGACTTCATAGCGACGCCAAATCGTGACGGGCGCCATGTGGATTAGCTCCCGGTCGCTTCACTGATCCGTCGCGATGTGTCCGAGCGGCGCGTTCAGGCCAGCTCACGAAGCTCGCGCCCGGCCGCCGTGATCCCCGCCGCCATCGCCATGTCGCGAAACAGGGAAGCCGCCCGGGCAAGATGGTCGCGAGCACGGACCCGATCGCCACGGGCGGCGTGTACTCGCCCGAGTCCCAGAAGGCAGTCCGCGACGCGAGGCCGCGCGCCGACCGCCTCGGCGATGGCAAGCGCTTCCGCGTACCACCGACCAGCGTCGTCCCATCGCGGCGGCGTCCCGCTCGCGTCGACGGCGCCGAGTTGCGCAAGCGCGTGGGCCTCGTAGAGCCGCTCGCGTCGCGTGCGTGCGAGGTCCAGGGCGCGGTTCGCGATGACGCGTGCCGCCTCGAAGTCCCCGAGATGCCGTAACCCGGCGGCGGCCTGCGCAAAAGCGAAAGAGACGGGAGCGTTCCGTATCCGCGTCGGTGGCTCTTCGAGCAACGGGGCGAGGAGCGCGGTTGCTTCGTCCCGCCGTCCCGCCAGCGCGAACGCGTGCCCGACGCACGCCGCGAGCAACGGGTGGAAGACCTGAAGGTGGTGGTCGTCCGCCGTGCGCAGGCTGCGCTCGAGATATGGAATGGCGAACGAGTCATCACCCTGTTCGACGCCGACAAGTCCGAGATCGAAACAGGCGCACGCGATGCTGAACGGATGACCCGTCGCCTCCGCGATCTCCAGCGCGCGCGCACCCCAGACGCGGGCGGTCGCAAATTCTCCGAGCGAGGCGAGGACGCGCGCCAGCCGGCAGACGCAGAGGAGATACGGGTAGCCGGACCGGCGCGCCAGCGGCCAGTCCTCTCCGCGGCGGATGCCGACCTCGAACCGTACGCTCGCCTCCCGGGGCTCGCCGCGATACATGCAGATGACACCGAATTGGAAGGTCGCCTCGACTTCAAGCATGGCGTCGCCGGCCTCGGTTGCGAGCGTGAGCCCGTCGGCAGCGTAGCGGGCGGCGACGTCGTGTTCGCCCATCGAGCGGTGCATTTCGCTCAGATAAACGGCGACCCGCGCTTTCCGTCTGGCGTCGTCGAGCGCGGCCGCGGCCGCTTCCGCCGCCCTCAGATGTTCATGGGCGAGCGCGAACGCGCCGACCGGGTACAGGCAGCGATGCAGCGAAAGCCGGATGTCGACAGCCTGCTCGATGCTCTCGCGCGTGGCCGGCAGGTACTCCAGCACCCGGACCGCTTCGTCGAGCAGGGCACGCCCCTCGAGGAAGGCCGATCGCTGCCACGCGCCGATGCCGGCGCGGAGGAGATACGTCACCGCCTTGTCCCAGACCTCTGCTTCTCGAAAGTGCGACGCGAGTGCCACGAGGTGCGGGTCGACATTTCCCTGGTTCAGCGCCTCGAGCGCCTCGCCGATCCGCCGATGCAGCAGCCGGCGGCGGGGCGCGAGGATGTCGGCCGCCGCGACCTCGCGGATTCGGTCGTGCGTGAAGTCGAAGCGTTCGCCGACTTCGTGCAGCACCCGTCGCCGAACGAGCTCCTCGACGCCGGCGGCCGCCGCGTCGTCGTCCATTCCGGCCGCGCACCGAAGCAGCGCGAATTCGAAATCGCGGCCTACGACCGCGGCGACCGATAGCAGGTCGCGAGCCGGCGATCCGAGTCGTCCGAAGCGTTCTCGGACGAGGTCACGCACGCGTTCCGGCAGCGGAAACCGTGTTTCGGCGGAATCAGAGGGCCTCGCTCGGAGCGCACGTACCGTCTCGACCGCGACCAGCGGGTTGCCCTGGCTCGTTCGCCATACCTGTTCCGTGAGGCGCCGACGGTCGCCCCTCGCGACACGCGGTGCCAGCAGCTCCGTCAGCGTGCCGGTGTCGGCTTCGGACAGCGGCGACAGCCGAACGTGAGCAACATGTGATTCGTTCGCGAGCTCGCCGAGCATGCCTCGGAGCACCTGGGCGTCCTCGAGCTCCTCGTCGCGGACCGTCGCGATCACGAGTGCCTGCCAGCGCGCGGCGCGCCGCGCGATGAACGCCAGGAGCCGGATGCTCATGTCGTCGGCCCAGTGGACATCTTCGAGAACGATGAGCAGCGGCCGGTCCTGGGTCACTGCGCCGAGGAGATCGGCGACGGCGTCGAACAGTCGCCGCCAGCCTTCGGCGTCGGCGCGTGCCGCCGGCGTCGGCTCTCCGAGCTCGGGCACGAGCTGCGCGAGCTCGGCCATCGTCGATTTCCTGAGCGCCGTGCCGCGCGCGATCATCTCCACGACGGGCGAGCTGCGGAGCGCTTCGACCCATGGACTGAAGGGCAGGATCCGCTCGGTTGCATGGCTGCGACCGATCATGACCAGCGCGCCTCGCTGTGTGGCGTCCGCGATCAACTCGGCGACGAGACGGCTCTTTCCGGCGCCGGCCTCACCACTCACGATCAGCATGCGGCCGGCACTCGTCGCTGCGCTCGCGAGCGCCGTACGCAACTGTCCGAGTTCCGCCACGCGACCAACGAGCGGAGTCTCACCGGCCGGCGCCACGGCCGTGGTCGTGGGGCGCGTCCGCGCCGTCTTTGCGTCGACGCCTCGCGTCCCGACCGACGCACTCACGCCGGTCCGCGTTCGCACGATTTCGCGATAGACCCGCTGCGTGTCGTCGTCTGGCTCGACGCCGAGCTCGCGCTGCAGCGCGGCGACGCACTGCTGGTATTGGCGCAGCGCGGCCCCGCGCCGGCCAAGATTGCGGTAGAGCCGCATCAATGCCCGATGGACGACTTCCTGGAGCGGGTCGAGTTCGAGGACGCGCAGGCCGGTCTGCACGGCAGCTTCGAGCTCCCCGGCATCGGTCTGGAGACGCAGCAATCGGGCGAACGCTTCGAGCGCGATCTCACGCAATCGTTCGCGCTGCGCCGTAAGCCAATCCTCGAAGAGCGCTTCGCGCTCGGCGAGCCCGGCAAGGAACTCGCCGCGGTAGAGTGCGACGGCGTCTTCCAGCCGCGCCCGATCACGCGATGTGGCGAGCCGTTCGAACTCGCTGACATCGACAGTCAGCGCTCTTGGTTCCAGCATGACGGTGTCCGAGTCCATCCGGAGGGCCGAGGAGTTACCGAGCGCCCGCCGGATCGCGAACAGCGTGTGCCGGAGCCGCGCCCGGGCCTCTTCGCGCGGCAGATCACCCCAGAGCAGTGCGGCGAGCTTGTCGCGAGGATGCGTTTGGCGGGACGGAACGGCGAGGTATGCGAGCAGCGCTTGCGCACGCCGCATCGGGATCGCGAGCGGCTCGGTCGCATCGAGGTGGGCCGTGAACCCGCCGAGGAGCGTCAGCCTGAGGCCAGTCATTTCAGGGCTTTCCGCGAACCAAGGATACCCCAACGCCGGCTCAACGGTTGTTAAACGCCGTCCCGATATGGTGAGCGCACGAGCCACCAGACCGCGCCAGGCGGAAGGAGATGCGAATCGATGACAGAGCAGGCGGACACGACACGGCCGGCGGCCTCGACCGCCAGCCGAACGGCGGTGCATCGAATGATCACGGCGAACCGGCTGACACAGCTGGTGCACGTGGCCGCGACACTGGGACTCGCAGACCTCCTGAGTGATGGCCCGGTCGACGCCGACGCGCTCGTTCGGCGGACCGGTGCGGATCCCGTGGCGTTTCGCCGATTCCTGCGAGGCCTCGTCAGCATCGGTCTTCTCGAGCACCGGGCGGACGGATTCGCGCTCACGGAGCGCGGCGAGTGGCTGCGCAGTGACGTGCCCGGATCGCTACGCCCGATCGTGCTGTTGATGGCGAGGCAGCCGCTGTGGAACGCGTGGGGACGACTCGCCGACAGCGTGATGACCGGAGCGCCCAGTGCCCGGCCGCAGTCCGAGGGCGTCTTCCTCGATCGTCACATCCACGATCCCGAATATGGCACCGTCTTCGACGACGCGATGGCGGCAGGCTCCACGGCGTCCGCGCCTGCGATCCTCGCCGCCTATGATTTCTCGCGATTCGAAAAGGTCGTCGACGTCGGCGGCGGCCAGGGGGCGCTGATTGCCGCCATCCTCCGCGCCACGCCCAGCACGACCGGCGTGGTGTTCGATCTCCCGCCCGTGATCGCCCGCGCGCGGCCGCGGATCGAGGCCGAGGGCGTCGCCGCTCGCTGCGAACTCGTTGCGGGGGACTGTTTCGAGCACGTACCCGGCGGCGGCGACGTCTACCTCATGAAACTCGTCGTTCACGACTGGGACGACGAGCGCAGCCGAACGATCTTGAGTAATTGCCGACGCGCGATCCGGCCTGACGGGCGCTTGCTGCTGATCGAGCCCGTCATGCCTGAAGAGGTCGACACGTCCGATCGCGCCCGCGACATCGTCCTGACGGACTTGCACATGCTCGTCGCGACGGGCGGCCGCGAGCGCACAGAAAAGGAGTTCCGCGCGCTCTACCGCGATGCGGGATTCCGCCTAGCGCGCGTCGTCGCCACGACGTCACCGCTGTCCATCGTGGAAGGAGTTCCCGAATGAACACGTTCCGTGTCGCCATCGCTGCGTGCTCCCTCGTGGTTGCCCTCGCCACTGCCGTCCGCCCCGGGGGCGACGCGGTCTCCGCTGGCCTCTACGCCGCCGCAAAGAAAGACAGCCAGGTCACGATCTATGGTCCGAGTGCGCAGATCCTTCAGGGGCTCGAGCGGGAGTTCCCGAAGGCATTCCCCGGGATCGAGATCAGGTCCGTGCAGCTCGACCCCCCGGATCTCGCCGCGCGGATCATCACGGAGAAGCGCGCCGGCCAGCCGCGCGCCGACCTGGTCATGGGATCCATGCGCGACTATCTCGAGCTCGTCGATCGTGGTCTCATGTCCAGGCAGGATTATCCGGCCCTCGGCGTCGCCCGCGATCGAATCTTGCTCGACGGCCGCATGGTCGCGGTCCACAACGCCGTCTTCGCGCACGGCTACAATACGAATCTCGTGCGCGACCGGGCTGAGCTGCCGAAGACGTACAAGGACTTGCTCGATCCGAAATGGAAAGGCCGACTCGCCGGCTGGGAGTTCTTCGTGTCCTCCGGTCTCGCATTCTGGGGCATGGAGATCGGCGAGAGCGCGGTCCTCGAGTACACGCGAAGTCTCAAGAACCACGACGTGCTGCTCACGCGTGCGGTCTCGAACGTCGTCGGTACCGGCGAGCGCGCCATTTGGCTCTTCGGCCATGTCCACACGATCCTGCAGGAGCAGGCGAAAGGCGTGCCCCTCGACCTGTTCTTCATCGAGGCGCACGGTGGGGCGCAGTTGGGGACGCTCATTCCCGACGGCGCGCGGCACGTCAATGCCGCACGGCTGGTCGTGAAATTCCTCCTGTCGGACCCGGGCAAGGCGATGCTCTGGCAGTACGCGCGAGTCGGTGACGCACGGCCCGGCGCAACGAGCGAGCTGGCGCAGGTGATCGCTGACCGCGGCGGGCGGGTCGTGATCGAGACGGAGGACAACTTCCGTCCGCGCGCGCTGCTGGCGGGCAAGATCCGCAAGGTCCTCGTCGGGCAGTAGCCGCACCGGATGGCTCGTCACGGTCGGAGTCCCTTGAGCGTGGAAGGCCTCGCGCACGGTGCGGTCATCGCCATCCTCCTCTACCTGATCGGCGCACCCCTCGCGATGACCGTGCTGACCGCATTTCGAGGGCCCGTCGATTACCTACCGTTCGAGCCCGGCAGCCGTTTCACGATCGAGAACCTCGCCGCGGTCTATGGGAGCGAACACTTTCGCGCGACGCTGTGGGATACGGCGTGGTTCGTGACGGGCGCGACGGGCGTCGCGTTCGTGATCGCCTTCCCGCTCGCGTTTCTCGTCGAGCGCACGAACCTGCCCGGCCGTGGCGTCGTCGCAGTGCTGCTGACGATCCCGATCATGGTTCCACCGCTCATCCAGGGGCTCGCCTGGATCTTCCTGCTCGGCAAGTCGGGTGGGCTCCTGAACGTCGTGATCCGAGCCGTCACCGGTCTCAGTGCGCCGGGTCCGCTCGACATCTTCACGTGGTACGGGATGATCCTCGCGCAGGCCCTCGGCCTCGTGCCGTTCATGGTCCTCCTAACGAGTGGGGCCATGCGGAACATGGACCCGGCGCTCGAGGAAGCGAGCCTCGTGTGCGGAAACGGCTGGCCGCGCACCCTGCTCCGTGTCACGTTGCCAGCGTTGTGTCCTGCAATGCTCAGCGTGGTGATTCTCGCGAGTATCATCACCCTCGAATCGTTCGACATCCCGCTGCTGCTGGGGCTTGGCGCTGGCGCCCGGGTCCTGGCCACATCGGTCTATTACCCCCTGTCGCCACAGGCCGGGCTGCCGCGATACGGCGAAGTCGCGGCGCTCGCGCTGGCCTTCCTCGTCGTGACGTACACGCTCGTCTATCTGTACTTCCGCGCGACGCGTGGACGCGGTCGATATGCGACGGTGACCGGCAAGTCCTTCCGCCCGCGACTGATCGATCTCGGGCGATGGCGTGTCGCCGCGCTGGCCGGCGTCGTCGCGTATCTGGCGCTGCAGGTCGGGTTCCCCGCGTTCGTGCTGGTGTGGACCAGCCTGCTCGACGGCTATCGGCCGCCGACGGACCCTGGACTCGTCGCGCGCCTGTCCTTCGACGCGTTCCGCAAGGTCATCGATGACGTGCGCTTCGCGCACGCCGTGGGGAATACGTTCATCGTCGCTGCGGGCAGTGCGACGATCGTGACTGTTCTCTCGGCACTTAGCGCCTGGATGGTCGTGCGCGGGCGCGGCGGCGCTCGGCACGTGCTCGACGTCCTGGCGTCGACGTCGATCGCGCTTCCGTCGGTGATCGCCGGGGTCGGACTTCTGATCTTCTACCTGGCCGTGCCGGGCATGCATGCGCTCGGCCTTTACGGCACCATCTGGCTGCTCGTCATCGCGTTCTCATATCGGACGAGCGTCGGACTCCGCACGACGGCGGCCGCCGTCACGCAGATCCGCGAGGAACTGGAGGAAGCGGCGGCGGTGGCGGGAGCCTCGCGGATGACGGCGTTTGTCCGCATCGTGTTCCCGCTACTCCTGCCGACGCTGCTCGGGGTCTGGCTGCTCGCGTTCATCGTCGGCTTCCGCGAGTTCACGATCTCGCTCATCCTCGGCAGCGCTGACAACGTGATGGTGGGGCCACTGCTCTGGCGCTACGTGGCGAGCGGCGAGATGGGCCGCGGCGCGGCGCTGGCCGTGATGACGACCGCGCTGCTCACAGCGATCGGCGCGTGCGCGCGGCGACTCGCCGGCGCACGATTCGGGGACGCGCGATGACGACGGGCGCGCTCGTCGTCGAGGATCTCCACGTCTCGTACCGGACGGCGCGCGGCAGCGTCCCTGCGGTGCGCGGCGTCAGCTTCACCGTCGCCGCCGGCGAGTTCTTCGGCCTGCTCGGCGCGTCGGGTTGCGGCAAAACATCGATCCTCCGATCGATCGCCGGCCTGGAGTCGCCCGACCGCGGCACGATCGCGATCGGCGGACACGTCGTCTATTCGCGCGAGCGAGGCATCGCCGAGCCGCCGCATCGCCGCGACATCGGCATGGTCTTCCAGTCCTACGCGATCTGGCCGCACATGACGGTCTTCGAGAACGTCGCGTTCCCGCTCGTGTCGGGCCGCCGGCGACTGCGGCGATCCGACGTCCGGGAACGGACCCTGCGCGCGCTGAGTCTCGTGCAGCTCGAGGCCCTCGCGGATCGTCCGGCGCCGCTGCTGAGCGGTGGCCAGCAGCAGCGCGTCGCGCTCGCGCGGGCGCTCGTGGCCGAGCCGAGCGTCCTCCTGCTCGACGAGCCGCTCAGCAACCTGGACGCGCGGCTACGCGCCGAAATGCGACTCGAGATCCGGCGCCTCGTCCTCGCCTCGGGCGTGACCACGCTCTACGTCACGCACGACCAGGCCGAGGCGCTCACGATGTCCGATCGACTCGCCGTGATGAAGGATGGCGTCTTCGTCGAGACGGCCACCCCCTACGACCTCTATCTGCGCCCACGCTCGGTATTCACGGCGACGTTCCTCGGCGACGCCAACGTGCTGGAAGGCGCCGTCGAGAGCCGGTGCGGCGCGACGTGCGTAGTCCAGACCGCACTGGGTGCCCTCGTCGGCCACGCGGACGACAGCCTCAACGGCTGCACTCACGTCGCGGTTGTCTGTCGTCCCGAGGTGACCAACGTGACCGCCACACCGTCGCATGGCGTCAACGTCGTGCCGGGGCGCATCGCGTCGGTGCTGTTTGCCGGCGATCGGGTGACGTACTCGATCGCCACAACTGCACAGACGCTGCTGGCAACGGCACCGCCGGTCTCCGCGTTCCGAGAGGGCGACCGAGTGTATGTGCAGTTGCCACCGGAGCACTGCCGGGTTGTGCCGGCGCGGCGGTGAAGCGAGTTCCGCTGATCCGTCTACAGAGCCTTCCCCTTCGCCAGCTGTCCCTTCAAGAGGAATGTCTTTGGTGCCGGAACGATCGTCGCCTCGCCGACCCGGGCGTACGATGGCACCTTGCGCGGTCGCCTGACGGGCGCCTATCATCCGTCGGGTCCCGGAAAATCGGTGGAGGTTACCATTCGTGATCTCACGACGGACTCTCCTTGCGCTTGCGGCGGGCACGCTACTCGTCCGGACCGCCAGTGCTCAGTCGCCGGCCAAGCGGCACCGCGTGGGAATCCTCGGCGTCGGCGCCAATCCGAGGTCGGCGCCATTCTACGTGGCCTTCGAGCGGCGCCTGTACCAGCTCGGCTACGTCGAAGACGAGAACCTCGTCATCGATTTTCTGAAGCCCGATCGACCCGATACGCTGACAAGGACGGCGCGCGAGCTCGTACGGCACCGACCCGACGCGATCCTCGCCGCCGGACCGGAGGCGTCCGTCCAGGCCCTGCGCCAGACCACGAGCACGGTTCCCATCGTTATCGTCGCCCTCAACTACGATCCGGTGGCGAAGGGCTACGTCGCCAGCCTCGCGCGGCCGGGTGGCAATATCACGGGCATCTTCGCGAGGACACTTGAGATCAGCGCTAAGCAATTGGAGCTGCTTCGCGAGGCGCTGCCTCAGGCCACGCGGCTGGCGATGTTGTGGGAGGCGACATCCGCCGATCAGGCCGAGTCGGCCGAGGCGGCCGCCAGGTTACTGGGTGTCGCACTGTCCAAGATCGAACTCACCCCGCCGTACGACTTCGACCGCGCGCTCGCAAAGGTGGTCCGAGCACGTGCGAGCGGGCTTCTCGTCCTCGGCTCCCCCGTGATCTACCGCGAGCGCCTACGTATCTCCGCCCTGGCGCTGAAGCACCGGCTGCCGACGATCGCGGCACCTGATTTCGCAGTGGCGGGAATGCTGCTCGGTTACGGGGTCGATCTCTCCGACGCGTTCGGGCGAGCCGCAGAATACGTCGACCGCATCCTGAAGGGTTCGAGTCCCGCCGATCTGCCGGTCGAGCAGTCCACGAAGTTCGAGGTGGTCGTCAATCAGAAGACCGCGCGCGCCCTTGGCGTGACACTGCCGCCCGGGCTGCTGGCGCGCGTGGACCGCGTCGTGGAATAGTCGCCGAAGAGGTGTCGCCACCGCGACTATTCAGAAGCGACTCCTGCAAGCCTTCGACCACGCGAGCTCAGTCGGCGCGATCGCCGTACGATTTTTAACCGACTCCGTCAGAGAGTGAGAAAGCACTGTGGCTAGGTACCGGGATGCACACATCGAGAATCACGACGTCAAGAACCTCGCCGGCGGCTGTCAAGGCCGAGCCGGAAGATGAGGGAAGCCGCGCAAGCATTCTGCCGCAAGTTGAAAAGAGACAACTCGATCCATCACAACCAGTCCGTCTGAACCCACGCGGCTTTGCGCGCTGTGAACCGGCCTCCGATGAGCCCTCCCGACTGGTCCAGGAACTCGAGGAGTCCGCGACCCGCCTGACGCCGTGTTTTGGCTAGGTCCCTTAACCGAGTCACCTCTGACCGCCTTTTCAATCCGCAGGGTCTACAAAGACCCCCCTGAAGACACCACGAGCGCCGAGAGTGACTCGACGCCCGTTGATCTGCGCGGTCTCCCGCTCGGAATCAGGATTTCTTCGATGTCTGAGACATGAAGGCACTCAGCAATGGGCGCAGAGCTTTGCCGCCACACTTGGGGCACCTTACCGGTCCTTTGTCATGTTCTCGAATCGACAAGGTGAGCGTCACTTCGCGTTCGCACTTGTCGCAGTAGTACTCGTACACGGGCATGGGTGACCCTCCCTCGTGAGTTGGGACCCGATCCGCCGACCAGTTTCTGGAGCGCGAATGATACCGCGTTGGGGCTTCGGGGTATAGCTGCTGCTTCGCACCGTTGGAAGGCCTCGCGTCCTTGACCATCAGCCACCACGCGGCTACTCTCGCCCCAGCGTTTTGATCTTCACCGGCCTAGCTTCTGGAGGCGCGGCATGCGATGTCCCCGGTGCCAACATGAGAATCGCGCAGGCGCGAAGTTCTGCGAGGAATGCGGGACGCGCTAAACCGATTAGCCCGGGTATCCATAAGGCG
>JACXTT010010666.1_pt1 | contig 12360 bp, 2 predicted proteins | sample 9270951 | NCBI WGS metagenome assembly JACXTT01 (sample SAMN15532306, study PRJNA645909) | rock metagenome | isolation source: weathered quartz diorite | place: Puerto Rico | collected 2017-06-21 | reverse complement strand
CGGCCCGTGTGGGGCGGTGGCCTCTGTCCAATCGGAGCGCCGCTCTCCGCCCAGAGGGTGCTAATAGACTTCCGAGACAGCGCCATCGTGCCGCTCGATTCGTGCCGACCCTACCGGGACACGATTCTCGCCTCGGGCGCGGACAAATGTTTTGTCAGCGTTGTGACCTCTAGCGACTTCAAAGATTGTCCGGGCACGAATTCGCCTTCGGTCATCGTGAGCAAGAGTTGTCCGCCCGGACCGATCCAGCCAGGCCAAATGCTGACCATTACCGGGACCGTGACAAACAATGGGAACATTACGCTGACAAATGTCACGGTGACTAACGTGATCGCGGCGATCAATGCGTCCAGGGCTGTGTTCGGCCCGACGACGCTCGCCCCAGGGGCCGGGGCGACCTTCAGCGATAGTTATCTGGTACCGTTAGATTCATGCGGACCGTACCGCGATACGGTGCTGGCGGCGGGAGCGGATAAGTGTTTCGGGCGCATCGTCACGGCCAGCGACTTCAAGGATTGCCCAGGGACAAATTCACCTGCAATCGTTGTCAGCAAGAGCTGTCCGCCCGCTCCGACGCCGCCGGGCGGCACCCTCACTATTTCCGGCTCAGTTTCAAACAGCGGCAACATCACGCTGATCAACGTTACGGTTACCAATGTAATCGCCGCGACTCAGCAGAGCCCGACTGGTGAAGTCCATTTGGTGCTCGGCCCGATTAGCCTGGCGCCTGGCGCCGTGCGCCTGTTTACCGACAGTTACGTGGTGCCGACAAATTCGTGCGGGCCGTATCACGACACGGTGGTGGCCCAGGGAGCCGACAAATGTTTCGGACGCATCGTCACGGCCAGCGCCTTTAGAGATTGCCCGGGCATCACGACGCCCCGGCTGGCGCTGTTCAAGCATTGTCCGCCCAGTCCGGTTCCGCCCGGCAGCATCGCGACTTTCTCTGGAACGGTCAGCAACGCGGGCAACATTTCTCTGACCAACGTGTTGGTGTTCAATAATCGGCCGACGAACAATACACCGTTATATGGCCCGATCACATTGGCGCCAGGTGAATTCAGGAATTTCACCGGCACGGAGCTTGTGCCGGCCAATTGTTGCACGTATTTCGACGAATTGACTGCGTCAGGCGCCAGCGTCTGCACTGGGAGCAATGTAACTGCCAGTGCCAGTGCCGCCTGTCCGACACTCCTCCTGCCGGCGATTGCCGTTACTAAGAGCTGCTATTGCCCGTCTGGGGCTGTTCCGCTTGGCCAACCGATGCAGTTTACCGGCACGGTCAGCAATCGAGGCAACATCACCCTGGTGAATGTCACTGTGATTGATAATCGGCCAACGAACAATACCCCGGTATTTGGCCCACTGACCCTGGCGCCGGGAGAAACGGCGGACTTCTCGGGGAGTTTCATCGTGCCGCTTAATATCTGTGACACGAGCATTGCCGACACGGTGACGGCCAACGGCTACGATGTCTGCCAGAGCAACAACGTGACGGCCATGGCTACTGCCGTGTGCCCGATCACCCCAAATCCGAGGCTTGTGGCGACCAAACAATGTCCTCCAGGGCCGGTGGCCCCCGGGGACCTGCTGGTCTATACCGGTAGTGTGAGTAACGCCGGCGGTGTCATCATCACCAACATCGTCGTGGTCGATGACCGGCCTGCACCTAATACACTGGTGACCAATATCGGCCTCCTGGCTCCAGGCCAATCCACGAACTTCACCGGCAGCTACCGTGCCCCGTACGATTGCTGCGGACCGTGCGTCGATACGGTGACGGCAACCGGGCAAGATGTGTGCAGCGGCAGCAACATCACCGCGACGGCCAGCGTCGCATGTCCGCGCATAACGACTCCGGCCATTAAGGTAACGCGGGATTGTCCGCCCAGCCCGGTGACAACAGGCGACCTGGTGTTCTTTAACGGCGTCGTGACCAATGCGGGTAATGCGACCCTGGCAAACGTAAAGGTTGTGGATGACCAGGCGGGGACAGTTCTGGACAATACATTCCTCTCACCAGGGGAAGCGGTGGCATTCACCGGAATGTACCTTGTGACCAATTGCGGACCGAATGTCCCCAGCGGCGTGACGGCGACGGCCAACGATTTGTGCACATCCGCTCCTGTCACAAACCGATTTTCAACTACGTGCTCTGTGCTCTGCACTCCAAGTGGGCCGGTGATCTTTGGAGCGAAGACGGATGGTCCCAATTTCATCTTCTCGTTCACAACAGAGACAAATCGGACTTATACGATTTGGACGACAACCACTCTGACGCCGCCAAACTGGCAATCAATCGCGACATTCGCGGGCGACGGTTCGACGGTCAGCATTGAAGATGCATTGGTGGGTGGACAAAAGTACTACCGCGTATCGGTTGAGTAAGCTGGCCGCGTTCGCCGGGAACGAACGTGACCAAGGCTGCGGGGCGTGAGTTTGAGGCGGACCGCCGGCCCGTTTGGGCTGCCGGTCCCTCGGCCCGTTTCCATACAACTGAACGTGGTCCGAGGAGGAGACTGGTTGAATTCCTGCGACCCTGAAGCAATCCGCTCACTGTTGGGTCGCGCTTTTGCCGCTCACCATCGCTGGCGGCGAATCCGTCAGGCCCAGGATCAAGGCGTTACAGGGGTTTTGTGACGAGGTGACATAAACTATCGTCGAGCAGGCTGCCAAACACAGATCAGGGTCAGTGGCTTGGATTTGAACCGCGTGGACGCCAGCAGTAAAGGCACCCGTGAAGATAACATCCGTTGGTGTCGAAGGCGTAGTAGCAACCCCCTGATTGGTCTGCGAGGCGGAACCATCCACAAACCAGACAACGTTTAGCGGTTGAGCGTTGGTATCCGTCACCTGAGCTCTGAGCGTTACAATCGCTGCCCCGCCAACCGCCACGGCGCTGGTCGGCGAAGGACAAGTCACGGTGGGCACAACGTTGCTGAACTCATAGGAGCCGATATCAATCGTGCCACCAACGATGCGCGAAAAACCGCGTTGATCCGTTGAATCGCAACCCGAACCCCCGCCGGCATTGATGGCCGGACTTCCGCACAGAAGCGCGTGAGTAAATGTCGGTCCGCCATTGTTCTGCAATGGACCCAACACAAGCTGCGACGCTGTGAAATTGAACCGGTCACCCTGTGCGGACATGATGATGCCGTTCGTGAAGCCAAAGAAATTGAAACCGCCCGAAAAGACATCGCCTTGCGGGCCGTTGAAGATATCCACAGTGGCAGAGTTACCGGCCAGAATGGTGTTTTTGACAGCTTCCACAACGCCAGCGGAGTTGAACAGGCCTCCGCCGTCCTGCGGAAAAGCTCCCGGTACCACGTTGGCGGTTATAGTGCTATTGTTCAAGGTCACGCTTCCAATGCGATTAAAAATCCCGCCTCCGTGTGGTACATTGCCACCGGCACCGCCGCCGGCGACGTTGCCGCTCAGGGTGCTGTTGCACAACACCAGTGTGCCGGAATCGCTCGCAATGCCGCCCCCCTGTCCTGGGCTCGCAGAGGCAATTCCGACAGTGTTGCTGCTCACAGTGCTCCGATCCAGCGTGACGGTTCCTGACGTATTGGCGATGCCGCCCCCGCGCCCGCTTCCTGCACCTCCTTTGGCGCTGTTAGCGCCGATGGAGCTGGTATGCAACGTCAATGTGCCTTCATTAAAAACGCCGCCTCCGCTGTCGCTTGCGAAATTCCCGCTCACAGCCGAATTGGTGATTCCCAGATCTTGCGAGTTTCTGATTCCGCCGCCGAAACCGTTAGTTCCGCCAGAGCCCGTGACCGAATTGCTGTTCACGGCGCTGCTTATGAGCGTCATCGTCCCCTGATTATCAACGCCACCGCCGTAACCCGCTCCCGTGCCGCCAGTCACCATATTGCCGCGGATCACGCAATTGCTCAACGTTAACGAGCTCAGATTACGGATTCCCCCACCGCTCTCGGTCGCAAAATTGGCGGCGATGGCGCAGTCTTTGATGGCGGTGGTGGCGGACTCATTATTAATGCCTCCGCCGGCATTGGAGCGGCCGTTATTGATCGTCAAGCCGGAGATGGACACGATGCCCGCCTGAATATTGAAAATGCGAAAGTCCGCCGTTGGACCGGCGGAAGCGCGCTGGATGGCGAGGTTGCTGGCTCCTGGCCCCTGGATCGTCAGGTTCTTGTTTATGAGCAACTCTCCATTCGTCAGGTTGATTGTGCCAGTAATGGAAAAGCCAATCGTTTCACCCGCCGGTGCGTCCGCAATAGCCTGACGCAGAGTGCCGGGGCCATTGTCGGCGGCGCTTGTCACTGTGGCGGCGCGGCCAGGTTCCGAGAGCAAGACGGCAACGAGGCACAAGAGAATTCGGCCGACCTTTCTCATTGTTGTTCTTCAGGTTTTCGGCGAGGCACGAGCCGAATCGGGGTTTTGTTGGCCGTCCAGCGTACATCGGAACTAAAGCCGGATGAAACCGAGCCTCTCAGCATCGGTCTATTCTAGTTGCCATCGCAACCGGCGGCGAGCACTTTTTCGACGAACACTATCAGTGACCCGCGGCGGCGATGCGAACTTTATCACAGCGAGCGCGATCAACGGTCAGCGAGGAAACACGGCGGACAATCTGATTCTCGTATCCTGGAGAACAGGGAGGTCTAGCCGGGTGGCGCTTCGGCAAAGGCCTTATTTTATCAGTTTGTAGAATTTGGCGCCGCCGGTTGCCGAGTTGGTGACAAAGTACTGGCCGCCAGAATTTCTGGGAGAGTTGGTCACCATGGCCCACGAACCATTCGTTGAGACATCCGGCTTGGAGTAAAGATTGAAATTCGTTGCGTTGTTGGCCCAGGAAAGAATGACGTTTGGACTGGACCGGGTAATTTTCAGCAGAGGGGCGTTCGGGTTGGGAGTGATGGTAACCGTTCCGACAGCGGTGTTGTTGGGGCTTAGGTCGTAGGTGGTGCTGGACACGCCGGCGGTGCTTGTGAACGTGCCATCCAATCGGGCTTGAACGAGGAGGCTCACGGTGGCGGAAGCGCCGTTGGCCAGATCGCCCAAATTAAAGGTAAGTGTACCATTCGCGAATGAGGAGGAAGCACCAGGAGGCAAATTGGTGGACAAGTAGGTAAACGCGAAGGAAGCCGGCGGTGAATCTGTCACGACAACGCTTGTCGCTGTTGAAGGCCCGCGATTGGTCACTGTGATCGTGAAAGTAACGTTGCTCAACACCGGGGCGGATGAGGGAGATGCAACGTGCGATATCCCAATGTCTGCCCCAGGACTGACTTGGGTGATGAGGGAGGCCGTGTTGTTGGTTGCGACCGAGTCAATAGCGGCTGAACTAACGCTGGCATTGTTGGTGTTGGGGCCGGTAACGAGCGGGGTGGTGGTAATCGTCGCAGTCGCAACGCCATTGCTGGCGACGGTGCCCAGGTTGCAGGTGACAACTCCGTTCAATTGAGAGTAATTGCCTTGGGAGGTAGTGGCGGTAACGAAGGAGGCCCCTGCCGGGAGGGTGTCGGTCAAGACTACTGTATTGGCAGATGATGGCCCCAGGTTCGTGACCGTTAGAGAATAGGTAATGTTACTGCCGGCGTAACCAGTCGCTGGACCATTCAGTCCGACGGCGAGGTTTGCCAATGGGCTGACGGTTGTTGTTACTGAAGCCGAATTATTTGCCATGTTGAAATCGGCTTCGAAAGCGGCAACATTCAGGACGTTGGTAACAACCCCGTTGGTCAGGGCCATCATGACGAGCGTCACCGTGGCGCTCGTATTATTGGTCACTGTGCCGAAACTGCAGGTGAACGTGCCGTCAGCGTTGGTGGTGCACGCGCCTTGGGTGCTGGTGGCGGAAACGAACGTCAGCGTTGCGGGCAGGGCGTCGGTCAATACCACTGACGTTGCGGGCGAGGGACCTTTATTTGTGACCTTGAAGGTGTAGGTGAGATTGCTGCTGACAGCCACCGGATCGGGCGCGTCGGAGGCAGTAAGGGTCACGTCGGCGATCCCCTGGACGGTTGAGACAACCGTCGAAATGTTATTGCCAGTGTTGGGTTCTACCGCCGGCGTCTCGTTCGACGTGAGGGTGGCGGTATTGGTCATTACCCCGGCGGCTTGAGTGCGGAGGACGATCGTTTGGGTAATGGCCGCATTATTGGTCATAACGCCGATGTTGAACGTAACGCGTCCGGCATTGGTGGACCAATTGCCTGCCGAGGAAGAGACCGAGAGAATGGGGAGATTCGTCGGAAACAAGACGACATTGGTTACCCCGGTGAACGTCGAGCGGCCGTTGTTATTGATATAAATGGAATAGGTGAGATTACTGCCCATGACGACCGGGTCGATCGAAGGAATCATGGCAACGGAGAGATCGGGCGGCGAACTGAACTTCGCGACGAAGGCATCGTAAAAGCCCCCGCTGTTCGTGCCGCGAAAAACGCCAGATGTCGCAATGTTGGTAGTTGAAGATGTGAAGCCGGCAACGTAGAAATTGCCGTTTGAGTCAACGGCAATGGACGTGCCACGAGTATCAACATCACCGCCGAAAAATGTTGAATAAACAATTCCAGCCGGGCCCGAAACCGCCGGGTTGATTTTGGTTACGAAAGCGTCGCCAACTTGGGCAATGGAATTTGTCTGGTCGGCATTACGGGTGATCGGAAATTGGACGGTAGGGTCGGTGGGGTCGGTCGGGGCAGGCGTCGCTGATGAGTCTGTCCAACCGGTCACGTAGAGGTCTCCAAAGCGATCGGCGGCGATGCTAAAGCGGTAGCCGCCGAAGTCCTCCGTGCCAGACCCGCCCAAATAAGTCGAATAGTAGAGGCTGCTGCCGCTGGGTTGAAATACGGTAACAAAGGCATCCGGTCCGGGAAAATCCGGAGACGTCGCGGTGCCGGCGTTCAGAGGTTGGGCTGCGTTCAGCGTGGGGAAATCAGTCGAATAGGTTTCACCAACGACGCAAATCCGGCCCGAGGGATCCAGCCCGATGCCGGTTCCAAAGTCATCGAAATCCCCGCCGAGAAACGTAGAGAAAATCAGGCCGGTTCCGGTGCTGTTCACCTCGGTTACAAAGCCGTCGTAAGATCCCGCGAAGCTGGGATCCGCATAGCCATTGTTAAATTGCGATTGGAAGGCATTTACGAGTGGGAAATCCGAGTTGGGCGGGGTGGGAGGGATAACAGTATAGTCCGCATAAGAAACGACTTCTCCGGTGACGTAAGCATTGCCCGAGCTGTCGATCGCAATGGCGTAGGCCCTTTCATCACTGAGCGAACCGCCAAGGAACGTGCAGTAGATTAAAGAAGCCGAGCCGGACTGCGTGGTGTCGAACCTCGCGACAAAGGCATCACGACCGGATGGGCCGCCATTATTCTTCGTCTGATAAGCATTGTTGGGCACGGTTGGAAACGGGCCATTACCCGTTCCCAGGGAAAAAGTATCGCCGGCGATGTACGCGTTGCCGCTGTTGTCCACAGCGATGGAGTTACCGCTGTCGTCACTGCCACCGCCGAGGTAACTGGCGTAGAGGAGGTTTGTCCCGCACGTGCCTATCTTGGCGATGAAGTCGTCCTTGTATCCGGAATTGCCGCTGCAAGCCGGGTTCTTAGTGGGGAAATTGAGAGAGTCCGTGACACCGGCCACATAGGCGTTGCCGCTGCTGTCCACAGCCAGCCCTCCGGTGATCTCATTGCTACTGCCACCGAGGTAGGTCGAGTACACCAGTGCCGTGCCGGCGGGATTCAGCTTGGAAATGTAAGCATCGTTTAAGCCAACGGAAGAAGAGCCATATGCGCTTGCGGTGGGGAAATTGAGCGAGAGAGTATTGCCGGCCACGTAAACATTGCCGCTTGAGTTCACGGCAATGCCGCAGGCGTAGTCACTCGCGTTCCCACCGAGGTACGTGCCATAGACAAGGACGGGGTCGATGATAAGAGGGGAGGTAGATTCGTAAGCTGCTACTTGAAAGCCAACTGTGGCTTCATCTTGCAGAACAAAGGTGATCGGAATCTCCTTCCGCCCAACTCCGGTCTGTTGATAAGCGACTGGTTTAGGCCAGCGGACGATGCCGTCTGAGAAGTGGGCGATCAGGTCGCCCTGGGAATCGACTTCCAGCCGATCTGGGCCAGTAAATGCAAGGGAAATTTGGCTTGGATCGCCAATTGGGCTGACCACGAAGTCGTATTCCAATTGCCGATGGTTGCCATAGTAAACCAGATCAATTCCAGGATAGACCTGGTGGAATTTCACTTCAGAGAAAGTGGGCACACCTGTTTGCCAATGCACAGGGTCATTGCCCACGAAATAATTGACTGTACCGGGCAACAGACTAATCCCTTCGATTTGTGGATGCGGATGCGCACCGGCCAAGGCCATCCTCAGCACCGTTTCATTCACATTGACCGGTGCGCCGCGCTCGTGTGCGCCATGGCGCGGCCTCGCTCCAGCTTGGGAGCCTTTTATTGAGCGTAACGAGAGAACTGCCTGAGTCGGAGTCAGGAACAGCGTGTAGCCTGGGCCGCGCGAGATAAATTGAACCTGGCTGTCCGTCTGTCCAACGTTCGGTTCAAACTGCATGGGCAAGCTGAAGAATTTCGCGGATGGAACTGGAGCGACCACATGAGAAGGGGGATTCTGCGAGCTTCCGGCTGTGGTTGACACCGTAACACTCCATAAAGGCAGGAGCAAGGCACTGTACCTGAAGAAAATGCCAAGCCGTGCGCCTGGAGATCTGATGGCTGGCGGCAGCCACTGTATCGAGACACATGTCGGAACCGAGCAGGATCTGAAGTGAGAACTGGACGTGAAAAGGGATGGCAACAACATCATGCTAAACTCTTCTTTAGTGTTCCGCGAGATTACAGTGCACCTCTGCTCGAACCATCAGCATCACGCAGGAGCACATAAAATATCTATCAGAAAAAAGCCTGGTTCGCAACCAAAAAGCAGGCACTGGCGTTGAATTTTTGGCCTTCTTTTCAGGAAAATTTGGGATGCCCCCATCCGGTGAAATACGGAGAGTCGGTCAGCGCAGAAGAGTTTTCCAACGATAGGCGCCTGACGGGTGCTCACGAGGCCGACACGGCTCACCAGAGCTATCATCGTTCCGATTTGTGCTAAGCCGCAGAGCCGAGCTTGGCCATTGGACTTCTTGTAATACTCATGGTGCGCGATCAGGGAATTTGCCTCAGGCGGTAGAACCTCGAAGCAGCGCTCGCTCCCCCAATATGTGCGATCGAAACGATATTTCCGGTCCCCGACACGGAATCGACCGCAGTGGTCCACGCGGAGGGCGAGAGCGAGTCCGTGTACTCCAGCCGGTAAAATTGGCCTGCCGCGGTCTTGAAGCTAACGAGGATGTCGGAACCAAAGATACGCAAGTTTGTAATCAGTAGTTGAATGGTAACCACAATGTAGTTCGTCCTAGTGAAAGAAGCGCTGCCGAATGGACCTGTGACCATCAGGTAGATAGTGTTGGTGCCCTCGGCCGTGTATGTGTGGGTGACGGTGGCGGCAGGGGTGTTGGTGGTTGAGCCATCGCCAAAGTCCCAGAAACGGTTGGTGACGTAACCGCTGGAGGTGTCGTTGAACGTAACGGTGAGCGGGATCTGGCCCGAGGTGGTGTTGGCGGTGAAGTTGGCCGCTGGTGCCAGGTCGCTGCTGGTCAGGAGTCGGACCCGATAAAAGCGATGGGGCTGGCCGGCACCGCCGAGTTGAATGGCCGTGACGATGCTGCCGGTGCCGGGCACGAAATCCACGGCCGTGAGCCAGGTGGGCGGTGAGAGCGAGTCGGTGTATTCGACGCGGTAGAATTGGCCGGCACTGGAGGTGAAGCTGATCAAGACGTTGGTGCCGGAAGTTTGGATGCTGGTGATCACCAATTGAGCGATGGCCACGATGTAATTGGCACGAGTGCGGGTGTTACTGCCGGTCGGCCCTGTGGCGGTCATGGAGACAGTATTGGAGCCCACGGCGGTATAGGTGTGGGTGACAGTGGTGGCAGGGGTGTTGGTGGTCGAGCCATCGCCGAAGTCCCAGAATCGGTTGGTGACGTAGCCAGTGGAGGTGTCTGTGAACGTGACCGTGAGCGGGATCTGGCCGAAGGTGGTGCTGGCGCTGAAGTTGGCCGTCGAGGCCAGGTCGCTGCTGGTCAGGAGCCGGACCCGATAAAAGCGGTGGGGCTGGCCGGCGCCGCCGAGGTGAATGGTCGTGACGATGGTGCCGGTGCCGGGCACGAAATCCACCGCCGTAACCCAGTTGAGCGACGAGAGAGCATCGGTGTATTCGACGCGGTAGAATTGGCCGGCACTGGAGGTGAAGCTGATCAAGACGTCGGTGCCGGAAGGCTGGATCCCTGTGATGAGGAATTGGTTGGTGACGGAAATGTAGTTAGTGAGAGTGCGTGTGCTGCTGCCTAACGGGCCGCTGACGATTAAGGTGACAGTGTTTGTGCCTGGAAAGGTGTAAACGTGCGAGATGGCCGCATTAGTGGCATTGGTACTCGAACCATCACCAAAGTTCCAAAACCAGTTGGTGATGGTGCCCGTGGATTTATCAGTAAAAGTGACATTTAGAGGGTTTAGTCCATTCGTCGGGCCGGCAGCAAAGTCCGCCGAAGGGGCGATTGCTGCGCTGCCAGTAAGCGCGTTAGTGCTGCCGCCGGCATTGGCGCTGGCAAAGACCACAACGTTGCTGAAATTGCCGGCCGCCGAAGGGATGAATCGGACTACGACATTAGCAGAACTGTATCCTCCGATAGAGAATGGCGTGCCGGAAACGACCGTGAAAGGCCCCCCAATTACCGACGCTGTCCCGTTGCTGATGGAGGCGCCGCCCATATTCGTGAGCACAAAGTTAGCCCGTGGGCTTGAACCGACCGACACCAGGCCAAAGTTAAGACTGGCTGGCAACACGGCCAAACGAGCTGGCGTCAAAGCCGCGCCGATGACGGAGTTTGTGCTGTTGCCACCGTTACTGAGGAACACCACCGCATCGCTAATGTTCCCTGCGGTACTGGGGCTGAAGCTGATCTGCACTAAGCCGGTCTGACCGGGGGCGACAGAATAGGGGGTGCCACTTGGAACAGAGAAAGGGGAACTGGCGCTGGCCGTGCCAGTGAGCGTTAGGCCGCCGATATTAATAAGCTGGAAGGCCTGCGTGCCCGCTTGGCCCAAAACAACCTGGCCGAAGTCCAGATTCGTGGGGCTCACCACGAGCGTGCCCGCAACTTTCAAAGATGCGCTGGACGATGCCGTGCCGCACAAGCCCGTCACATCCACCTTATAAACGCCTGCGTCCGCTGTCGTGACCGAAGCAATGGTCAGGACGTTGCTGGTTTGACCGACAAGCACCACGTCATCCTTTGTCCAGCGGTAGCTGAATGGCCCGCTGCCAAATGCAGTCGTGTTGAACGTGGCGGTACTGCTCAGAGCATTCGTCCGATCGGTAAGGGAAGTGATAATTGTTCCGTCGAGCACAGTCAATGTCGCGCTGTTGGTGATGGGAGTGCCGCAGGTGCCGCTGGCGACGACGCTGTAGGTTCCAGCATCCGTAGCGCTGACGTTGTTCAAGACGAGGCTGCTGCTGGTCTGACCGGCCAGGGCACTGGCGCCTTTGTACCATTGATAGCTGAGACCAGTGCCGGAAGCTGAGATACTGAAGGAGGCCGTGGTGCCCGGGCAGTTGGTCAGGCTTACCGGGGCACTGGAAACTGAGACATTCTGATAGACCGTCAGATTGGCGCTGTTGGTGATGGGAGTGCCACAAGTGCCGCCGGCCACGACGCTGTAGGTGCCGGCATCGGAGGTACTGACGTTGTTCAAGACGAAGCTGCTGCTGGTCTGGCCGGCCAGGGCGCTGGTGCCTTTGTACCATTGATAACTCAAACCGGTGCCCGTGGCCGAAACATAAAAGGAGGCGGTGGCGCCGGTGCAGTTGGTCAGGCTTACCGGGACGTTGGAGACCGAGACGCTTTGATAGACTGTCAGGGTGGCGCTGTTGGTGATGGGAATGCCGCACATGCCACTAACCACCACACTATAGACCCCTGCGTCGGAGGCACTGACGTTGTTCAACACCAGATTGCTATTGGTCTGGCCGGCCAGAGTGCTGGCGCCTTTGTACCATTGATAGCTGAGGCCGGTGCCGGAGGCTGAGACACTGAAGGAGGCGGTGGTGCCGGTGCAGTTGGTCAGGCTTACCGGAACGCTGGAGACTGAGGCATTTTGATTGACTGTCAGACTGGCGCTGTTGGTGATGGGAGTGCCGCAGGTGGTGCCGGCCACGACGCTGTAGGTGCCGGCATCGCTCGAAGTGACGTTGTTCAACACCAGGCTGCTGTTGGTTTGACCAGTCAGGGCGCTGGCGCCTTTGTACCATTGA
>JACXTT010010665.1_pt1 | contig 12360 bp, 7 predicted proteins | sample 9270951 | NCBI WGS metagenome assembly JACXTT01 (sample SAMN15532306, study PRJNA645909) | rock metagenome | isolation source: weathered quartz diorite | place: Puerto Rico | collected 2017-06-21 | reverse complement strand
CTGGTTTGGGGGGGGCCGCGGCGTTTTGGGCGGGGCTGCGCTTGTCGTTGCTTCGCGACTGGCGGCCGGGTGCGCGGCCCAAGTTACGCTGCTGCTGCTCGAGGTCGGCCAGTCCTGCGGCGGGATGACGCTCGACGTGAACCAGATGGGCGCGGACCTCCTCATCTGCGCTGGATACAAATGGCTGCTCGGGCCCTTCGGCACCGGGTTCTTCTGGATCAAAAACGAGCATCTCTCCAAAATGCGCCCTGGCCCGTTTTACTGGATGGCCGCCGACGGAGCGGAAAACTTTGCGGCACTGAATTTCGCCGATCCCAAGCCCGCCCACGCCGCACGCCGCTGGGACTCCGCCGAAACCTGCAGCTTCTACAATCTCGCCGCACTAGGTGCTGGAATCGAACTGGTGCTGCGCATCGGACCGGAAAATATTGCCGCGCACAATCACAAACTGATTGATCTTCTTTTCTCGCGCCTGCCCAATGACCGCTTCGTCGCCGCAAGTCCGCTCGATCGCGCGCAGCGCGGACCGTATGGCTGCTTCCGCGCCCGCACGCCCGAAAAAACCAAACAGTTTTACGACAAGCTGCGCCAGGAAAACGTGATCAGCAGCCTGCGCGAAGGCAACATCCGCATCTCGCCCCACGTTTACAATTCCGAGCGCGACATCGATCGCCTCATTTCCGTGGTGGCCATATGAGATTGGCCTCTCTTTGTAGCCGCGGCTTAATGCCGCGGTTTCTGCGAGTTTCTCTTGCGGCGCGATCGGCGCCGCCTTGGAGTGCGGCAGCCGAGCTGCCGATTTTCCGGCCGCGACGATCGACGCGCCAACTTGCAGGAGCCCATCGCGCATGACCGCGGCTCCCTGGCCCAAAATCGCCGTCATCGGCGCGGGTGCCGTCGGCGGCTACTACGGCGGAATGCTTGCTCGAGCCGGCGCGCCCGTCGTCTTTATCGGCCGGCAGGCCTTCGTTGACGCCGCAAAACAAAACGGCCTGTTCCTCGACACGATCCAGTTTCAGGAGCGTGTCAGAATCGACGCTGCCACGGAAATTCCCGCGGCTAGGGATGCGGAAATCGTTTTGTTCTGTGTCAAATGCACGGACAATGCCGAAACCGCCCGCGAGCTCGGCAAAGTCGTACAGCCTGGCGCCATCATCGTCAGCATGCAAAACGGTGTGGACAACGCCGAACAGATCCACGCCGCCTCCGGTCTAACGGCACTTCCCGCTGCGGTTTACGTCGCAGCCTCCGTTCGAAAGCCCGGCATCGTCAAACACGTCGGGCGCGGTGATCTGGTCCTCGGCCCGAAGAATCCGCAAACCGAAAAAGTCGCCCAAGTTTTTACCCGCGCCGGCGTGCCCTGCAAAATCTCAGAACATCTCAGCTCGGAACTCTGGACCAAGCTGGTGTGGAACTGCGCGCTGAACGCCGTCTCCGCGCTCGGCAAAGCCACCTACGGGGACATCATCGCCAACGAAGACGCCAAAAAACTAGTCGAAGGTGTGGTTTACGAAGTCCTGGCCGTCGCCAGAGCGAATGGCATTCCGCTTCCCGTCTTCGCCGATCCGCAAGCCGCCATCGCCGGCGCTTATCAGATCGCCTCGCAGATGGCCGCCACCCGCAGCTCTACCGCGCAAGACATGATGCGTGGCAAGAAAACCGAGATCGATTCCCTCAACGGCTTCATCGTCCGCAAAGGCCTGCAGCTCGGCGTGCCAACACCAATCAACCACGCTCTTTTCACACTGGTGAAACTCGCCGAGCAGACTGCAGCGAATTAGGAGGTCCGAAGTTACAAACGGGAACACCGCGCGATTGCAACCCTGTCACTCGCGGGCAGGCGCGTGGAAAGGAATGTGCACAATGGCTTCCAGGGCGGCGGGTTCGCCGTTGCGCTCCGCGGGACAGAACTTCCACTGCTCCATGGCGCGCACTGCATTGGCGTCCAGCAGATCGTCAATGCCCTTCACCACTTGAACCTCGCCGACGGAGCCGTCCTTGCGAATCACAGCGTAGAGGATTACTTCGCCTTCGACATGCTCCTCGATCAACGTTGGCGGATATTTCGGATCGACCTTGTGCAGCGGTGCAGGTTCGGCGAGCTCGCCGACGTTCTGGGGGCCAGTGTTCGTGCGCAGTTCGGAGAAGTTCAGAATCCAACTGCCGGTCGCGCTGTTCAGGTTGGGCATGTTGACGTTCATCGAGTACACGCGGCGCCGCGCGAAGATCGCTTCGGGCTTGGCCCCGGGCGCAAGGGCCTTGAAGTCCGGCGGACCGGTCCGCACCGGCGGTTCGTCGGGAGCCATCGTCGCGTCGGCACGCGAGTAAGTAGGCCGCGACGACGGCAGCGCAAGCTTCAGTCCGGAACCGTTTCCCGAACCGGAGGCGGTGTTCGCGTTCTTCGGCGAGCCGCTGGTGATGCTGATGCCGACCGGACTCGAGCCGCCGCCAACGCTGCTGCCATTCCCGTGTTCCGCGGCAGAGCTGCCACCGTTTGCACTCGCTCCGGGCGTGCCGCCGGGAACGCCTGGCTGCTTGCCTTCCGGAGAAATCGCGACGCGCGCCGCAAGGTTCCCGGCGGGCGGCGCTACTGGGGCGGTCGGGCCCGGAGTTGCCGACAGCGCGACGAGCGCTTGCGGCCCGCCATTTGGTGAAGTCAGCGCCGCCGAAACATCGGGCGCAGTGTCGTCTGTGTTCGTTGGCCTGCGCTGTGCGGCGCGTGGAGCGACCGCTGCGTTGATCTGCAGTTTCGGACGCTCAGGTCCGTTGGTTGTCGCGAGCCGAGTCAGATCGGCGGCGCGCTGATCGGCCAATTGCACTTCGGGAGCGACGGCGTTTTCGGCGGCGCGTTTTTCGCGTACCCGCAGTTTCTTCAGCGTGAAGGTGCTGATCTCCAGTTTCGGCCGGACGGGTCCGGCAGCCTGCGCAAACTCAATGATGTTGGGGAGCGCTGCTGTAAGTTTCGGCGCATCGGGCGGAGCAGCTGGACTGATCAGGGTTTGCCGCGGATGATTTGGGTGAACCGGATCGGTGAAAATGGTTTGCCGCGGATGAAACCCGTCCGCTCCGGGCGGAGCAGGCTCATTGGGATTCGCGCGCGGCGCAGCCTTCGGCTTCGCGGCCGCGATGTGAATCAGCGGCAAATCTTCTATTGGGCCGGACCAGGTGATTTCGGCGTTGTCCAATGCGTGCATGCGCTGGGGCCCAGAAATTTCCGGCAGCGGCATCAGCACAAACGCCACATGCCACAGAGCCGCCGCGAAAATCGCGCGGCGCGGAAGCCTACGCTCGACCCACGAATCGCGGAAAAAACCGTGCGCAATAAAATCTTTGGCAACACGCGCGCGGCGAAAAAGATCCGCAAAGTTGCTGGCGACGCCCTGGTGAAAATCGCCCCAGGCGATTTCCAACTTCGGCTCGCCGGGGCCGTGAAGATGAACCTCGGCCACAGGCGATGGGCGGATCGCCTGGCCGAGCAGGTTCATCGGATTGTGAGCTTCGTGCGCCGACATGCCAACTTTTCATTATAAGCGGGGACTTGGGGATCCGCCTCAGCGCGCATGGGCCGGAGAGTTAAGCGCCGAAATCAGATAGATGATAAGGAGCAGGCAAAAGTTGTTCCGTAATTTGAAAGAGAAGAAAAAGCCGATGCCTCGCCGACGCTCGGGGCATCACAAGCTGGAAGTGCGGGCCGAGTCAGAAGAGACGGAAGAAGGACAGGGCGGCGTCGCCTTGGCAAAGAACGCGATAGCGTTGCAGGCCGGGGCGTGGCTCGGGCAGGTCACGAGCGGAAGCTTCGGGAACGGCGACGGATTCCCTCTTGCGGTGTTCAGCGATGACAATGGTGTTTTTGGCGACCAGCGAGGATTCTGCTAGGGCCCGCAGGCTGGAATGGTAGTCACGTTCGCTGGCGTAGGGCGGGTCGAGGAAGATGAACTCGAACGGAGGCTGATGTTCGGTTTCCAGTTTGCTGACGGCTTCGAGCGCGTCGGATTTCATGATGCGAATGTTGGTGGTGATGGTGAGTGAAGCGAGATTTTCGCTGATCAGGCGTGCCGCGGCGGGATGATTCTCCGCGAAAACAACGAACGACGCGCCGCGGCTGACGGCTTCGATCCCGACAGCGCCGGTTCCGGCGAAAAGATCCAGAAAGCGCGCGCCATTGACGGCTGGGCCGAGAATATTGAAGAGAGTTTCGCGGAGCATGTCGCTGGTGGGACGAATCTTCAGTTTCTTGAGCGGGAGCAGGTGTCGGGAGCGGAATGTGCCGGCGATGATGCGCATGGGCAGCTGAACCTCGTTACCCGATCCGAGCCAGATGGTAGCGGCGCTGCCACTCGGCGGGAAGCGCCCGCAGGGTCTGCTGTAACTCGTAGTTCCTTCTGGCATCTTCGGCGAGCGCGAAGGCTTCCTTGCGGGCATTTTCCAAAAATTCGCGGTCGCGAAGAGGGTTGGCAACCTGAAAGCCGATTTCGCCGGACTGGCGGGTGCCGAAAAATTCGCCGGGGCCACGCAGCTGTAAGTCGGTTTCAGCGATTTCGAAACCGTTGCAGGTACGGACCATCGTTTCCAGGCGGACGCGTGCGTCGTCGGTCAGGTGAATGGGCGAAACGAGGATGCAATGGGATTTTTGAGCGCCGCGGCCGATGCGCCCGCGCAACTGATGTAACTGCGAAAGACCGAATCGTTCGGCGTGTTCAATGACCATGACGGTGGCGTTGGGGACGTCCACCCCGACTTCGATGACCGTGGTGGCAACGAGGATCTGCGTCTTATTGTTGCGAAATGCGTGCATGACCGCTTCTTTTTCTTCGCTGGACAAGCGCCCATGCAGGAGGCCCAGCTTCAGCTGAGGGAAAACTTTTTGGGATAAGTTTTCAAACTCTTCCATGGCGGCTTTGAGTTCAAGTTTGGATTCTTCGATGACCGGATAAACGACATAGGCCTGATGGCCAGCGGCAACTTCGCGGCGGAGCGATTCCCAGACGCCGGCGAGATGGGATTGGGTGGTCATGCGGGTTTCGATGGGAGTGCGGCCGGGTGGAAGTTCGTCCAGCACCGAAACGTCGAGATCGCCGTACAGCGTCAGTGAAAGCGTGCGCGGGATCGGCGTCGCGGTGAGGACCAGGACGTGAGGCGCATGGCCGTGCGAGGCGGCTTTGTCCATCAACTTCTTCCGCTGCATGACGCCGAAGCGGTGCTGTTCGTCTATGGCGACGAAACCCAGCTTTGCAAATGCCACGTTGTCTTCGATCAGTGCGTGAGTGCCTACTACAAACTGGGATTGGCCTGAAGCTATGCGTCCCAGCACGGCGGTTTTTTCGGCGTGCTTCAGGCCGCTGATTAGCAGTTCGACTTGGTAGCCCGTTTTTTCGAGGATGCGGCGGGCAGAGAGGAAGTGTTGGACGGCGAGAATTTCGGTGGGAGCCATCAGCACGGCCTGGCAGCCGTTCTCGATGGCGATGACCGCGGCTTGCATGCCGACAATCGTTTTGCCGCTGCCGACGTCGCCTTGCAGCAGGCGGTTCATCGGAGCGGACTTTTCCAGATCGGAGGCGATTTCGGCGAGGACGCGCTTTTGCGCCGCGGTGGGCTTGAACGGCAACATACGCTTGATGGCTTCGCGGATGCGGTCTTCACGAACGTGAAAGGCCATGGCATTTTCTTTGCGCGCAGCTTTGCGATTCAGAGCGAGGCTCAACTGATAAAAGAAGAATTCCTCAAAGATTAGCCGTTGTTGCGCCGGCGAGCGGAATTGGTTGAGTGCGTCAATTGATTCATTGGGAGGAGGAAAATGGGTGGCTATGATGGCTTCGCGGCGGGAGGGAAAGTGCATGTGGCTGCGAATGGTTGGCGGCAGAAGGTCGGGGAGGTTGGCATCGAGGCGCTGCAGCGCTGCGTAAACCGCGCGGCGGATGGCGCGAGTGCCGAAGGTGCCGATCGCTTCGTAAATCGGGACGATGCGGCCGACTTCCGTGGAGTCGTGATTTTGCGCTGAGGCGTCTTCACTCAGCAATTCGAATTGCGGATTGACCATTTCAAAGCGCGCCGGGCGCTGGCGGTCGATTTCCACTTTTCCGTGTAGAACCAGCAACTGGCCGGGCTTGAGGCGGCCTTCGAGATAGCCTCCATGAAAGAATTTGCACGGTAGTGAAAATCCGTTTTCGTCCTGCACCAGCAAGTGATAGATGGCGTCGCGCCCGCGTATGCTGCGAACCGCGGAGCCGCTGGAAACGCGAACGCGCAACGTATAGATGCCGTTGGGGCGCACATCTTTGATTTGGGAGAAATGGATGCGGTCTTCGTAGCGGAACGGCCGATAAGCCAGCAGATCTTCCAGTGTGTAGATGCCGCGCTTGGCGAGGAGTTCGGCGCGCTGCGGGCCGACCCCTTTGATCATTTGCACGCTGGTTTGCAGACCTTCGGGCATAAAAGACGTTTATATCATTTTCGAAGATGGAGACGTTGCGGCAGCCGGCGGTCGGGAGTCAAAAAAAGAAGAGGTTCGGAAGCCTAAGAGGGGAAGAGTTTGAGAGTGGCAGAGCTTGCCGGCTGGCCCCCGCACAAGCACTGCCTGAAGCTGAAATCGCTGCCCAACCGGAAGCGGCTGTGCTACCGGTGGAGGAGGAGGTCCTGGATGGTTTCGGAGCGGGCGCATTCGGCCGCGGCTGTGGGGAGTAGTTGCAGACCGGTGAAGTGGTCGATGCGGGAAAAGTTGCCGGAGAGAAGTTCGAAGACCCGGGTCGGTTCGAAGCCGGCTTTTTTCCAGTGCGCCGGTGAATATTCCATCAGCAGGACTTCGGTGCGGGAGAGAGTTTCGGTAGCGCCCTGGAAAACGTAGGGCTCGAAGCCTTCGACATCAACTTTCATCAAGGACCACGATGAAACGCCGCAATTCCGGAGCAGATCGTCGAGGCGGTGAACCGGAACTTCGATGGTGTCCTGGCTAGGTTGGAGATCAACCATGGAGTGGCGCCCGCGATTGGCGGGCTTGTAGATGCCGAGGCGGGCGGTGCCGGACCCGGCACCAACCGCGCACGGATGGAGGGTGACGCGATCAAGGAGTAGGTTGTCGCGAAGATTTTTTTCAAGCAAGGAGTGGTTCAGGGGCTCAGGCTCGATGGAGACGATTTTTCCGTTTGGCCCGGCGAGTTTTGCAAATAAACAAGAAAAGTAGCCGATGTTGGCGCCGACATCGAGGAAGGTGGCACCGGACGAGTTTGCGAAATGGTCGAGCAGCCATTTGGTGGGCCCAGGTTCGTGCACGCCGCGACGATAAAGACCGCGTCCAACAGCGTCGCGTTTGTAGCCTTGCAGGCGCAGGCCCAGGGGCAAGTGGCGGGCGGTGACGGTGTTGCGGAAGGGGTTGGCGCACTCGAGCCAGTAGGCGAGGCCGCGGAGTTCATAGCGCAAGCGGTTCATCGTGACGAGGGAGATTATAGCGAACAGAGATCCCTCCACTTGGCGAGAGAGCCGCTCTCGCGGCGGCCTGGACTTCGCTTGGGATGACCATTCCGGATCGGGGTACTAGGGAACTTTTGTACTACAGGTCTGTGGAACCCGGCGGCGGAACGGATGGTTACTTGCGTGTAAAGGCCGCGTATAAATAGAGTGGGTGTCCTAAGCAGCCGGGAGCTATCGGCGCAAGCAGAAGAACAGCAAACACAGGCAGAACCATGCGGGCCGGAAGAATGACTTGGAGGGCTGAGTGGCGACGGTGCGATTGAGCGGAGGCGAGAAGCGGGCGCTGGTGCTGTGGGTGCTGGCCGGCGCGGCGGGATTGTGGTACGCGCAGCGCCACTTTTTTGAAGCGTTTCCTGAAGCGTCGGTGAATTTCGCGGTGACGCGAGGCGAAGCGCTAGAGCGCGGGAAGAATTTTTTGGAATCGATGGGCCAGAGCATGGCCGGATACCGTTCGGTGATCGTTTTTGGAGTGGACGACAACGCAAAAACGTATCTGGAGCGGGAAGTTGGGCTGAAAGAAGCAAACCAGCTGATGGTTTCGCAGGTGAATGTCTGGAACTGGGAGGTACGGTTCTTTAAGCCCGAGCAGGAAGAGGAGTTTCAAGTAGGCGTGAGTCCGGAGGGAAAGATTACCGGCTACACGCACAAGATTCCGGAAGCAAAGGCGGGAGGACAGCCGGATCGCGAATGGGCGCAAAACAAAGCGCAGGACTTTTTGCTAGCAAAGCTCGGCAAGAGCGCGGCGGATTGGGAGTTCCTGACGGAAGAGGCAAATTCCACCAAGAAGCCGAACCGGCTGGACTGGTCGTTCACTTGGGAAAAGCACGGTTTCAAGGCCAAGGACGCGCCGGAACGGTTGAAGATCGAGCTGCACGGAGCACAGATCGGATCGGCTACGGAAGCGCTAAAGGTGCCCGAGCAGTGGCAACGCGACTACCGGCATCTGCGGTCGACCAATGAGTTTTACAACACCGTGGCGATCATTCCGTATTTCCTGCTGCTGGGTGCGGTGCTGTGGATGGGGATTCAGCTGACGCGGCAAGGAAAAACCAGCTGGCGGCTGGCGCTGCAGCTGGGCGTGGTGGTGACCCTATTGGTTACGGCCATGGAGCTGAACAAGTGGCCGCAGGCAGCGAGCAGCTACAAAACTACAGACGCGTACGGAAGCTTCGTCATCATGCTCCTTTTGGGAGCACTGATCTTTGGATTCGTTTCGGCTCTGACGGTGGCTCTGCCGCTACCAGGTGGCGAGCCGCTTTATCGTGACACGAGACCGGAGTTTTTGAGGCTGAAGCGAGCGCTGAGTTGGCGCGGAATGCGCACGAAGGAGTTTTTTTCGGCGACAGTGGTGGGGCTGTCTCTGGCCGCAGCGCAGATGGGCTTTCTGGTGGCGTTTTATCTAATCGCGAATCATTTTGGCGCGTGGTCGCCGCAAGAGGTCCCATATGACGATTCGCTCAATACGTCGATTCCATGGGTCGGGGGGCTGGCGATCGGTTTGCTGGCGGCGACCAGCGAGGAATTCTTGTTCCGATTGTTTGCGATTCCGTTCCTGCAAAAATACACGAAGTCCACTGCGCTGGCTGTGATTCTGCCGGCCTTTGCGTGGGGATTTCTGCACACCGCCTATCCGAACGAGCCGCCGTACATTCGCGGGCTGGAGGTGGGGTTGATCGGCGTGGCCGTCGGGATTGTGTATTTACGCTGGGGAATTCTGACGACGCTGATCTGGCATTACACGGTGGATGCCTCGCTGGTTGGGCTGCTGCTGATCCGCGCGCGCAGTTGGTACTTCCGCATCTCGGGAATTGTTGTCGGCCTGGCGGTGCTGATTCCGTTCAGCGCCAATGTGTATTGCAGGCTGCGGCGCGGAACATTTGAGCCGGACGAAGATCTGCTGAACCAGGCCCCGGATGCCTTGGAGGTCCGCAAAGAAGAAGAAGCTCCTCGCGTAACGGAAGCTGCGCCGACCGCGCCTTTATCCGCAGGGATTCGGGGCTTCCTCGCGCTATGCCTGGTGCTCGCCGGGCTGGCAGCCTTGAAGCTGAAGCCGGTTCATCTGGGCGACTATCTGAAGCTCTCCGTTAGCGCGAACGAAGCGCACGCGCGTGCGGAACAGGTGCTCAAGCAGCACGGCGTTGATCCGCGGAGCTACCACTCGGTCACAACGTTTGCGGATGCGACCGATGCAATCGCCAACGAATATCTTCGTCAAAAGATCGGCGTTGCAAAACTGAACGAAATCTACGACCAGCGAGTACCGGGCGCGCTGTGGGCGACAAGATTTTTCCGGGACGGACAAGCCGAAGAATATTCGGTAGCGCTGCGGCCCGACGGCTCGCCGTACAGCGTACAGCACCGCTTGGCCGAGGCGGCGCAAGGCGCATCGCTGGCCAAAGACGAAGCAGTCAGCAAGGCGAGCGCGTTTCTGCAGAACACGAAAAACCTGGATCTCTCGCGCTGGACGCTTGACGATTCCACGTCGCAGAAGAGGCCGAACCGAGTAGATCACGAGCTTATTTGGCAGGAGAACCAGGCGCTCGACTCGACGGACCCAGCGGCACAAGCGGGCGACCCGACAAATCACGCCTTCGCTCGAATCCAAATTACCGTGATGGGCGACGAGGTCACGAACTACCGAACGTACGTCAAGATTCCCGATGAGTGGCGACGGAAACAGGAGTCCGAATCGATTTGGCGGACGTTGCATACTGTGTTGGTGATCTGTCTTGCCGCTGCAGTGGTCGTCGCCGTTTTGGTCTTCAGGTTTTTGCTGAGAATCAAGTCCGACTTGATGAAAGCTTTGCCGTGGCGACGACTCGCGGCCTGGGGCGTGTCCGTGTGGGCCGCTTATGTGGCCGTCATCGCGTTCGGAAGCCGGATTCCAGAGACGCTCCGGCTGTACAACACAGCGATCCCGCTGAAATTCATGTATGGCGGTCTGGCGATTGGATTCACGCTGGGGTCAGCGGCATATCTTGGGCTGTTTGTAATCTTGTTTGCGATGGGTTGGTTTTTCTTGCGACAGGCGTACGGCCCGGAGGCGCAACTTCCCGGCTGGCGGGGAATGCCTGCGGCATACTATCGCGACGCGATCTTTATCGGAATCGGCGGAACGGCGGGGTTGGTAGCACTCAGCCGCGCCACGGAATGGCTTGCGCGGCAGTGGCCGACGCCGCACCGCGCATTTCCGGCGAGTTTCGGAACGAATTTCGATTCCTTTTTCCCCGGGCTCGCGATTTCCGCAACGGCAGTTCTGCAAGGTCTGCTTTTGACGGGAGTGATTGCCGCTCTGTGCGGGTTCGTGATCGCGCATTGCAAAGCACCGATAGTTCGATTGCTGCTGTTTGTTGCGACTTCGCTGGCGATGGTGAGCGGCTGGGGAAGCCCCGCGGATTTCGTGAAGCAATGGCTGGCCCAGGCGATTTTTCTCGCGGCGGTCGTCTTTGGAATTGCCAAGGTTGTGCGGATGAACCTGCTGGGATATTTTCTGGTGCTGGCGATTCCGGAATTGTTGCTGGGTGCGGTGGAGATGCTTTCGCAGCCGAACGGGTTCTACCACACCCAGGGGATTCTGTGCATGGTCGCGCTGGCCGCGTTGATTGCTTGGCCGCTGCTGGCATGGCTGACGGCGAAGAGCAGCGCTACGGCTGAACCGGCCGCTCAATAATTTCTAAATCCAGTTAAGCCAGTCCAACCGGAGCATGGCGCCCGGCATCACACGGGCACGCTAGAAGTTTCTGAATCACCGAAACAAATAGCTGGTTGGCGTCGTTGTAATAGTGAGAGGTGGCTGCTACCTAAGAGCGCCGGAGTGCGTCCAAATTGGATGACACCGCGGCGCCGCGCGTTTGGCCAGCGGAAGTCCGCCTGCGTAAGTAGTTCAAAATCAGCGGGCAACGCGGCTAAATACGAATAGAAAGCGAACCATGCCACTTCCTCCATGGGCGTTGGCTTTGGCCGACAGCACAGGCAAGTCCGGCGAAACAGCAGCCGTACTGGCCACGGTGGGCTCCTTGCCGGAACTGGACGAACGGTCCCTCGTGATCGAGGCTAAGGCCGGGAACCGCGCGGCCTTTGAGGAATTGGTGCGCCGGTTTGATCGCGACGTGCTGCGGCTGGCGCTGAATCTGATGAAGCGTCCCGAGGATGCGCGGGATGTGTACCAGGAAGCCTTCCTGAAAGTCTACCGCAACCTGCACCGCTTCCGCTTCGAATGCAGTTTTTATACCTGGCTGTACCGGATCGTGACCAACGTGTGTCTGGACCACTTGCGGAGGCGGCAAGCGCGGCCGGAGGATCAGGCGCCGGAAGTGCACGTGAACCGTCAGGAAGAAGTCGGGCGGGACTTTTTTGAAGTGCAACGCGAACATAGGCCGACCCTCGATCCTGAGCGGCGGTTGATGGGGAAAGAGATTCGTTCGCGGATTTTGAAGGCCATGGAACGGCTGTCGCCCCGCGAACGGGTCGTATTTGAGATGAAGCACTATCAAGGGTTAAAATTGCGCGCGATTGGAGACGCGCTTGGGACGACCGAGGAGACTGTGAAGAATTCGCTGTTCCGCGCGACGAGAAAACTGCGCGAGGAACTGGGAGAGCTGCGATGAGCCGAGGCGAATTCAAGATGAATTGCGCCGAAGTTGCGCCGCTGCTGGTGTTTCTTTGTTGTGATGAAGTGAGTGCGGAAGAGCGCGCGGCAATCGAAGCCCACCTGGCCATTTGCGCGGAGTGCTGTTCCCTGCTGGCTGAAGAAAAAGAGCTCAATGAAACGTTGGCAGTGCTACCACAGACGGCAGACGAACTGGACCGCACCGGCACGCTCCTGGCACAGTGCCGCAGTGAGCTAGCGGAATCGCTGGATGAGTTGAACGCGCCGGCAGCAGTGGAGCAGGAGAA
>JACXTT010010664.1_pt1 | contig 12361 bp, 12 predicted proteins | sample 9270951 | NCBI WGS metagenome assembly JACXTT01 (sample SAMN15532306, study PRJNA645909) | rock metagenome | isolation source: weathered quartz diorite | place: Puerto Rico | collected 2017-06-21 | reverse complement strand
TTTTTGAACCGATTGCGGCTTCCATCAGTTATTTTTGCTCGTTATGTGTTGTCAAAACAACAGGGACATCGTTCTTCAGGTTTTTTAGTTCAGACAGCCTCTCCAATCCGGTCAACCCCGGCATATTTTCATCAAGGAACACCAAGTCGAAGTAGTTATTTTTGAACGAATCCAAAGCATCGTTACCATTGGTAACCGTGGTTACGTTATAGCCTTTTTCCTTCAAAAAAAGCACATGAGGTTTCAGCAGATCTATCTCGTCGTCAGCCCATAAAATTGTCGTATCTACCATAATATTTTTCTTTATCAATTAACCACAAAGGACGGCTTTTGTTACTGGTTATCAGTTTTAATTAACAAAAATTAACAATTAAAAAACAGAATATTACGATAATTTAACATTTTTGCAGCGGATATTACCCCTTGAATAAAAAGAAAATCATAAACGATCCGGTATACGGTTTTATCAGTGTCCCCACCGAACTGATATTCGACCTTATCGAGCATCCATACTTCCAAAGGCTGCGTTACATTAAACAACTGGGGATGACCCATTTGGTATACCCAGGCGCCCTGCATACCCGCTTTCATCATGCTCTGGGGGCCATGCATTTAATGGGCTTAGCAATTGAAACACTGTGCAATAAGGGTCACCAAATAACTGAAGAAGAAGAGGAAGCCGTAACCATCGCTATTTTACTGCATGATATTGGTCACGGGCCATTTTCTCATGCTTTGGAAGAAACGATAGTTGAAGATATCTCTCATGAGGATATTTCAACCTTGCTGATGAACAAGCTCAATATTCAGTTCAACGGGCGTTTATCTATGGCAATCGAGATATTTAATGGCACTTATCCTAAAAAATTCCTGCACGAACTGGTATCAGGTCAACTGGATATGGACCGCATGGATTATCTGAATCGTGATAGCTTTTTTACAGGTGTATCCGAGGGTGTGATCAGCTTTGACAGAATTATCAAAATGCTGAATGTGGCTGGTGATCATATCGCGGTAGAGGAGAAAGGTATTTACTCGATCGAAAAATTCCTGATTGCCCGTCGACTGATGTACTGGCAGGTATATCTGCACAAAACCGTTATCGCGGCTGAACAACTATTAGCCAAAATATTAAAACGTGCGCGTGAGCTAGCCTTAGGCGGCAAAAAATTATTTGCGACGCCTGCTTTGGAGCACTTTTTGGTAAAAAAGATCAGCAAGCAGGAGTTTATCAGCCGGGATCAGCATTTGGAAATATTTGCTTCTTTAGACGACACCGATATCATGTCGGCTATCAAAGTGTGGATGCAGTGCGATGATCATGTGCTTTCGGAGTTGTGTAAAATGATGATGCGGCGGCGCCTTTATCATGTGGAGATCAGCAACGAACCGCCCAACACCGAATTAATTAACAAGCTGATTGAGAAAGCAGAAAACAAATATCCCATTGCCAACTATTTTGTATTTACGGATACTATAAAAAATATGGCTTATAAGCCGGGAGATGGCAGTATCCGTATTTTGATGAAAGATGGCTCATTGCAGGACATTGCCGCAGCGAGCGATAACTCCAACCTGGAGGCATTGGCCAAAACGGTAAAAAAGTACATTATTTGCTATACCAAAGACCTTTTATAAACGTATTGAGGCTGATAGATTTATACTTTGCGGCTTCGATTATAACACTTAAATTTGCCCGATGCAATTTACTGCACATGAGATAAGTTTACTACTAAACGGAACTGTAGAGGGCGATGCCCAGGTAACAGTCAATCGCTTAGCAAAAATAGAGGAGGCAACCACGGGTGCTATTTCCTTTTTAGCCAATCCAAAGTACGAGCAGTATTTGTATACCACCGATGCTTCTGCAGTATTGGTGAACAACGATTTTGTCGCTACAGAACCCGTAAAGGCAACACTGATCCGCGTAGAAAATGCGTACAGAGCCATCACCGTTCTGCTCGAAAAGTATAATACCATTAAGCTAAACAAAAGCGGTATCGAGCAACCCAGCTTTATACACGCGACTGCCAAAGTAGGCGACGATTGCTATGTTGGTGCCTTTGCTTATATCGGTCCGGGTGCAAGGATAGGTAGTAAGTGCAAAATATATCCAAACGTATACATTGCTGACAATGTTGTACTCGGAGATAATGTAACCCTGTTCCCTGGCGTTGTAGTTTATTTTGATTGTGTCATAGGCAACAATGTCATCATACATTCGGGCGCTATTATTGGCAGCGACGGTTTTGGCTTTGCACCAAATCCGGATGGCACTTATTCTAAAATAGCGCAGATAGGTAACGTGATTTTGGAGGATGATGTAGAGATCGGCTCAAATACCACAATTGATCGTGCTACCATGGGTTCAACTATTATCCGCAAGGGTGTTAAACTGGATAACCTTATCCAGATCGCTCATAATGTGGAGATAGGCGCCAATACCGTTATAGCTGCGCAAACAGGTGTATCGGGTAGTACCAAGATAGGTGAAAATGTGATCCTGGGTGGACAGGTTGGTGTAGTTGGGCACATTTCCATAGCTAAAGGAACACAAGTGCAGGCACAATCAGGTATTAGCCGAACTATTACAGAAGAAAACAAAAAATGGATGGGCTCTCCGGCTACGCACTACAGCGATCATATGCGGTCGCAGGTAGTGGTGAACCGTTTGCCTGAGCTGGAAAAGAAAATATCAGAATTAGAAAAAGTGATTGCCGAATTGAAAAACGGCGTTCGTTAGTTCCTGGCTTATTCAACCAATGAACTAATGATTTAATGAACCTCATTAAAAAATGAACGTAAAACAAAGGACTATTAAAACGCCCGTATCTGTTTCGGGCACCGGTTTACACACAGGCGAAAAGGTAACTATGACCTTTAACCCTGCTCCTGAGAATCATGGTTATAAATTCAGGAGGGTAGATATTGAAGGGTCACCGGTTATCGATGCCGACTGGGATAATGTTACCGATACTTCGCGCGGTACTACCATCTCGCAAAACGGCGCAAGCGTAAGCACTATCGAGCATGTGCTGGCTGCTTTAGTTGGCATGGAGATCGATAATGTGTTGATCGACATGGATGGTCCTGAAACGCCGATCATGGATGGTAGCTCAATTCAATTTGTGGATGCTTTAACTGCCATAGGCTTTGTTGAACAGGAAGCCGACCGCGAATACTATCATATTCCTTACAACATTCATTACTCTGAGCCCGACCGTAAGGTGGAAATGGTGGCTATGCCGTTGGATGATTACCGTTTTACCTGCATGGTGGATTATAACTCACAGGTTTTAGGCAGCCAGCATGCGAGTATTTCAACCATATCTGAGTTTAATAAAGAGATTGCTTCGTGCCGTACCTTCTGCTTTTTACATGAGCTGGAAATGCTGCTGAAGCATAACCTGATCAAAGGCGGCGACCTGAATAATGCCATCGTAGTAGTGGATAAAGAGGTGGACGATGAGGAGCTCGCCGGCTTGGCAAAGATGTTCAACCGTAAGGATATCAGGGTAGCACCACAAGGGATATTGAATAATATCGAATTACGTCATCAGAACGAGCCCGCAAGGCATAAGCTGCTGGATATGATCGGCGATTTGGCATTGGTAGGCGTTCCGTTAAGGGGGCATATAATGGCGGCTCGTCCCGGTCACGCGGCAAATGTTGCTTTTGCGAAAAAGATCAAAACGCTGATCAAAAAAGAAAGAAGCCGCAAGCACATAAAATTATACGACCCCAACGCTAAACCGGTATATGATACCGTTGATATCATGAAGATTTTACCGCACCGTCAGCCTATGCTGCTGGTTGATAAAATTTTAGAGATCAGCAAAAGCCATGTTGTTGGCCTGAAAAACGTAACCATGAATGAAGACCTGTTTGCAGGGCATTTCCCTGGGCAGCCTTTGTTCCCGGGTGTGTTGCAGATCGAAGCGATGGCACAAACCGGTGGCATTTTGGTATTGAACACTGTGCCTGATCCTGAGAACTACATCACCTTGTTCCTGAAGATCGAGAACGCGCGGTTTAAGGATAAAGTAACGCCAGGCGATACCATCATTTTCTACTGTAACCTGATAGCGCCTATACGCCGGGGCATCGCCCAAATGAAAGGTATCGGTATGGTTGGATCGAGGATAGTGGTTGAGGCCGAATTAATGGCACAGATAGTTAGAAAAACAACTGAAGATAAAGAAGCATGATACAACCTTTAGCATATATACACCCGCAGGCTAAAATTGCTGATAATGTGGTGATCGAGCCATTTGTAACCATACATAAGGATGTGGAGATTGGCGAGGGTACCTGGGTAGGCTCAAATGCCGTAATCATGGACGGCGCGCGTATCGGCAAAAACTGCCGCATTTTTCCTGGAGCGGTTGTATCGGCTCCTCCCCAGGATCTGAAATATAAAGGCGAACCCAGCACAGTAACCGTTGGCGACAATACGACCATCCGCGAATGCGTAACGCTGAACCGTGGTACTGCATTGGACAAAAATACTACCACCATAGGCAGCAACTGCCTACTGATGGCTTATGTACACGTAGCCCACGATTGCGTGATAGGCGACAATGTGATCATTGCCAACTCGGTACAATTAGCTGGTCACATCAACGTGTACGATTATGCCTTTATTGGCGGCACCTCAGCTGTTCACCAGTTTGTTGAAATCGGTACGCATAGTATGATATCGGGTGGTTCATTGGTACGTAAGGATGTTCCTCCGTTCACCAAAGCTGGTCGTGAGCCATTGTCTTATATCGGCATCAACTCGGTAGGTTTGCGCAGAAGAGGTTACTCAGCTGCTACCATTAACGAGATACAGGAAATTTACCGTATCATCTTCCTGAAAAAATACAACGTAACCAAGGCACTGGATATCATCGAAGCCGATTTTGCACCAACTGTAGAGCGCGACGAGATCATCAATTTTGTATCCAACTCGCAGCGCGGTATTATGAAGGGATTTGGTATTTAATTATTGGCTTATAGTTCATGGATCATGGTTTATAGCGAGAGGTTAATATTATACCGAAAATGGGCCATGAACTATGAACCATCAACCATGAACCACTCATGAAGATCACCCTCCAGAACATAGGCCGACGTTTTAACCGCGACTGGATATTCAGGAATATCGACTACACTTTTAATTCGGGTGAAACTTATGCTGTGCTCGGGCCTAATGGCTCGGGTAAGTCTACTTTGCTACAGGTTTTAAATGGTAGCCTTGCCCCTTCTTCTGGTGATATCAAGTATTTTTTGAATGATAACCCGCTTGAGATTGATACTGTTTTCAAACAGGTTAGTCTTGCTGCGCCTTATCTGGAGCTGATAGAAGAATTTACAATGGGCGAGATGACCGACTTCCATTTTAAATTCAAGTCTTATCGTTCCGGGATGAATAAAGATGCGGTGATCGATCTGCTTAACTTACAAGGCGGCCGAAACAAGATGATCAAATATTTCTCGTCAGGTATGAAACAGCGCCTTAAGCTGGCGCTTGCCTTTTGCTCCGATACCCCTATGTTGATGCTGGATGAGCCTACCTCCAATCTGGACATCCAGGGTGTGGACTGGTACCTCAATTTAGTTCAGCAATTTGCCGCGGATCGTCTTACCATTATCTGCTCCAATCAACCCCACGAATACAGCTTTTGCAGGCATCGATTGAATATTTCGGATTATAAGAAATAAGCTTTTTGCGTGACAAGACCCCATAGGGGTCAAATATTGGTAGAAAAAGATCAAATGCCCCAAACCGTGCCGTAGGTACGGAACAAGTTGCATACCTACGGCATGCTAAATCGTCTATTATTTCTTTCTACCAATATTTTGCGCCGACGGCGCATGATTGGTTTGTTATTCCCGATATCTATCAGCTCTACCCCTCATCACTCGGCGGCATATACTCCAACTTCCTTTGAAAATACTTATCCCAACTAATTTGCTGCGTGCGGTTGGTCATGTGCTGGGTATCTTCGTCGTAATCCTGGTTCAGCTGCCTGTATTTTGCATCTATACGGTCGAATATCTGTTGGGCCTCGTACTGGTAATTTGCGTCGAATACGGTTTTTCCTACTTCGCGCAGTAGTTCCTGCTGCTCCAGGTACGCGATGATATAATGACCTTGCTCGTGCTTTAAGACTTCGGATAGCATCTCGGATGAGGTAATGTTCCCCTTATCCATCCAGGAGCGGTCGCGATTTACCTTTAGGTTGATGTTAAAGTAAAGCTGGTAATAGCCGTTCCTTTTGTACGCCTCGTACTTAAAATCAATACTGCAATTGGTATAGGCTATCACGCCCGAATTGCGGTGCGGGATTCCTCCAAAGTCATTAACCGTCAGTAAACGATACGCCTGGGCATGAACCGCCAATTTGCATGCGCATAGCAAAGCCACGCATATCACCCTCCTAAATATCAACCTCATGTATTAAAGTAAAATTTTTACTTTTTGACCTTATCCGTGTGCAAAAGGTTTAAAGCTATTACTTCTTTCATCGTACGCTCCATTCCTTCTGCCGAACCATCTAAAAAGATCACATTGCCCTGCGAGTGTTCTGCGAAATGTTTGATCGATTCCGTCCACATCGTAAACAGGATCACCGACGTATCCATATGGGCCTGTTCCATCTCTTTTGCAGCAGCGGTCATACCCTTCGCCACTTCCTCGCGAAACAGGGCTATACCCCGACCTCTCAATTGCGCAGCCTGGCGTTCAGCTTCCGCAGCGATCTTTATCGCATTACCTTCTGCCTCCGCAGCTTTTGTTTTGGTGATCAATAAGGCCTGACCTTCATTCTCGGCAGCTGCCTTCAGGTTATTGGATGCCACCACCTGGCTCATCGACTTTAATATCACATCATCAAAAGTAATATCGTTGAGCTGCAGATCCTGTAAATGATAGCCCCATGTTTCCAGGATATTATCCAGTTGCTCCTTCACATGTTCTACAATATCCTTGCGCAGCAACAATACGTCTGCCTGCTTTTTGGTGGCAACATACGACCTGATCGATCCTTCAATTGTACGTATCAATGCCTGCATCAGGTTACGTTCGTCAACAAATTTAAAGGCAACATTTTTAATGGTCTCTTCACTCTGATCGAGCACCGAATAAAGCAGCATTGCTTTAAAGTAAACATTGGCCTGGTCAACGGTCACCGCCGGGAACTCCAGTTCGACAGAACGGTTCTGGATGGATATACGGGAATAGATCTGTTCTATCAGAGGCAGTTTCAGATTAAGCCCCGGCCTGAGGATACGGCGATATTTTCCAAAAATGGTAATAACCGCAATAGTGCCTTGTTTTACGGTCACAAATGATGAGAAAAATACAATAACCCCGATAAAAATAATGATGTAAAATGTTATCTGCGTAGCCATAGTTAGTGTTTTAGGTTAACTAAGATAGCTTTTTATTTTTTTGGTGCGCTATTTGTTTTCTTATTTAACATTAAGTGAACAGACATTAAAGCCATGAACTTGAAACGCATCTTCGGGGCCATACTTACCGTACTGGGAATCATTGGGTTGATCTATACCGGCGCCAAAATCATCAACCATACCGCCCATTTCACCACACTTGCCGTGGTAGGAATTATTTCGCTATTGTTTTTCTTTTCGGGGATAGGATTGGTGAAGACTACGGCAGATCAGGCGTAGCCCTATTAAAATTTGATGTCATACTGAATTTATTTCAGCACCCCATTTGAAAGGTGTGAGATAGACAGGTCTGCTACCAGTCAATCGCAGACCAAGCAGGCGTAAATGTCCTGTGGGGTGCCGAAATAAATTCGGCATGACAGGTTAATCAACCAGGTTTATTCATTCAAACTGATCTGTCCGTCCATATCTATGTTCAACCCTGATTCCGGAAAATCGGACTCGGTGAGGGTTTTGATACGTTGTACAACCTGGTTGGCGGTATCCCGGGCCAGACCTCTTTCGTGGGTTTGACGGAAGGCAATGATATTGCCATTCAGAAACTCACCCTTTTTATTCAGGTATACTTTTAACAACGGAGCCATGCCGCACACGCCTGCTACACTTACGCTTTTATAAGTGCAGAAATTACCGAGACTATAGGCTATCAATCTACCTTTATAGGTTTCCAATGCACGGCTCACATGCGGACCGTTGCCCAATACAATATCAGCGCCCGCATCAACAGCATTATGAGCAAACTGGTGCACATCACCACGCTTGGCATTCAGGAAGGATTCCATCTTAAAAGGCACATGTTCATATTGCGCCCCTTCGGCACCTCCATGAAATGATACGATCACCACATCACATTGCTGTTTAAGATTACTGATGATCCGTCTTTGATTAACCGAATCCAATAAGTGCGCTGTACGCGCATTCGGCGAAAATGCACAAAAGCCATATTTTACCCCATTACGCTCAAAGATAGTCGCAGGGCAAGTTTCCAGACCAGCGTAATGGATACCATTATCAGCAAGCGTTTTCGTGGTGCTAACGCATCCCTGGTTATCAAAATCGGTAATGTGATTATTGGCTATACTGAGCAGGTTGAAGCCTGCATCTTTCAATACCCTGCCATATTGGGTAGGCATGCGGAACAGGTAAGCCGTTTCGAGTTGCTTTTTGTAGGCAGCGGGCATGCCCGAATCCAGCAGTGTACCTTCCAGGTTACCGAATACTACATCGGCCCCTTCAAAATATTTCTGTGCTGATTTGAAACTCCCTTTTGCACTGTCGGATGGAAGTTTGCTGCTATCGGGATAGGATGATCCCAGCATGATGTCGCCCACTGCGGCTATGCAAATGGTATCGCGCAAACTATCGCGCTTTAATATCGCCGCATCCGATTTTTTTGGCCTGGATTTATGATTAACGGCTTTGTTATTGGCTATAGTAGATGCCCGCTCGCAGCTTTGTGCCAGCATCATCACTATAAATCCAATAAAAACCCAATCAAAAAAACGCATTATCAAAAAAAATCCTTCCGGTTAAGAAAGGATTCGTATCGAATATAAAATCTTTACGGCTTGTCTGTGTCGCCCGAAGTGTCGCCGGTGCCTACATTTGTGGTGCCATCCGGTGAGGCTTCCAATTCTTTCTTGAACACATCCAGTAAACGGCCGCCTTTATAAAAGTAGCGGTTGTAATAGCCATCTTCTAAACTGCTGATCGCTACGCCACGTGAAGAGGCGTGAGCAAATCTTCCGTTTCCTAAATAAATACCAACGTGACTGATGCTGCGGCTGTGTATCTTAAAGAAAACCAGGTCGCCCTGTTGCAAATCATCTTTGCTTACAGGATTAACCATGCTGAAAATATCACGCGAATTGCGTTTGATCGTCAGATTGAAAACTTTGCTGTATAATTCTTTTGTGAAAGCTGAGCAATCAATGCCTTTGCGCGTGTTGCCGCCAAAGTGGTACGGGGTACCTACCCAGTCGTATACAAATTGAAATAGTTTGATATTGGAGGTTGTTGACACTGCAACACCCATTATTTGAGAGAAATATTCTTTTATAAGACCATCCTGCTCTTCGCTGGGCTTATCGGGGGCTTGGGCCGTATTTGTTTTTGTTTGCGCCTGCGATGCTATAACACTCAGACACAATACAATAGCCAGGATAAATCTTTTCATTTAATCTTTAGTCTTTGTTGTTTTTAAGGGGCAACAAGTGCTATTTTTTATGAGTTATTAACATTCGGTGTTGTGCAAAACTATCTTAATTTTTGATAATTACAAATTTATGACACCTTTTTTTCAATTCTCATAATACTGTTATACGTAATAAAAATCAAAATGGTTACTACGTTAAGTAATTTAACTATTTGTTTAACAATCAGATAGGTATCATTCTACTTAATTTTTAGTCAATATTAATTTCTTCACAACAAATTCGTTGCAGTTTCGATTTTTTCAAGGATATAATTAGATTTGCGCTTCTTAATAGAAAGAGAGCTTTTACACACATGAGTTCAATCGAAATAATGAGTTCAATCGAAATAACCAAAGACACCTACCTGATGTGGTATGAGTCTATGCTGCTGATGCGTAGGTTCGAAGAGAAATCCGGCCAGTTGTATGGTCAGCAAAAGATACGTGGATTTTGCCACCTGTATATTGGCCAGGAAGCAGTGCTTGCTGGTGCCATGTCGGTGCTGAAGCCCGAGGATAGTATGATCACCGCGTATCGCGATCACGCCCATGCTATTGCGAAAGGCGTTTCGTCAAACGCGATAATGGCTGAACTTTATGGCAAGGCTACCGGCTGCTCCAAAGGCAAAGGAGGCTCTATGCACATGTTTGATAAGGAAAAACACTTTTATGGTGGCCACGGTATTGTAGGCGGTCAGATCCCACTGGGAGCGGGTATCGCATTTGCCGAAAAATATAAAGGCACCGAATTTGTGAATGTTGCCTACATGGGTGACGGCGCTGTTCGCCAGGGTGCTTTGAACGAGACTTTTAATATGGCTGCTTTATGGAAACTGCCCGTAATATTTGTTTGCGAAAACAATGGTTACGCCATGGGTACTTCGGTAGAGCGTACCACCATACAGACTGACATCTATAAATTAGGTTTGCCTTACGGTATCCCTTCCTCACCTGTTGATGGTATGGATCCGGTTGCGGTTCATAATGCGATGGACGAAGCCGTTTCACGCGCACGTGCCGGTGAAGGCCCAACCTTTTTGGAAATGCGTACCTATCGTTATAAAGGTCACTCCATGTCCGATCCTCAGAAATACCGTACCAAAGAAGAGCTGGAAAGCTACAAAGCTAAAGACCCTATCGACGCGGTAAGAGCAACTATACTGGAGAAAAAATATGCCGACGAAGCATGGTTTGAGCAAATGGATGAAAAGATAAAGGCTGAAGTTGACGAATCAGTAAGATTCGCAGAAGAGTCGCCATGGCCTGAGGCATCTGAACTGTACACTGATGTGTATGTTGAGCCAAACTATCCTTTTATAAGGGACTAATATTAATACTAAATTTATAACACACTATTCATATTTAATATATGGCCGAAGTAGTTAAGATGCCAAAGATGAGCGATACCATGACTGAAGGGGTATTGGCCAAATGGCATAAAAAAGTTGGTGACCAGGTGAAATCAGGCGATGTATTGGCCGAGGTGGAAACTGATAAGGCCACAATGGATTTCGAGTCGTTCCAGGACGGCACCTTATTATATATAGGTGTAGACGAAGGCAAGGCTGTTCCGGTTGATACGGTAATCGCTGTTTTAGGCAAAGCCGGTGAAGATTATAAGTCAGCATTGGAAGGTGCCGGAAACGGTGCCGTTGCCCCTGCTGCACCTAAAGAAGAAGCCAAACCTGCGGCTGCTCCAAAAGTTGATACTTCAAACATCCCTGCCACTGTTATCCGCATGCCTTTGCTGAGCGATACCATGACAGAGGGTGTGATACAAAAATGGAACTTTAAAGTAGGCGATAAAGTAAAGGCTGATGATTCACTAGCCGACGTGGAAACCGACAAGGCGACCATGGAGGTTGTAGGTTACGAAGCTGGTACCTTATTATATATAGGTGTAAAAGAAGGCGAAGCCGCCCCTGTAAATGGCATCATTGCTATTGTAGGTAAAGAAGGCACCGATATTACGCCGCTGTTGCAGGATGATGGTCAGGGTAGCAGTAGCAGTCAGCCTACTGAAGAAAAAGCTACTTCTGCGCCTGCTAAGACAACTGCAACTGCCGCTGCCGCTGCCACTTTTTCAGACGACAGTCGCGTTAAAGCCTCTCCGCTGGCACGTAAGATTGCCCGCGACAAAGGCATTAACCTGAACGATGTAAAAGGCACTGCCGAAGGCGGCAGGATTATCAAGAAGGACATAGAAGAATTTAAAGGAGTAGCAGCAGCAGTAAGCAGTGGCAGTCAAGCACCTGCTGAAAAACCTGCTACTGCCCCTGCAACTGCAACTATTCCTACGTATGTTGGTCAGGAGAAATACACAGACAAACCGCTTACCCAGATGCGTAAAACCATCACGCGCCGTTTGTCTGAAAGCTTTGTGATACCGCACTTCTACCTCACTATTTCTGTGGATATGGATCAGGCTGTTGCCGCCCGTACCAAAATGAACGAGGTAGCACCGGTGAAACTATCCTTCAACGACCTGGTATTAAAAGCCTGCGCCGTAGCCCTGAAACAACACCCTGTGGTGAACTCCTCATGGATGGGCGAAAGCATCCGCACCAACGAGCACGTAAACATTGGCGTAGCCGTAGCGGTAGAAGAAGGTCTGCTGGTACCTGTGGTTCGTTTTGCCGACGGTAAATCGCTTACGCAGATATCTGCCGAGGTGAAAGACTTTGCCGGTCGCGCTAAAGCTAAGAAATT
>JACXTT010010663.1_pt1 | contig 12361 bp, 13 predicted proteins | sample 9270951 | NCBI WGS metagenome assembly JACXTT01 (sample SAMN15532306, study PRJNA645909) | rock metagenome | isolation source: weathered quartz diorite | place: Puerto Rico | collected 2017-06-21 | reverse complement strand
GGGCTCCGCCGCGCCGGCGTGATCGTCGCCATCAACAAGAACCCGAAGGCGCCGATCTTCAAGGCCGCGGATCTGGGCATCGTCGCCGACTACGCGCCGCTCCTGCCACTCCTCGAGTCGGCGCTGGCGTAGCTTGCCTCGGCGGCGAGCGCCGGCGTAGGGTCCGCGCATGGCCTACACCGAGATCCTCCTCGAGATCGCGGACGGCGTCGCGCTCGTCACGCTCAACCGTCCCGAGCGCCTGAATGCCTACACGCCCACCATGGGACACGAGCTGGCGGAGGCGTTCGCCGCCTGCGACGCGGACGACGCCGTCCGAGCGATCGTGGTTACCGGCGCCGGCCGTGCCTTCTGCGCCGGCGCCGACCTGGCGCGCGGCGGCGACAGCTTCGACCGGACCGCCCAGGCAGAGCACCAGGGCGCGCCGCCCGAGCGCCCGTGGGAGAAGCCGGCGCGCGCGATCGCGCCCTGGGACGTGCGGAAGCCGATCATCGCGGCGATCAACGGGCCGGCGGTCGGCGTCGGCGCCACGCTGCCACTCCAGTGGGACATCCGCCTGGCGGCCGAGAGCGCACGGATGGGGTATGTGTTCGTCCGTCGGGGTGTCGTCCCGGAGGCGCTCAGCACCTGGATCCTCCAGCGCCTGGTCGGCATGTCCCGCGCCGCGGACCTGCTCCTCACCGGGCGGATGATCGACGCGCGGGAGGCGCTGGCGCTCGGGATCGTGAGCCGCGTCGTGCCCGACGCGGAGCTCCTGCCGACGGCGCGCGCGCTGGCGGCCGAGATCGCGCGCGAGACCGCGCCGGTGTCGGTCGCGATCACCAAGTGGCTCCTCTGGCAGCAGGCGAAGGAGACCGACCTGGCGCGCGCCGACGACCTCGAGGCGCGTGCCTTCTGGTGGACGGGCACGCAACCGGACGTGCGCGAGGGCGTGCGTGCGTTCCTCGAGAAGCGCGCGCCGCGCTGGTCGATGCGGCCCGCGCGCGACATGCCGGAGTTCCTGCCGCCGCCGTCGCGGGGGCGCGCCTAGGCGTCCTTCGGCTCGGGCGGCGCGCCTTCCACCCGGCGGACACCGGACTCGTGCACGGTCATCCGGAGCCCCCGTGGGCTCTCCACGTGAAGGAAGGGGCCGCGGCGGCCGACCACGACGAACACGCCGGGCACCTGGAGATGCACCACGCGGTCGCCGATCTCGATGTTCTGCCGCTCGCTCACGCGCGCGGAGCTTGCCGCTCGGCGGCACGGATTGCAAGGCGACGTTGCGTGGGGCGCGCACACCCCGCACAATGCCCGGAATGCTCCTCGGGGCGCGGCGCTTCTCGGCCCTCACGGCCCTCGTGACGCGCGTCTACGGCGGCTACAAGGTGATCCAGTGGACGCGCGGCGATCGGGCGCGGCTCGCGCGGCACCACCGTCGGAGCGCCGAGGCAGCGTACCGCCTCGCGACGCGACTCGAAGGTCTGCCCATCAAGGTGTGCCAGTTCCTCGGCTCGCGCGCCGACATCCTGCCCGCCGAGTACGTCGAGGTCCTCTCCCGCCTCCAGGACCGGGTACCGCCGCGGCGACTCGCGACCTTCCTGCCAATGCTCCGCCGCGAGCTCCGGCAACCCGTCGAAGGGGTGTTCGCGGAGCTGGACCCGGCACCCCTCGCCTCGGCCTCGCTGGCGCAGGTGCACCGCGGGCGGCTCCGCGACGGGCGCGAGGTCGCGGTCAAGATGCAGTATCCCGACATCGAGCACGTCGTGCGCGTCGATCTGCGGAGCTTCGCCGTGCTCATCGACGTTCTCGCCCGGCTCGAGCGCGACTTCGACTTCCGTGCGCTCATCCGCGAGGTCGAGAAGTACGTGCCGCTCGAGCTGGACTTCGTGCACGAGGCGGACAATGCCGAGCGCATGGCGGCGCACCTCGCCGGACGGTCGGACATCCGCGTGCCGGCCATCGTGCGCGAGCTGAGCACGCGCCGCGTCCTGGTGATGGAGTACACGCCGGGCGTGCGGGTGACCGACGTCGACGGCCTGCGTGCCCTCGGCGTCGATCCCGCCCAGGTGGCCCGCCGGCTGATCGATCTCTTCTGCGAGCAGATCCTGGTGCACGGCTTCTTTCACGCCGACCCGCACCCGGGGAACATCCTCGTCGAGCCCGGCGGGCGGCTCGTGCTGCTCGACTTCGGCCTCGCCAAGGACTTCCCGCCCGGCTTCCGGGACGGCGTCGCGCGTCTCACCGCGGCGATCGTGGGCGGCGACCGGGCCGCGATCGCGAAGGCCTTCCGCGCCCTCGGCTTTCGCACCCGCGAGGAATCGGACGAGAGCCTCGCCTGGCTCGGCGAGGCGTTCCTCGGCTGGGCGGTGCGCAACGGCCGCTCGTTCGCCGATCCGGAGATGATGGCCGAGCTCGGCGCCGAGATGCCCCGCGTGATGCGCAGCAACCCGCTCGTCGAGGTGCCGGCCGACGTGCTGCTCGTCGGTCGGGTGATGGGATTGCTCTCGGGGATCGGGAAGCAGCTCGGGGCGCACGTCGATCTGGGCGCCGCGCTCCTCCCGTACCTGGCGCAAGGTGCTGCGCGGCCAGAGGCGTGAGCTACCCGCGGCGCGCGCGGAGCATGCGTTCGATCTGCTTCAGGAGGACGTCGGCTTCCAGGTTGACGCGGTCGCCGGGCTGGCGTTCCCCGAGGGTGGTCTCGGCGAGCGTGTGCGGGATGAGGGCGACCGTGAAGCTCGGGCCGCGGCAGGCGAAGACGGTCAGGCTCACGCCGTCGACGGCGATCGAGCCCTTCTCGACCAGGTAGGGAGTGAGCGGACGCGGCGCACGAAGACGGTAGAGGAGCCAGTCACCGTCGCGCCGGATGCTCTCCAGGCGCCCGACGCCGTCGACGTGGCCCAGCACGATGTGGCCGCCCATGCGGTCGCCCATGCGGAGCGCGCGCTCGAGGTTGACGCGGGTGCCGGCGGACAGGTCGCCGAGCGTCGTCCGGCGGAGCGTCTCCGGTGACACGTCGAGGGTGAAGGAGCGGTCGCGGCGCCCGGTGACGGTCAGGCAGGCGCCGTTCACCGCGATGCTCTCGCCGAGGGCGAGACGGGGCAGCGGCCGGCGGGTGGCGACGACCAGACGTGCACCGGTGCCGCTCGGACCGCGCCGCGCGATGCGGCCGGTCGCCTGGATGATGCCGGTGAACAACTATCGCGCCGGCCGCCGGCAGGTGGGGCACTCGTGAACGGTCTTCCCCTGGCGCTCGACTGCGCCCAGGGCGGCGCCGCAGGTCGGGCAATGCTCGTCCGTCCCGCGCCGGAGCTTCTCGAGCAGCGCCTTGTCCCGCTCGGCGAAGTAGCGGTCTTCCTCTGCCTTCTCCTTCTTGTGGAGCTTGTCCCCGAGGCGGTCCTTCTCGCTATTGGCCATCGGCCCTCCGCGTGGCCCGGTGCCACGTCGTGTGCAGGCGGTCGCGCAGCCGACGCGCCCATGCGAACTCGCTGCTCAGCACGGTGAGCCCGACGAGGATGAGCAGTATTCCCGGTCCCGGAACGAGCGGCAGGGCGAGGACCAGGCCGACGACGAGGAGCACCAGCCCGATCGCGACCCGGCTCGCCCGGATGGTGTGCCGGAGCATCGGAGGGCGGGAGTCTAGCCCGCGGGGCGTTGTGGCGCCAACGCCGCCCGGGCATGGTAGGGCGGCGCATGATCCCGATCCGCGACACCATCCCGTCGGCCCGCGTCCCGGTCGTCAACTACGTCCTGGTGGCGGCCAACCTGCTCGCGTTCACTTACGAAGCCTCTCTCGGCGACCGGCGGGCAAACGCATTCATCGAGCACTGGGGTCTCACCCCGGCTCATTTTGGCTTTACGAACCTCTTCACCAGCATGTTCCTCCACGGCGGCCTGCTCCACCTCCTCGGGAACATGCTCTTCCTTTACATCTTCGGCGACAACGTGGAGGACCGGCTGGGGCACCTGCGCTACCTCGTGTTCTACTTCCTCTGCGGGTGTGCGGCCGGCGCGGCGCAGGCGCTCTCGAGCCCTGGCTCGAACGTCCCGATGGTGGGAGCGAGCGGGGCGATCGCCGGGGTGCTGGGCGCCTACCTCCTCCTCTTTCCCGGGGCGCGCATCGTGACCCTGGTCCCGATCTTCTTCTTCGTGCAGGTGATGGAGATCCGCGCGGTCTTCTTCCTCGCCTTCTGGTTCATCGGTCAGTTCATGCTGGGCGTCTCGTCCCTCGGGAGCCACGGGACGACGGGCGGGGTCGCGTTCTGGGCGCACATCGGCGGCTTCATCGCCGGGATGGTGCTGGGGCCGACCATGCGCGAGCGGCGGCCCCAGCCGGACTGGGCGTGAAGCACGCGCGGACGCTCAATTGACAGAGCGCGCTGGCCTGGGGCAGGCTAGTCGCACGGTGGATACGCGCGAGAAGATCCTCGAGACGGCGACCCGCCTGTTCTCCATCCACGGCTACTCCAATACCTCGCTCTCGCAGGTGGCCAAGGAAGCGCAGGTCTCGAAGGCCCTCATCTTCTGGCACTTCGAGAACAAGGAGAAGCTCTTCCGGACGGCGCTCCAGCGCACCCTCGAGCCCTACGTGGTGAACGTCCTCGACGATCTGGAGGGGCTGTCCGAGGTCGACCAGATCAAGAAGCTGATCGACGCCTATTACGCCTTCGTCTCGGAGAACATCTACTCGGTCAAGTTCGTGGTGAGCCTGATCCTCCGCGACGAGAAGCACCCGGACGACGTGGTCGGCCACATGTACGAGCTGCAGCGCGTCTACCGGAACCTGCTGGCCGACATCATCGACAGCGGCCGCCAGAAGGGCGTCTTCCGCGAATCCGTCAACCCCGATCTGGACGCCGGCCTCATCATGACCGCGCTCTACGGCATTCTGGTCCAGGGATTCATCGGCAACGACACCCCCGGCGGCTCCGAAACCCTCCTCCAGCACCTCAAAACGACGCTGGTGGACGCCCTCCGCCGCTAGCCCTCAAGTTTGCCGCCGCCGGCTTCGCCGGCCGCGGCACGACTCCCGCAGTACGAGCGGGACGCCAAACTCTCGTGTTCCCCCGACCCGCGACAGGGTCGCTATTTCCCGTATCGGGCGAGCGACTCCAGCGCGAAGTGCGTGGGATCGAACTTGATGCGGCCATCGAAGCCGGCCTTCGGCGAGGACTTGATGCCCGCGATGGTGGCGCGGTTGATCTTGACGTTCTCCGAGCACTGGAACGCCTGGTTCGAGCCCTGCACCCAGTCCTTCTTGCCGTTCGGGCGGACGACGGTGTGGGGATTCCAGGCCATCACCTGGGTGGTGTTGAGCAGCTCGCCCTTCCAGCTGAACTTCCGGTTCCAGGCGCCCTGGAAGCCGATCGTGTCGATGAACAGCTCGATCTTCCCGTAGAGGTAGTAGGTGTCCCTGGGCACGCCCTCGACCACGTAGAAGGGCCGCTTCGCGAGCCCGGCGGCGATCGGCGCCCACGAGATGCCCTTCCACTGCGGGTCCTGGTAGCCGAGGAACGGCCGGTCTGGCCAGTCGGCGCGCCAGCCGCCGGTCGGCAGCCAGAGGTTCGACGACTTGCCCTCCAGGTTCATCGGGTCGACCAGGCGGAGCGAGTCCTGCTGGCCCTTGAGCGTCCAGGTGAAGTCCTCCGGCTTGCCGTCGAAGAACGGGCCGTCGTCCTGGCTCATGTCGGAGCCGAGGAAGCCGTCGGAGCGGTTGGCGGGGCTCACCGCCCGGACCCGCCGGAGCGCGGGGACGTAGGCCCAGGACGAATCGCGCTTGGTGGGATCGCGGAAGCGCCAGCTGAGCGACAGCGTGCCGTTCACGTCGGACGGGCTCGTGACCACGACCAGCTGCTGGTAGAGGAAGTTCTGCGGGTTCGGCACCCGCTCCTCCTCCGGGACGCCGTCGTAGTACATGAAGTCCACCACCACATCGAGCCGGCGCTCGAGGGCCGAGGGGCTCATCATGTTCAGCTGTGACTCGGCGCGCAGCGGCCCGAAGTAGTAGGTGCGGTAGAAGAAGTTCCACACCGTCTCCACGGCCGCGTTCGGGTCCGCGGTGTCGATCTTCGGGAACGGGAAGCCCATGATGAAGGGGGGCTGCTGGCCGGTCGCCTTGTCGAGGATCTCGCCCTTCGGGCCGATCGTGTACTTCCCGACGTTCTGCTTGCTGCCGGCGTCGAAATCCTCCGGCCAGTTGTAGACGCCGGTCGGCCAGCTGGAGATCGGGTTCTTGTACTCCCCGCTCTTGTAGTGCTTCAGCACCTCCGGCGGGAGAAGCGCCTCGGCGCGCTGCCACGTCTGGTCATCGACCACGTCGCCGGGCTTGAGCCCGTCCGCCGGCGCGTCGGCCGCCCCGCTCACGAGCGGAGCGCCGCTCGTGGCCAGGACGACGAACAGGACGGCAACCGGGATGTGGATGCGCGCGTGCATGGACCCCTCGCTTTCGGCCAGCGCCCACGCTGGCCCGCACCTCCATAAATGAGTTGGGGCGCGCGCGACAAGACCCGCGGCGGTCGGCGCGCTCGTTCCGTGCCGGACGACGCGCGACAGGGGATTCCCGTGCACCGATGGAGGGGAGAGCGCGGCGACGGCGTCCCCCGGCGACACGGCGCGGCATCCTCCGGCGCCGGAAATCCTTGACAACGGGCGGTGAATTCCCCATAGGCCCCCGCATGCGACGAAGCTGGGTCCCGGGGGTGGCGGTCGGCCTGGTGCTCGTGGCCGGCTCGAGTGTTCACGCTTACTTTCTAGATTCGGCGCGGAACTTCGAGGTTCGCCTCCGCGCCTACGCCGAGGTGGCGATCGCCACCGAGGACGCGCGCGAGGGCCCGCGCGATCCGGGGACCGGCAAGGAGCTCGCGAAGAGCCCGGACTTCAGCCCCGGCGACATCCTCTCCCAGCGGAATTTCTACAACCCCGAGTTCGACGCCAAGCTCATCGACTACATGCGCTGGACGCACGACGTCCCGGGGCTGTCGCTCATCTCCCCCGAGGACTTCAAGTTCCACTTCGCCTGGTGGGGCTTCTACGACGGCATCTTCGACTACGCGTCGTCCCAGTGGCGCGATGCGCTCGACGCCCACCCGCGCGCCCGCCAGTCGGAGAGCAACAACATCCCGGGAGAGAGCTTCAACTTCAACGACGAGAACAAGAACCCGCGCAACATCCTCGGCAAGCGCAACCGCATCAACGAGCTCTACCTCGACTTCACCAAGGGCCGCCTCTTCAGCCGCATCGGCCGGCAGTCGATCGCCTGGGGCGAGTCGGACACGATCATCCTCCTCGACGTGATCAACAACTTCGACCTCACCTACGGCGCGCCCGGCTTCTTCCAGGACCTGGAGGAGGCGCGCATCCCGTTCTGGGCCTGGCGCAACACAGTCAAGCTGGTCGACAGCTGGAGCGTCCTCTCGAGCGTGTTCACCGACATGTACGTCGTCCCGGGGCCGGTCGACACCACGGTGCCGATCACGACGCCGGCGTTCTTCGGCTTCCCCTACTCGCAGCCCGGCACGGACCCGCAGCGGAACCCCGGCTTCGCCTACCTGGTCAACCCGGTGCCGTTACACGTCGTCATCGTCGATCGCATCCCGAAGAACATCTGGAGCGAGACCCGCTGGGGCGTGCGCCTGGCCGGCGTGGTCGCCCGCGAGCACACCGTGCAGGGCTGGTTCTTCCGCACCTACCCGACCGCGCCCGTGCCGCTGCTCCTCGGCGAGGTGCCGTCCATCAGCACGAATGCGCCCTTCCCGCCGACGCTCATCGACGACCGGGGCTTCCGCACCCCCGTCTGCCTCGACGACAACGGCACCCAGATCAAGTTCGGCAAGGGGCACACGCCCGCCGGCCGTCCGTGCAAGTTCGCGCGCCCGATCGTGACCGCCCTCTACCGGCGGCTCACCTCGGTCGCCGGCATCGCGGACTCCTTCTACTCGAACACCGTGGGCGGCATCATCCGCACCGAGGCGGAGATGTTCATCAACCAGGATGCGTTTATCCCCTCCGAGAACCTCGACCCCCAGGTCCAGGTGCCCAACGGGCTCAAGAAGGTGAACCACATCCCCAAGGCCAACTACTTCAAGTACTCGCTCGGCTACGACCGGTTCTTCTTCTTCCGGCCGCTCAACCCGTCGAACTCCTTCGTCCTGGTGACCTCCCTGAACGGATCGTGGAATGTGGATTCCGGTAAGAACCGGGACTTCCGCTACGACGGGCTCGCCAAGCCGTCCAAGAACCAGGTCCAGGGAGCCATCCTACCCAACAACCCCATCTGCCAGCACCGTCCGCCCGACGGGAAGTTCCCGCTCGCGTGCCAGACGGCGCCGGCCAAGAATTTCGAGGACGAGTACGAGGTCGAGCAGTTCTTCCAGGTCGCGCTCCAGACCGACTACCTGCACGGCCGCCTGGAGCCACGGATCGTCTCGATCATCGACCCGAGCGGCATCTTCGGCTTCCAGACCTCGATCACCTACCGCTTCACGGACTACCTGCTCGGGAACCTCACCTTCGTCGCCATCGAGGGGTCGCGGAAGGCGGGGCTCGCCGTGTTCCGGGATCGCGATCAGATCCAGATGAAGATGATCTATCAGCTGAACTGACGCGCCGAAGCCCCCCGCGGCGCCGGTGCGCCGCGGGGGCTCGCTGCACGCTGCGACCGCTACTCGGTGATCTGCATCACGTTCGCGGTGTCGAAGGTCTGCCCCCCGAAGCTGACGTCGCTCAGGATGAAGGGGGCGACGAGGACGCCCGGCCCGCCACTCCCGGTGAAGGCCTGGCAGTCGAAGGGCTGCCCGGTCCGCGTGATGGTCGCCGGGTTGTTCTGCCGCGGGTTCAAGACCGTCGCGGTGGCACTGCCGGTGGTGATCGCCATGTCGAACATGAAGGCCTTGCTGTAGTCGATCTTTCCGGGCACCGCGCAGTCGTCGGCGTTGTTCGGCAGCCCTCCGGGGCAGCCGCCCGGGATCCCGAGCACGCCGGCGCAGGTCACGGCCTCGACCATGGTGCGCACGTAGCCGTCGCCAGGGCGGCCGGGGCCCCCCTGCTCGAAGGTCGAGGTGGTCGGCCCGTTCGGCCCCGTGCCCATGCTGTCCTGGGTCTGCACGGTCCCGACCGGCGTGCCGCCGTCGCAGTCGAGCTTCCCCTGGCTGGGCGCGGCGAGGAACTTGATGCACTCCGCCCCGCCGCCGATGTCCTTGAAGTGGATGTACGAATCCTGGGCGATCGTGAGCGACGCCACCCCATCGGCCCCGGGCGTGCCGGCGGTCAGGTGAAGCACGCCGGCGAAATCGCTGTCGACGGAGGCACCGTTGACGTACGAGGTGAAGAAGTGGCTGCCGTTCGGGTTCTGCGCGTTGTAGGCGACCGTGAAGTCCCGGTTGCCCGGGACCGGCCCGCCCGCGGGCGGCATGCAGACCAGCTTGAACTTGTCGACGTCCTTCTTCGGGTGGCCGCCGTCGGTGATGGCCGTCATCATGATCTTCTTCTTACCCGGCTTGAACTTGCTGCCCTTCTTCTTGAGCGGCACGACGACGCTGTTCGGCATGCCGCAGGCGGCCGCCGAGGCCGGGAGCGTCGGGAGGTTGGTGAGGAACTTCGCGCCCGTGAGCTTGGTGACGGTCGCCGGCGTGCACCCGGCGACGGGGTCCTTGCCGTAGACGCAGACGCTCACCGGGAACGTGCAGGACTGGTTGACCGTGTGGTCGGCGTCGCAGCTGCTGCCGTCGAAGCACGCGACCGTTCGCGGCGACGTCTCCGTGATTCCCTCGAAGGTCAGGTAGCAATCCGACGCGGCCGGTCCGCCGCCGAGTTCCTGTGCCCGCGCCTGGGGTGCCGCCCACAGGCCGACTGAGAGCAGGGTGAGAAGCGCGACACGCTGAGCTGTCATCGACCCTCCTTGTCAACGGCCGTCTTTCGGCCGCGTTTCGGGCGCGTACAATGTCGTGGGATGTGGCTCGCCGTCAAGAAGACCGACGTGACCATTTGCCTCGCCACGCCGACCTCCCGCGTCGCGGCGCCGCTTCCTCCCCTCAGCGCCCCTCGGCCGTCAGGCGTTGCAGCGAGAAGAAATCCGGCGCGAGCGGGATGCGCGAGTCCGCCGGGACGTTCTCCCCGGGGACCAGGCCGGCGGTGGTGGCGCGGTCGAGCTTCCAGTTGACGGCGAGGGCGACCGCGCCGCCGACCCAGCCCCAGTACTCGCCCGGGGCGACCCGGATGATGTTGGTGCGGATCGCCGCATACGAGTTCATGAGCGTACCCTTCCAGTCGTACTTCGAGCTGTAGCTCCCGAGGTAGATCTCCTTGTCGAAGCGGAGGAGCAGCTTCCCGTAGAGGTAGTAGGGATCCTTCGGGACCGCCTCTACCACCCAGTGCGGGCGCTTGATCAGGATCTCCTGCATCGGGCACCACGCCACGCCCTTCCAGTCCGGGACCTGGAAGCCGACGCGGGCGCCCGCGGGCACCATCATGCGCCAGCCGCCGCTCGGGAGCCGCTCCAGCGCCGCCGGATCGGTGAACGAGGGGCGATCGAAGAGCACCAGGAGGTCCTGCTCGCCGAGCAGCTTCCAGGTGAAGTCCTCGACCTTGCCGTCGAAGTAGGGGCCGTCGTCCTGGCTCATGTCGGAGCCGAGGAAGCCGTCCGAGCGGTTCGCGGGCGACACCTGACGCACGCGGCGAAGCGCGGGCACGAAGGTCCAGATGGAGTCGCGCTTCTGGGCCGAGCGGTAGCGCCAGCTGAGCGAGATCGTGCCCTTGACGTCGGCCGGGGCGAGCACCTCGGCGAAGGTCTGCTCGAGGAGATCGTCGGGGCCGCCCTTCTCGCGAAAGCGCGGATGCTGCCCCTCGTAGAACTTGTGGAACGAATCGACGCTGATGGCGCGGTCAAGGCCCTTGCGGTTGATCCACATCAGGTCCGCGCGATAGTGGCCGTTGCCGCTGTAGTAGATCGTGTAGAAGTAGTTCCAGACGATCTTCACCGCGGCCTTGGGATCGGCGGGGTCGATCTTGGGGAAGGGCCACGCGAAGATGTGCTCGGGCGGCTTGCCGGTCTCGCGCTCGATGATCGAGCCGTCGTCGTTGACGTCGTACCGGCCCTCGTTGGCCTTGAGCGCCTCGGCGAAGACCGGGTCGTCGTACAGGTGCACCGGAGTCGACTCGGCGATCGTGTGCCGGAAGTCCCCGCTCCGGTAGGCCGCGAGATACTCCTCGGGCAGGAGGCCCTTGGCTTCCTGCCAGTTCTCGGCGCCGAGGACGTCGCCCGGGGCCAGCCCCGCGCGCACCGGGGCCGCGAGCGCCACGGCCAGGACAACGGGCAGGAACGCTCGACCCCACGCCGCGCGCAGCCCGCCGCCCAGGATCATCCGGGGGTACGACCTACCAGCGCTACTGTTTCGCGTGCAAGGCAAAAGTTCCAACCCGAGTCAATTTGCGGCTTGCCTTGACACGTCGCAGCGGCCTCTCGTACTTTGCCTCGGTGAACGAGGCGCCGCGCAGCCAGCAGGCGGGCGCCGCGGAGCCGGCTCGCTCCCCGGCGCTGCGGGAGTGGACGAAGGAGATGGCCGAGCGGGCCCTCGACCGCGCCCACGCCTCCCCTGCGCCCGGCCGGCGCGGCAACCGGGAGAAGGAGCGCTTCGCGCTCCGCGCCCAGCACGTGAAGACCCTCTTCCGGAGCCTCGAGACCCTGACCGCGGCGGTCAACAAGGAGGCGGGAGCGCCGCTCCTCGTGGTCGAGCGGACGCTCAACCCGAAGAACCTGGGGGGGATCGAGGTGCCCGACGGCGCGCGGCTGGTGCTCAAGTTCCTGGAGCGCCGCCTGGAGGTGGTCGTGAGCCCGCTCGTCAACCTGGGCGGGCGGCCGGTCCCGGTTGGCGCCCTCGCCACGGCCTCGGTGATCCAGTATGACCCGGCCGACCCGGCCGGCGCGGACTGGTACGACCTCCTGCTCCGCGAGGACGGGAGCTGGATGCGCAAGGCCGCCGAAGGCGAGGGGACCTTACCGCCCTTCGGCGAGAAGGAGATCCGCTCTCTCCTCGAGTGGTTGGTAGGCTAGGCCGACCGGCGCGAGCGGAGGGCGTTGGCGAAGAAGTGGTGGGTGATCTCGAGGTCGTGCTCGCCCCACGTGCCGACGGTGGCGGGGTCGGCGGCGCGCACGTGTTCTAGCGCGTCGGCGAGCGCTGCCAGGGCCAGCTCGGGATCTCCGTCCGGATCGAGCCAGCGCCCGAGCGCCTCGAGGACGGCGAGGGTGTAGGCGAGGAGGTGCTCCTGGTCGCCGAACTCCGGTGCCGGAGTGGTTCGCGCGAGCAGACGGCGGAGCGCCGGGCCCTGCTGCCGTGCGCTCGCGAGGCCGGCGCGCACGACGGCCGCCTCCCCGGGATCGGCCGGGGGGAGG
>JACXTT010010662.1_pt1 | contig 12362 bp, 13 predicted proteins | sample 9270951 | NCBI WGS metagenome assembly JACXTT01 (sample SAMN15532306, study PRJNA645909) | rock metagenome | isolation source: weathered quartz diorite | place: Puerto Rico | collected 2017-06-21 | reverse complement strand
GCCAGAACAGTATGACACATGCGGCGGCCAAAGTGGGGATGAAGCGCATTACGCACCATGACCTTCGCCACCTCTTTGCCACAATTTGTATCGAAAGCGGAGTTGATATTCCAACCGTCTCACGTTGGCTTGGTCATAAAGACGGCGGTGCGCTCTGCATGAAGACGTACGGGCATCTGCGACAAGATCACAGTCTGGCCCAAGCGCAGCGAGTCAGCTTCGGCGTTACGGCCTAGTTCCTTGCAAGAACATCGAAGCGAAAGACAATCGATACATCAGATAACTGACACTATGTCAATTATACGTGTCACCACCTAGCTAGTGCGATCGCAGTCGAAGCCAAAGTATGAGGACGACGACAACGGCGAGTAGAACCAGAAGCCAGAACCACAACGAGTGCCCCGAGGGGGTCGGCTGCACTGACGGGTCGTAGCCCGGCTGCATCACGGCGACTGGGGGCGTAATCGTTGTAAAGGCGACGGCTGCCGCAGTACCGAGGTACGCAACGTCCATCGTGCAAGCGTCAAGGAGTGATTCGACGGAGACGCCAGCGGTCTTACAAGCAGTGCGTGCCGGGTCGTATAGCTCTTTCGGTAGGTTGTTCGCGTAGAATGGCCGATCGGGTACTCCTGGCGCAATTTCTCGCCCCTCGCCAAAGAGCGACTCGCGCGGACTGATCCGATAACTCTCCGCGTAGCGTCCATACAGATCTTGAAACGAGACCGGCTGCGGCAGTACGGTGCCATCGCGCAGTACGATGTCGTCGGTCGTGGTCCCCGTGGCGTTACCAAGCAGGCCGCGAACTGGGTCGCCGGGTCCCGAACCTAGTGACACCGTTACGTCCAGCAGGTCGACGTAGTAGGTACGCACCGCGATGCGGACCGACTCTCCACCTTGACGTTTCACGACGTAGGTGTTGTTGGTGCGGGTAACGTCGACTCCATCACGCAACGACAGCGTCTTGCCATCATCGAGCGGGACCGCCTTGCCGTCTACAACCAAGTGCGGAGTTGGAGTCAGAAAGTATGCGACCCGGTTACTCTGCATTTGGATCGCCACCGCTTGGTTGGTGGCAAGAGCCGAATTCGGTGGAAATACGTCTTGGCGGGTCTGCACGATGAAGCTGGGTCCCGCTGTGACAAGGAGGAAGTCGCCTTTCGCTTGGAAGTCGTAGAGAAGTCCGTCGAAAGTCTTGATGTGTGGCTCGCCCACCGTGCTGCCCGCAGCGCACGCGCAACTGGGCTGGTTATTAGCACTGGTCAGTGGTGGGGGAGTATTAGTGCAGAAGTTGCTGCTCGGATACACATGCGCGTTACCGTCCTCCTGCATGTACTGGATGACTGTTGTTTGGTCCGTCGTAGGTGTTATGCATCCCACCCCAACATTGATGTAGCCGGTGACCCAGTTCTTTTCCAGCCAGTACTGAATGCCGTAGGGCGACAGGTTGGCGGTTTCTTCATAGGTTTGATCGCAAGCGTTATTCGGATTCGTCGGATCCTGAGCGGGGCAGCATCTTACATGGTCGAAAGCGCTGCCATCAGCATGCCGGCGTTCATGCATCATGAGAGTGATCGCGGTGGAAATTCCCGCAGGGCCCGCCCATCTTCTCTGATAATCTCGGGTAGTGTCGTCCTTCGCTCGGATCTGAAAATAATTGGCTGAGTCACCGGAGCTCAGGTAGAGCTGCCCGACATACCGATCGTAGGGGGCCGTGGAGGAGATATCGAAGCCGCCAATCCGATCCTTCAACCAGTCGTACAGCGCCTTGGAAGTCCATGGCAAATGGTTGGTCCTGCCCAGGTCCATGTAATAGATTGCTCTCAGCGCTTGCAGCAAAATCAGTTCGTCTGTGTAAGCGCTGATCGGCATGGTTGAAATCGGTGGTGTGCAGCTCAGCGTCGCCGCATTTATCAATACGCCGTTCCTACGTATTTTGAAATCGCTCACGATCTTCGAAAATATTGGATCTGCAGTCGGGCACTCATCAAAGAACTGCACGTTGTCGCAGATATAGGCCCTCGCCGGATTCATGAGGCCTATCAAAGCAAGGCCAAGCAACATTGTCGTGATGCGCTTTAGTTTCACTGTGCACCCCGTGTGTTCGTCGTTTGAATCATTTTCCAAAACAAGTGCGAGACCCGTTCTCCAATGCACGGTCCCCTGTCAAAGTCATCGATCCCCCGGACGTGACTCGTTGTAGAAACCGTACTCGCGACCTAAGGCCCTGTCGAGCGAGAAGCGGCATGTCTCCTTGCGCGGGGGATCAGATCCGCGACCGGCAATCCCCATCTCCGCTAGCTTCAAGACCGCAACGATTTGCTCAACGGAGAAACGCTTCTTCTTCACGGCAGGCTCGGAGCCTTCATTCCCTCTGGGACGAAGTAGTTCCGGAATTGGCGCGGTTCCGAACGTCATGCGCGGGGACTTTGTGGTCGCGGTGACTGGCGCCGCGGTATCCCAATCTGGTGGAGCGGTTCCTAGGAGCCTATGACTTGAAACCTTGTCCGGCGCCCATCGATTCCGCTTTGGCGCAGCGCTTCAGTTTTGGTATAGCCGCCTGGCGAATCAGTTTTTCAGCAGTCGCAGCAATTCGGAGCGAGGGACGAGCAACTTGCCTCGCAGCGCACGGCAGGCGCGCAGGTTCCCGCGCTGAATGAGTCGATAAACGCTAAAGTAATCGACGCCGAGAAGATCAGCAGCTTCTTTGATGGAATATGCAAGCCGCTCCGGTTCAGCAGCGCGGGATTGAGATTGAGAAGCAGTTAGTGCACCCATACCGTAATCGCCAATGATAATGAGAAATCATCGGAGTTCGCTCTGGTGCTGGAGCGACTTTTTGTTAATGATCATTAGTACTAGTTGGCTATGGACACCCGAGGGCTCATACTTCGGAGCCTACAGGTGCGGTACCTTTTTGTCATTTACGGCTTTTCCATAGCCGAAACGGAAAATCTCGAAAGACGATTTCTCCCGGGTCCGAACCCTAATCGATGCGAACTGCGCAGCGACAACTGTCATCACGGTGCGGCGCAAAAAGCTGCGGCGATCGTATTTGAGGTTTTTGGATATCTCTTTCATGTGCTGGATTGGCGTTAGATCTCTACGCTCTGTTTTTTCCGCTGAACATTTCAGGCGTTCGTTGCGGCGTCGCATTGCTGGGTTGAGTATTCACTCCGATTTCAGCGAGGCCATGTCGATGGAGAAGCGGTATTTCACGTCCGACTTGAGCAATCGCGCGTAGGCTCCGTTGATTCTCTGGATCGGGATCGTCTCGACGTCGGCGGTGATGTTGTGTTTGCCGCAAAAGTCGAGCATCTCCTGAGTTTCAGTGATGACCAGCTGTTCACGTCCTACCGCTAAACCGAGTAAGATAAACTGCAGAAATCTTGATCTAATATGGCACGTCCGAAACATGCTTCATCAATTGATTCATAGCTGAATTCATATAGAGTGTCATATGGCCAAGAAGAAGGCTGCGGCAAAGAAGAAATCCAAAAGCGCTGGTAAGATTTCCGTGAAGACGCAAATTGTGAAAGATGTCCTTTTTAGGCCAACGATTGCACAGATCGAAAAATCCATCGAGCAGGGGTCGACACGGACCGCGTCAGATTTTCGTAGGTTCTTCCGCCTGAAATAGAAACTGAAAATGGCGCGGTATCACCGCATCCGGTCAGCAAGGGCTACTAGAGCTAATAAAGCTGGCGCTCCGTCGACGTTGCAGTTCATGGTGTCGGACCGTAACAAGCTGATCGATACCGCCCTGGAACTCCTTGAAACGATTTACGTCCACTTACCTCTAAAACGGTCAATGTACGCTGTAAACCCGTTACAACGGTTAAAGCTACTTAGTCGACGTACTGAGCAGCCGAAGCCAGCTCTTTCAACGAGAGATTTTCTTAACGAACTTTTGTCGATATTTTGCGAACTTCGAGATCTTCATACAAGTTTCGTTTTGCCTGAACCACTGCGAAGCAGCACAGCTTTTCTTCCGTTCCGCTTACAACGGTGCGTTAGCAATTCTGGAGAAGAACTATACCTGGTTACGCAGATCATGGCGGAAGGGCTGATCGATCCCGATTTTCAAGTTGGTGTACGAGTGACGCATTGGAATGGAACCCCAATCGACCGCGTCGTCGCAGCCAACGCGGATCGAGAAGCTGGGAGCAATCCTGCAGCCCGACGGGCCCAGGGATTGAACGCGTTAACAATACGCTGGTTGGGACAATCACTGCTGCCGGACGAGGAATGGGTTGATATTGTTTTCCTTCCTTTGGCAAAGGACGCCCCAAAACAAATCCGCTTTGAATGGAAGGTATTTCAGCGAGACGAAGGTGGCTCGCAAGCATCGGCAACGGCAATCACGCGTGCACAAGGAAGCAATATCTTCGCTGTCGGTATGGATGCTCGTGGCGAATCCGAACGCCAAATTCGCCGCCATCTGTTTGAAGAGGGTCGGAAGAAGCCCGCGCAAGTCGGACATTTTGATATCGCAGAAACGTCGGTCACGGAATGGGCCCAAGACGTATTCCCGGTCTGCTCAAACGTGACGACGTCATTGGGGGTTTTTGGCTATATACGCATTGCAACGTTCAACGTTGATGACGAGAAGAGATATCTTGAGGAGTTTACGCGGCTTCTCGGAACTCTGCGTCAGGACGGGCTCATTCTGGACGTGCGTGGTAACGGAGGAGGATTAATCACGTTTGGCGAACGAATGCTGCAACTTCTTACCCCGAAGGCCATTGATCCGGCTCGATTTAGTTTCCTGAGTTCGGTGCGAACGCGGCAAATAACGGCAAACCAGGAATTCGCGATGTGGCGGAATTCGATTGCGCAATGGATTGAAACCGGAGCGCAGTATTCCCAAGGGTTTCCGATCCTGCCGATTGCTGAGTACAACAACATCGGCCAGAAATACCAGGGCCCCCTCGTACTAGTAACTGACGCTCTTTGTTACAGCACGACGGATATCTTTGCGGCCGGCTTTCAGGACCACGGAATCGGTGTGGTGCTGGGTGTAGATGAGTCTACTGGAGCTGGTGGAGCCAATGTTTGGGATTACGCCCTAATCTCACACCTACTCGATGACAAGGTCCTCTTTCCCGAGGAACTTCCCGGTAGGGCATCAATTCGCGTCGCCGTGCGGCGTGTCACCCGCGTCGGCATTAATTCGGGTTTACTTCTCGAAGATCTTGGGGTCAAAGCTGACGAGGTTCATCAAGTGACCCGTCGCGACCTGTTGGAAAGAGATAAAGATCTGCTTGAGCACGCCGCAAGCATACTCCGAAAAGGGTCGGCGCAGAAATTAACGGTCACTATTGGAGCTTCTAACAAAGTTCAGATCACCTACCAAAACGTAGACCGTATCAACGCCTATCTCGACAATCGACCGCTCTCAAGTCTTAGCGTCCAGCGATCGTCTCAATCTCGGCAGAAGCCCCTTACGATTCCGAAGAGAAAGCGTACGGATGCCGCGCGGCGGTGCTTGCGACTTGATGGTTTTCGGACTGACGCTCGCGGTCAAGACGATCTTGTTGTCGCGACTCGCCTTAATCTGCCCTAAGACGGTCCATTTCGCGTTTCCACCAAACACTATCGGTAAGATTCTCGCGAGATCGTTTTTTCTTTACATCGATATGCTGATTTGACTAAGCGTTCGGCATGCTACCACGCCCCCCAGATCCGCTCCGGCGGTTGGCCACTTTGAAGCTAACTCTCTTCTCGCTCGGGTGTTCATTTATCTGCGGTTGCACAGCGCTCGACACAACCGCAGCGGGCGACAAAAAAGTCGACGAGAGAAAACCACATGTGGGACGTTACTATATGCTTCCAAAGGCCCTTATCACTATCGAGGGTCACCCGGATACAGATGGCAACCTTTTACTTGATGCATCGACGAGTCTCGTCGCGGACCGTCGGCATCGCTACTTTCTTCGCTGGAAACCCAATCCGTTTTACGAAGATATTTTCAATAACGTTGATGTCGATTCCGATGGAATGCTCACCTCGGTTAACTATTCGGCCGAGGATAAAACGCCACAGATTCTCAGCGACCTCGTTTCCTCTACAATTAACGTAGCAAAGATCGCCAAGGATTTAGGCTATGGGTTGGACGTCGTTGCATCCCACGCCCCGTTCAAATATACGTTTGATCCGTTCGATGCGGCCGAGGTCGGCCAGGTTAAACACGACTTGCTTACGAAGCAGAGCTTCGAACTTCAGGTCGCACCGCGTGCGAGAGGCGGACGAACAGAACTTGCTAACGAGATTGATGCTAGTGTCAGGCAGCACGAACGAGCTGTTGATCCGCAGCACGGAGGGCTTTTTTACCACCCACCAACGACCTTCGAAATGCTTCTCATTGACCACAACGGCGAGAAGGCAAAAGCAAAAGCCCAGAAAGCTGCCTCTGCGCTGATCGCGAATTCACCTACGCCTGCACCAGGCAAAGGCACAACACCGAATGCACCAGAAGGAAACAACAGCACGCCAAAACCAAGTAATCCACCTTCTCCAATAGATACTGCGCAACCAACTACTCAGCCTGCTACACTTTGCCATATCGTTATGACAGTTCCTAACGTTGATGAGGTGGCGTGTATGCAACAAGGCAGATCGTTCTTAACAAAGCGAGAAGCGAACCTTGGCTTCGCGCACGGCATGCCGACTACTTTTGTATTCAAGCAGCCAAGTGGAATTCAAGCTGTTACCGGCATTCTGAGTTCTTTGTCTGGCACGGTTTCTACTGCAATACCCTCTTTGATCAACGTAAAGAGTACGTCTACGTCCACGCAAAAGCCGACGACGCCAACTGTAATTCCAGCTTCGGCTAACGCCGCAGCTTCCACCCATGTGACGCAGCGAACTCCACTTACAGCAGAGACGGGCCAAACCCTTCCTGGACCAAGCAACCAAGATTTGCAAAATACGATCAATGCTCTGAATCACCTACACCAAAACGACACTGCACGAATGGGTAAATTGCGCCAGTCTCTTATCGACTCTTTGGAAAGTGCCGGAAAAACTACCGATGAAATTAATGAAATTTTAAAAGAAGACGGTCTCGCGCCAATGCAGTAATCCACCGCAGCAAACATAGGTTCATACCGACGAAGCAGCCGAAAGGACAGTTGTTTATGAAATCAAAAAAGCATCGCTCGCCTCAGCACAATAAGATTCGCCGGAAGAAGACGAGTCGCTCGAAGGTATCAGCTGGCCACGCCAAGGCAGGCAAAAGAAGGGTTTTTCCGGCGCAAACGATGCTTTCCGCGGCTGTCGATACCGGGCCGCTGGCTAATCTCCAGCTTGCGGCTGCGGGGACAGCGCGGGTTCTGGTAATTCTCGATGTGTCAGCCGGGACGGCACGCGACGCAGCTAAGGAGCTCGGTGGGAACTTCACAGCGCCAAAGACGTCCCACATTGCTGCTCTCGCAGCAGCACGGGGCGAAAGAAAAATCCCGCGACCTTTCCGAGTTTTCCCGAAGCTGGGTGTCATTTTAGGAACAGTCGATACCAAAGGTTTCAGTAATCTGCGGCAAAAAGCGACTCAGAAGGGAAGCGCAGTAGCGAGTGTCCAGGTGGCTCCAGTATTTCGACTCGTACGGCCGGTTAAAGTTCTTGCTGCCGCAGTGCCTCAAGACACGCTGACTTGGGGATTGCAAATGCTTCAGGTTGATAATTTGTGGGCTCAGGGAATAACGGGCCGGGGCGTAATCGTTGCCCATCTCGACACTGGCGCTGACGGCACCCATCCAACATTGCAAGGAGCGATCGCAGATTTTGCTCAATTTGACGATCTGGGCAATTTGGTTGCTCCTAGTCCTGCGCCTTTTGACAGTGGAGAACATGGAACGCACACTGCAGCGACGGTAGCTGGCCGAGCAGTAGATGGAAAAAGTGTTGGAATTGCGCCAGAGGCTCAACTCGCAAGTGCGATGGTTATTGAGGGAGGCGACGTTCAAGCTCGGGTGTTGGCGGGGCTTGAGTGGGCCTTGGAGCAACGGGCCAAAGTTCTGACTATGTCGCTGGGTTTTCCCGGCTGGATGCCCTCTTTCATCCCGATCATTCAAGTGTTACGGCAAAACGACATAGTCCCCGTGATTGCAATCGGAAACGAGGGTCCGGGTACTAGCCGATCGCCCGGAAACTACGTTGAATCCCTTTCAGTTGGAGCATGTGACGAAAATGGTGATGTGGCATATTTTTCGAGCAGCGAAGTATTCCAACGCGCACAAGATCCGCTTGTTCCTGATCTGATGGCACCAGGGGTCAACATAATTTCGGCAAAACCCGGCGGTGGATATCAGATGATGGACGGTACAAGTATGGCCACTCCACACGTAGCCGGATTGGCAGCCCTTCTCCGCCAGGCAAAGCCCAGTGCAACCGTCGACCGGATCGAAGCGGCAATCTTTGGTTCCTGCGCTGCCGTGCCAACCAGTTCGACCAACCGGACGGCTCGCGGAGTGCCGAACGCGCCGCGTGCATTATCGCTCATTCTGTAGTAGATTGGACGCATGGAACCTCCTGGCACGCAAGATAAGGCGGCTGGTGCTCCTGGATCTTCGAACGAGGGATTTGCCACGCTCGATGACCTGTTAAAGCATCTTGACAGAGTCGGAGGTGATGCATCTGTGATCGTGGCTGTCAAATCTCTTCCGGCGGGAGGCTTGCCATCGCCAAACGAAACCGAGCAATTGGCAAACGAACTAATAGCTCGCGCCGAGAAGGCGACCGGACAGCACATCGCAAGGAGCAATATATTCAAACGTTTAGGACGCTTCGCAATCGAAGCTCCCGCAGCTGCGATTCGCTTTGTTTCTGCTCAGCCTGAGGTAACCGAAACTACGCCAAACAAGCTACAGGGGCTGGGATTGATTGAGCCTGTTCGCAAAACACCGGCTGAAAGTTGGTAGACCTGCGGTTATGCGCGAGCTCAGAAGGAGCGCCGCGCCGCGAACCATCAAAGCTGGAGAGACACGACTGTCTAACTTTGTAGCTTCGTCTTATCCGCCGTCTGTCCTACGAGATTCCCAGCATGGCTAATACCGAGGAGGGCGAGCATTCCAGTAGAAAGAACTGGCAAAGATGTGACCTGTTTGGGATCTAGCGCCAGGTTGACAGCCGTGTGTGAATACAATTCGGAAAAATAACTGAAAGCGACGAGAACTGTGAAAAGGAACATCTGAGCTTTGGCAAGATCGACATACGCGGCGTTGCCGACTTCATCGCCTTCGAATATGTCACTAAAACTCGCGTCTGATAGGCTTGGATTGGCGTAAAGGGTGCCTTGATTATTTTGGTCGAGTACACTGACAACACTAGTTGCTGCGGCAAGTCTTTTCGGGTCATTTACAGATAAGCTAGCTGCAGCTTGAGTTTGCGCTGTCGCAGCAGCACGAGGCAAATTGTTGCTAGCAAGAAGCGCGTTCGCAGTTTTCGTAAATTCAGTCGAAGCAGGCTTCTTATCGGTCTTATTACTGTTAATCAAGGAGGTTCCTACAAGTGTGCCAAGACTGATTCCAAGCAACCCCCAGACGCTAGAATCCACAGCAATATCCAAGGGCTTATCAACTTTGGCGATGATGCGAGCGATTGCGACGACGAGATAGCCGGAGAGAACGATTACTGTCCATAGCGCCGTCTGAAAACGGGCCAAGCTCATCAGATTACGTTCGTTAATCAGGAAACCGGCCCATCGGCCAGTGATGCGTTTTCCAACCAACGCCAAAAATACGATCATACAGATTTCTAGTGCTGATAACGCAAATTGACTCGACGAGATGGAATTTTCTGGATGAGCTGCGTCGCGACTGATCGGCCACCAACAGCTTATACCGAACATCGTGATCACCACGACTGCTGCACCCGCATTAATAAGCGAATGCCATTTTTTTGGGTCTTGGGATGTTTTCATGTTCTTCGGAGATTGAAGGTCTCGCCGCCGTCATCTCGCAATCACCATGGCAATTACGATAGTGCTGCTAGGTCAGCAGTTGCGTCAAGTCTATTAAAGCAAAACCTTTGTGTGAGACAAGCTGACGCCGGTCACTGCGTCTTTGAAGCAGTGCCTTGAGCGTCGTTGGCGTTTTTACAATGCGGACAATGCAATAAAGAAATAGTCGAGTGAGATCTGCATGCCCCGACTGGTCACAGCCGGCGACGGCGACTTTCTGTAATACAAAAATACAAGAACCTCGGTGCCTACGGGGCCCGGTACCTTTTTGTCATTTACGACTTTTCCTTGGCGCATTATTTTGAACGTTACCTCTTGCCAGCCTTACGAGAATTACCACAGCAGGGCGGATCCGTGAACGTGATCGCTGATACAACAAAACCATCTAATTGGGGGATTCTGCGAACCGCAGCTTAGCATGCATTTCTCTCCGCCAACTCTTCATCCAACTCTGCTCGCCAACGAGCGGCATCGGATCCACGTGCACGATAGGATAAGCGCTGTCCTCGCGCTAAGACCGCGCCTAGGTCTCCTGCGAATCGCCGACGGCGTTCCGGTCTCGATTCCGTTGACCACTATATCGCAGGGGGGAAACTTCGATGCGTATATTGAAGTGCAATTTCCAACCGCCACCGGGCCTGTGTGTGCCTCGCTCTTGGTGGACTCAGGTAACTCCACCATGATTATTCCCCACGGTGAGAATCTAGTGGGAGCGCCGGGATACACTGTGCTCGGCGTCGCGAATGAGCCGTGGGGCTGTATGGCAAATGTCATGAAGGGGCCCGTGCAGACCATTACCTCGGACGGTAGCATCTATCAGATCGATAATTGCGTTTTCTATGCATGTATCGCGAACAACGCGCAGGGCGAACGAACGGCAAACTTCGGCACGGGGCGCGTCTTGCCATGGTCGGTTGGCGGATGGAATACGCCCGACGGTCTGGGGCTGACTATTCAGAGCCCGCTTTCCTATAATACCGCGTATCCGTATGCCGAGTTTGTCTATGCCCCAGCGGAGGCCATGTTCTCAAGCACCGCTACACAGCACGTCAACGATGATTCTCTGCTGATACTGCATGCAACACGACCCTCCGGGTTCACGATGCTGGAGATCATTCCAGGTCTCGAGTGGATGTCTGTGGTTCCCGCGGCGTTCGCGATCGGAAGCACAGCAACTGAATGGCCGGGGAGTATCGCCTCACCTATCGCGATGGTCGACACGGGTGGTGGCCCTGTTTTCTTGAGTGATCCCAACGGCGTCGTTTGGCGTAAAGCCTGGCCCCATTCTGTCATTTGTCCGTTGTGGACCGGTGCGAGTCCGCCGGAATCGAAAAACTGCAATTGTGTGAGCCATCCAGTAACTCTTAGCCTTAAAGGATCTGATAAGATGGCCTCATACACCTACACCATTGACACCAGTGCGATGCCAGCTTCGGTGCAGGGACTCACCGCGGTAATGTGCGAACTCAATGGATATATGATGGGACAGAAAGGAATGAATATCGGTGGCATTACCGCACTCTTCAATCGCATCCTCATTGACTACGTAGGAACTGAATTGGGATTTGCGCCCAAATAACATGATAGCGCTTTGTTATCCTTCGGCCTAGAGCATGCACAAACGCTTCGCCGAAAACTGAAGTCCTACCGATCGCTGACGGCCAACTGCCAAGTTGTTGGAAAACTTCCTGCGTGTCTGTCACCAACGCCGCCTGCGACTGAATCTCCTTATCGTTAGGAGAATTATCATAAAACAAAAATCTCGGAGCCTACAAGGCTCGAACCTTAACTTCTCGCTACGACACGGTCGATCATTGATGCTGATAGCGCCCGTAAAAGCGAATGCGCGAACGCCAAAGCAGGCGCGCAAATCGAGTTCCAATGAAGTGGGGAATGACGACGAGCGCAATCAACGCAGCAAGGAACCAGAATCCGCCCTCTGCTTTCGGCGAGGATAAAGGCGGCGTACCACGCATGACTTCGAAAACGCGAAACGCCACGACCGCAAGCAATATCGCCGCGACTACAAACATCACGCCACTGAGCGTCGGCTAGCACCACGAACAACGTCGGCCCCGCAAACCGCGGCAGACGGTCACATCATCGGGCAGAGCGGTTTGACAAACGGGGCACGAGAGTAGCGCACTCATATCAGGACTATAGAGAGGCTCGTCTCGCGTACAAATTGATTTCTATTGCATTTAGTTCGCTTCCTGAATGCGAATGCTCGACACCACACCGTTCTCCTTGGCTTCCAGAAACTGATACCGCTCCGGGATTGCCCGAACCCATTTCACGCTGAAATCTTGGAGAGCGAGAAGCAGCGATCGAAGATTCTTCCCTTCGATCTCCACATCACAGAAGGAGAACTTTAGCAGCAGTGTTTCTGCTTGTTCGTTTCGAGCAA
>JACXTT010010661.1_pt1 | contig 12363 bp, 10 predicted proteins | sample 9270951 | NCBI WGS metagenome assembly JACXTT01 (sample SAMN15532306, study PRJNA645909) | rock metagenome | isolation source: weathered quartz diorite | place: Puerto Rico | collected 2017-06-21 | reverse complement strand
CGCGATCTAAATGTGATCGAGCACCTCGACTACGCGGTGTCGTTGGGCGTGCTGACCCTGCCGGCCGTGGCCATCAACGGCCGCCTCGTGTTCTCGTCCCTGCCAACTCCGGAGCAGTTGAAGAGCGCGCTTGAGGATCCGTCGACTCTGGATTCCAGGCGTGGACGCTGACGCCCTGTCGCAGGTGCTCGTGCACGGCCGCTGGGTTGCCGTCGGTATCGCGTTCCTGGCGGGTCTTACTTTCAGCTTCAACCCGGTAGCTCTGGCAGTCCTGCCGGTGTCGATGGCCTACGTCACTCGAGCTCGCGAGCCACGCCAGACGCTTGCGTACGGTGCGATGTTCACGCTCGGGATGCTGCTCACGCACATGCTGTTAGGAGCGGCGGCCGGGCTCGGCGGAGGGGGAGTCGCGAAGCTCATCGGTCGTTACTGGGGCCTCGTCCTGGGTCCGGTGCTGGTTGCACTGGGTCTCTTGTGGGCGAGCTGGATTCCGCTGCGCCTGCCGGCCTTGCCGCTGCGCGCACAGCGTGCAGGTACGCTCTGGGGCGCGTTCGCACTCGGTGCGCCATTCTCGGTGGCCGTATGCCCGGTGTGCACGCCGGCGCTGGTTGTCCTCCTCGGTGTAGCGGCCAGTACCGCTTCGGCCGCGATCGGCGCCCTCCTGCTATCGGCCTTTGCCGTCGGTCGAGCGGTTCCTATCGCGCTCGGGGCTTCGGCGCTCGGCGTCGTGGAGCGCTTCCCGTCGATAACAAGATACCGGCGGTGGTTCGAGATCTGCGCCGGAGTTCTATTGATCCTCGCTGGACTGTATCTGCTCAACGCCTACTTCTTCTGGGTTCCAGCGTTCGCAGCTTGAGGGATCGAGTCACCAGGGACCGGGGGTTCCGGCCCATTCATCACGTTCAGGGGGCATCGACGTCCGGGTCTGCACGGGCACAATTTCACCCGTTCGTGACGCCAGCTGGTATTGGGCCATTACCCGAGGAGTTCCTAATCCGGAGAGAAGGAGCTGCGACCATGGCGACAGTCAGAATGTATCGCGGGCACTGGGTTGCCGACTATTACGACGCCAACCAGCGCCGACGAATCGAACGGCCCGCGGGGCACTTTGAGAAAGTGAAGGACGAGTTGCAGGCCGCTCAGGTACTGCTGTCAGATCGGGTGGCCGACGTGGCGGACGGTCTGGTGCACGAGGGCCGCGGAACCTTCGAGGATGCAGCCACTCGGTGGTTCAAGAGCAAGGTCAGGATTCGACCCTCCACGCGACGCAGCTACGAGCACCTTCTCGTCTGTTATCTCATTCCTTATTTCGGTGACCGCAAGCTCCGCCTGATCCAAGTGACCGACATTGAGCGTTTCCGAGCTGAGCTCTGTCAGGGCATCCCTGATTCCATCAGGCAAGCATTTGTCGCTCGCATGCTGAATGCGAAACCCGGCCTCGCTGAAGCGCGCGCGAAGCAAAGCGCAAATCAAGTGAAGCTCGGCAGACGGGTAGTGCAACGGATTTTTCGCTCTTTCGTGGCGATGGCTCGACCGGTTTCCTCTTCATCTTCGATCTTGACCTTGGAAAGCAGCAGCACAGTCTGACCGGCCGAAGGCCGGGCAGAAGCTCTCATGCTGCTGCCTCTTCCTGCTTTGCAGGGTTCAGCAAATGCTCCATCACCAGGTAGCGCCGCTTGCCCCACTTGGTGGATGCGATGTGGCGCAGCCTGGCGGCGACCAGCATCAGAGCGGATTGACCGTCGGGGAAGGCTCCGACGACGCGAGTTCGCCGTCTGATCTCGCGGATAATCCTTTCCAGCGGGTTGTTGGTACGGATCTGCCGCCAGTGCGTGCACGGGTACGCGTAGTAGGTCAGCGTCTCTGATACTTTCTGCTCCACGAGCTCGGCAGCGCTCTTGAGCTTCAGCTCCTTGAGCCGTTTGACGATCTCGGTCGCTTTGCGCCGCGCCTCCTTGAGGTCCTCCTGGGCGTGGATCGCCTTGAGCATGCGAGCGACCTCGGCCACCTTCGTGTTCGGCACGTGGCTGAACACATTGCGGTAGAAGTGCACCACGCAGCGCTGCCAATCGGTCTTGGGATACACCTCAGCCGCCGCCTCCACCAGCCCCCGGCAGGCATCGGAGATGATCAGCCGCACGCCCTTCAGTCCCCGGTCGCGCAGATGCCGCAGAAAGCCGCGCCAGCCTTCCAGATCCTCTTTTTCGCCCTCCGCGACAGCCGATTGCCACCAGTACAGAGATGTTGCGCACCTCGCCCGCCCAGCTGCGCTTCAAGATCACTCCGTCCAGGTACAGGTAGGGGAACTCGCCAACGATCTCGCGGTTGCGCCAGGCCTCGATATGTCGATAGATCTTCTGGTTCAGCCGCGAGACGGTGCCCGAGCTCACCCGCGTGCCCCACAGTGCTTCGGTAATGTCTTCGACTCGACGCACCGACACTCCCGCCAGATACATCTCCACCAGAGCTTCTTCTACGGAGGCTTCCCGCCGCTTGTATCGCTCGATGATCGCCGTCTCAAACGGCAATCGCCGCAACTTCGGCACCCGCAATGTGACCGCCCCGGCCTTCGTCTCGAGCTTGCGCTCGTAGTGGCCGGCTCGGCCGTCAACCCGCTCCGCCGAGCGTTCGTAGCGCTGCGCCCGGCAGATCGTGTCGGCCTCGGCATCCAGCAGCGCGTTCAACGTCTCCTCCACGCTCGAACGCACTACCTCATCCACATGCCCTCTGAGCTTCTCCTCGTCAACTCGCAGCGCTCCCAGCGCCGCCGGTGTATCGTCTCCCATGGTGGCCTCACTCTTGGTCTGGTTCGTGGTCGTGTGGTAACTGCCATTGAACCAGATCGAGGCCACCGCCTCGAAAAGTGCGAAAGAAACGTTACGTCATCGGCAGACGCTCAATCAACAAAGCGCTCACGGTTCTCAGTATGATTTTCAATTACGCGGTGCGAAATCAATGGCTGATGCGAAATCCCGCCGTGTGTGTCGACCATTCACGAGATGAACGGCCGCTCGAACAACGACCCTTGGACATGGATGTCCTGACACCTGAAGAGATCGCGGCGTTGCGGGAAGCTGCAAGGCCAGCCACTTACCGCGAGGGTAAGCTAGTCACCAACAACTATCGCTTGCTGATCTCGTTCGCCCTGTTCACGGGCTGCCGGGTCGGTGAGATCTTGGGCGCCGCCTGGAGCCACATCGACTGGGAGACCGGTCAGTTCCACGTTCGCCGTATTTTCAAAGAAGGTCGATTTCAAGAGCCTAAGACCCGCACCTCCTATCGACGCCTCTCCCTCCCGACATTTCTATTGAGGGAGCTGAGAGTGTGGAGGCTGGCGTGCCCCAACAGTCCCTATGATCTCATCTTCCCGAATCTCGACGGGCGGCCGATGAGCCACTCGAACCTGATGACGCGTGGCTTTCACCCGGCGCTTAAGCGCGCGGGCATCCGAAGAATTCGTTTCCACGATCTGAGGCACACGTTCGCGAGCCTGATGATCAGCAACGGTGAGGACATCGTCCGCGTGTCGAGGCTCATGGGGCACTCCACCGCGTCTTTCACGCTGAATGTCTACAGCCACATGCTGCCGCGCGAGCACGATGCGAGCGGCGACCGGCTCGCCTCCTTGGTTTTTGGAAACAAAATGGAAACTGTTGCCAATCTGCCAACTCGACTCGAGCGGCCGAGCGTAGAAAACTTGAGCAAATCAGCGTAGTTAAAATGGTGGCCAGGGGCGGAATCGAACCACCGACACGCGGATTTTCAGCCCGCGACTCAATCCCGACCAAGTTACTGAAAATCAAAGGCTCTCGTTGCACGATCTGTGGAATATTTCGAGCACTTACGCCTAGATAAGCACCTGTTTCGTATAGATACGACTCAATAATATTCCACACGGTTTGCGGCAGCGGCCACGAACTTGCCCCGTATCGCGCAGTTCATAGGCGTTGCACCCTTGTGTTCCCCAGCGCTGCATCACACAGAGAGCGTAGCAGCTGGCTGGAGGGAGTCCACCGGCCTCCGCGGGCCGCGAACCGGGACCGGGTATCCGTAGCGCCTCGCCCCATCTGCCAGTCCGCCTCGCGTCCCATCAGTGTCGATGCCCAGGTATCAAACCGGCCGCGCTGCTGCCGATTGAGCGTTTCCGCGTCGAGATAGCCCGCTTGGTCAAAGGTCAAAACAGAGTGCGTCATTCGTACGACCCGCGTTGGCCTCCGCTGTTGGAGCTCGACGACCACCTCAGCCGAACGTACGCGCTGCCCTGCGAACTGGGGAAAGCGGTGGGATCGCGGGGTGTCGAGCCTCTGACAAAATCGGGCGACCTCCAGGCGATAGATCTTGTCGCTCTGATCAATCACCAGCAGTCGAACAGAACATCCCATCATCTCATCCAGCGGCCGAAGTCAGCCCAATCTGAGCTCGACACATTCCGGGCACTAGCGTGATGCCGCACTACCCCACCTTCCTCAATCCCGCAAGCACTGCCCTGAAGCTCGAGAGCCCCGCCTCCAAGTTGTCGATGATCTCCTCCGCCAGCGTGTCCGGCTCCGGAAGGTTGTCGAGATCGCTGAGGCTCTTGTCCTTCAGCCAGAAGAGATCGAGGCTGGTCTTGTCTCGCGCCGCCAGCTCGTCATAGCCGAACTTCCGCCAACGGCCCTCAGGATTCTTGTCCGCCTCCCAGGTCGCTTTCCGCTTGTGGCGGTTCTGCGGGTGGTAGCACTCGATGAACTCGGCCAGATCCTCGAAGCGGAGTGGCTTCTTCTTCAGCGTGTGATGAATGTTGGTCCGGTAGTCGAAGTACCAAACGTCCTTGGTCCACGGGTTCTTACTGGCTTCGTGATTGTCGAAGAAGAGCACGTTCGCTTTGACTCCCTGCGAGTAGAAGATGCCCGTTGGCAATCGGAGGATAGTGTGGAGCTCGGCTGTTTTCAGGAGATTCTGCCGGACGGTCTCGCCGGCGCCGCCCTCGAACAGCACGTTATCCGGCATGACAACGGCGGCGCGTCCCGTCGTCTTCAACATCGTGCGAATATGTTGCAAGAAGTTGAGTTGCTTGTTCGAAGTCGTTGCCCAGAAGTCCTGGCGGTTATAGGTTAGGTCGTCTGTCTCCTCTTCCCCCTCCTCGTTGGTGAAGGTCATCGAGCTCTTCTTACCGAACGGAGGATTGGCGAGCACGTAGTCGTAGCTCTGGCCACTCGGCGCAACGAGGGCGTCAGTCGATGAAATCAGCACATCGCCGTCGATCTCGCCGATGTTGTGCAAGAACATGTTCATCAGGCACAGCCGCCGCGTATTCGCGACGATCTCGTTGCCGTAGAACGTCTTGTGCTTGAGAGCTGTCTTCTGCGCCTTGTCGAGCTGGTAGTTCTTTGGGTCGGTCAGGAAGTCGTAGGAGGCAAGGAAAAAGCCCCCTGTGCCGCAGGCCGGGTCGGCGATCGTCTTGCCAGGCTCCGGGCGGACGCACTCGACCATCGCCTTTATGAGAGCGCGCGGCGTGAAGTACTGGCCCGCGCCCGATTTCGTGTCCTCGGCATTCTTCTCGAGCCGGCCCTCGTAGATGTCGCCTTTGACATCCGCGCCCATCGTGACCCACGCCACCTCATCGATCATGTCGATCAGACGTAGGAGCTTCGCCGGGTCCTGGATCTTGTTTTGTGCCTTCGTGAATACCTGTCCGAGGACATCCTTTCGCGTTCCCAGTTCCCGCAACAACTCTATGTAATGCGCCTCGAGCTCCGCCCCGCGTTTGGCCTTGAGGCTCCACCACGTGTACTTAGCGGGGATGTCGATCTTGCGACTGTACGGCGGCCTCGAATACTCCTCCGACATCTTGAGGAAGATCAAATAGGTCAATTGCTCGAGATAGTCGCCATAGCTGACGCCGTCGTCGCGCAGCGTGTTGCAGAAGCTCCAGACTTTCGAAACGATGGGCGCGGTGGTCATGCGGCCTTCTTCTTTCCGTTCTTGGCGGCGCGTCTCGTGTTCGTCGACGTGCCCTCTCGAGCCTTGCGGATGCGGTCCAACAGCGCCGAGGCTGGCTCATCCTTCACATCCTGCGGGACCAGTCGGCCGGAGAAAGCTTGCTCGAGGATCGAATGTCTCAGCGCAGAGCATCTGGCGAGACCCGCTTCGATCTCCTCTCCAAGCTTCTCGATTTCAGACATTGGGGCGCCGAGCGCGGCAAGAAGCGCCGCCTGCTCTTCAGTAGTCGGAACGGGAACGGGCAAGCCAGACACTTTCGAGATGCTGAGAGTGTGGAGCCCAGACGTAGAGCTAGCCTGCCGCACGATCAAGTCCCGCCCGAGGGGCGACATCAGGAACAAGAGGAAAAACCTCGGGGACATTCCAGGTGCAAACCGGACGCGGATAAGATGGTTTTGATGCCCCACCTGGGGAATCTCGCCGCCCCAGATAGCGACCCGTCCAATCTGTTCTAGCGAGCCATTTCCTTCGACGACCAGCATATCTCCCGCCTGGAGCCGTACGTTCTCAAATTCCCTCTCGGTAACTCCAATTTCTGCGACGTCGTCTAGTTCCAGGCGATCGGCGTAAACATTTGCGACGCGGAGATACTTCATTGCGATCGAGAGAGCTGACCTCTTTGCGTTCTTCGTCAGGCCGCCGGTCACGGCGGAGACGTCTCCAAGCCGGAGCCAAACCCAGTCGTACGTGCAGTAGTCAGCAAGGTGCTCCGGTATCCCCGCATCGCCCATCACCTCGTGCTTCTGGCGCGGGTTGCCTGCGCGCCAATCTTGGGTGAGCTTGCCCTCGAAGGCGTGTCTTAGCAGGGACTGGCGGTAAGCCTTGAGCTGCTCGCGCGCCGTCGTCAGCGTCTCGACGCCCTTATCGAGCTCTGAGAAGAGCTCCTCAATCTTGACAACGATGCGGTGCTGTTCTCCGAGCGGCGCGATAGGAAGGCGAATCTTAGCGAGGTTGCCCCGAGAGATTCTTTTGCGCGTGGACCCGGATTGATAGTCCGCGATCTGCGCACGTATCTGGGGCGAGTTGATCAGGTACGCCAGGTATTTTGGATTCACGCTCGCATCTGAGAGACGGATCACGCACACATCGACGACGGTTACGTAACGCCCATCACGCGAAAATGGGAATATACAACAGCGCCCCAGCGGGTCCGGCATGCGTGCAACCAGCAGGTCCCCATTCTTCAGAAAGGTGCACCCGAGCTCGTCGGCCTTCTTTTTGGTGAGATGCCGATTGGATTTATCTACAAAGAATCCGTCGCCGACGTCAGCGAGCTGAATCAGGCGTACCTCACCGTTAGGATCCTGATCCTTGGTCTCCACCCAGTCACCGTCGATAAACACTCCGCCCGCCGGTATCAGTTCGCCGACCGTCGCATACGCCCAGGCACGCCGCAGGCTCTCCCCTTCGTCCGCCTTCATGCTGTCAGCGCCTCGTTCATTTCATTGAGCAGCCCGTCCATGTTCTCTCCGAAGAGCTGATACATTCTGCCTAGGCCACCTTTGGCATCGAAGGGCGCCATGTCAAGGTCATCGCGATCGATGTGGATGGACGTAGCGATGTGGTCCCGGATCATGTGCAGCCATTCAAGCTGCTCGCCTGTGAATTTCTCCCCCGCGCCGCTGTGGCGCTTCAGAATCCAGCCCTGAAAATTCCGGCGGACTGTGTCGGCATAGGGTGCGATCTTCTGATCGAGCCCGCAGACACGGCGGAGCAGGGCGACGAGCGCGGTCAGGTCGTTCGCCGGATCGCTACCCTTGTGTGCATCGAGCAGTGCGTAGGCGCGCCACACGCGTAAGGGGGCGAGCTTCGGTCGGTCAGCCTTCAGCGTGATAAGGAGTCCGTTGATCATCGCGTAGGTGATCTCTGAGCGGCGCGCGGGTTGACTGAAGAAAATTGTCAGAGCGTCTATGTGATCGCGATGCTCCTCGAGATACGCCGCAAAATCCTTCGTCAAGGTCTCCGCGTTCTCTTTGGCATTCCCGCTCCAGCCGGCCTCGATGACCTCGTCCAGATTGTCGTGGTCGATTGTCTGTTCCTTCTTGCGGCGGATGCCGTCGAGAAGGTTGATCAGGGGGCCTGTGAAGACGTTCGCGGCTTGGCCAACGAGTTGGTCGCGCGCCTGGTCGCGCTGCACCTCGGTCGGCTCCGCGCCCTTGGCGGCCGTGGTGGCTTCCCGCTCGATGCGGTCGCCATCGATCGCTTCGAGCAGATCGTTTACGATATCGCTGAGGCGCTTGCCGCCGGCGAGGGTCTGGATGTTCTCGCGATCCTTGTCGTCCAGCTCCCGTTCGAGGCGTGCGAGGCGCCCCGCGAGGGAGCTCACCGTGTCCTCATCGCGGACGCCCATCATCACGCCGGTTGCCAGGTCCCTCAGCGGCACGCTGGGTTTGGTGATAAGCGGCTGGCTCGCTGTTTTGAGTGATTTGGTGACGCCTATCGCATCCACGATGACGTAATGGGTCTTCGCAACGGCGGAGGGCGTCACCTTCTTGAGATCGTCGGCCTCGATGACGCGGGTGCCGCGACCCTTCATCTGCTCGAAATAGTTCCGGCTCTTGACGTCCCGCATGAAGAGGAGGCACTCGAGCGGCTTCACGTCCGTGCCGGTTGCGATCATGTCGACCGTAACAGCGATGCGCGGGTCGTAATTGTTGCGGAACTGCGCCAGCACCGACCTCGGGTCTTCGGGCGACTGGTAGGTGATCTTCTTGCAGAAGTCGTTCCCCTGCCCGAACTCTTCCCGCACGACCTGGATGATGTCGTCGGCATGGCTGTCGGTCTTGGCGAAGATCAGCGTCTTCGGCACTTCCTCGCGCCCCGGGAACATCTCAGGCAGCTTGTCGCGGAAGGTGCGGATGACAGTGCGGATCTGGTCAAGGTTGACGATGTCGCGATCGAGCTGCTTTGCCGCGTACGCCTCGTCCTCGTCCTGGCGCTCCCAGCGCCTCTTGCGCGTCAGCCGCTCGCGTCTCTCCACCTGCTGCTCCGCGCGGATCTGGGCGCCATGCCTCGTGATCTCGGTTTCGATGACGTAAATCTCGTTGCCGACATTCACGCCGTCGGCGACGGCCTTCTCGTGGCCGTATTCGCTCACCACGTTCTTGCGGAAGAAGCCGTAGGTGCGGTTGTCGGGCGTCGCCGTCAGACCGATGAGGTAGGCATCGAAATACTCGAGCACCTGGCGCCAGAGGTTGTAGATCGAGCGGTGGCACTCGTCGATGATGATGAAATCAAAGAATTCGGGCGGGATCTTCTTGCTGTAGACGACCGGCAGCGGTTCCTTGCCGCGGACGAGCCGCTCCGCCGGATTCCCCTCCTCGGCGCTTTCGTCGAGCGGCTCGTCCTTGAGAATCGAGTACATCCTCTGGATTGTGCTGATCGCGACCTGAGTGCTCGCGGCGATCGAGCTCGATTTCAGACGCTGGACGTTATAGAGCTCGGTGAACTTGCGGTTGTCATCACTTGGGACGTAAGACTGGAACTCCTGCTCGGCCTGTTCGCCGAGGTTCTTGGTGTCGACAAGGAACAGAATGCGTTTGGCGTCCGCGAACTTCAGCAGCCGGTAAACGGAGGTGATAGCGGTGTAGGTCTTGCCCGAGCCCGTGGCCATCTGGACGAGGGCCCGAGGCCGGTCGGACTTAAATGATCTTTCCAGCTTCTCGATCGCGAGAATCTGGCAGTCCCGCAGGCCGGCCGGGGCCAGCGCGGGCAGGTCTTGCAGCCGCGCCCGCAGCGACTTCGGCTTGGAGAGCCATTCCGCCATCGTTTCCGGACGGTGAAAGGTGAACACTTCCCTCGATCGCGGCTTGGGGTCACGTCCGTCCGTGAACCGCGTGATGACGCCGGTGCTTTCGTAGACGAAGGGCAGCCGCTCCTCGTTCCTCACCCATTTCAGGGTGGCGGCGGCATAGCCCTCGGCCTGATCTTCGGCCGTCGTGATCTTGTGGCCCCAATCCTCAGGCTTAGCCTCGATCACGCCGACCGCGCGGCGGTCGACGAAGAGCACGTAATCCGCGGGACCGACGTCGGTCGGGTATTCGCGCACTGCTATCCCCTGCCCGGCGCTGAAATCGATGCCGTCTCTGTCTTGAACGTCCCAGCCCGCCTCGATGAGGCGAGCATCAATCTGGTCGCGAGCTATCTGCTCGCGGTTCTGGTTCCTGACCACCGGAGGCATGATCCCTCGACCCGTCCTTCTTGACTCTGAAATATCCCGGCCGTTCGTCTACTGGCCGAAATATCGCATATGTATCTCACTGATTCCAAGGGAATTTCTGGCTCCGCGACGAGCACTGCTCAGAACCTGCCATGCACGGCTCGCGCTCGAGCATAGCGTGCGAGAGAGGGCTCAGCCCGGTCATCTCCACGATGTCGGGTCTATGAATCCCTGCTTCTTAAGCGTAGTCGCCGTGCCGACAATCGTGCGGCGGATGAGCCTCGCAAGCGAAACGCGATTGTGGATTTCCTTTTTGTAGTACGTCAAACGTTCCAAGACGAAACTGGAGCCCACCTCCCACCCCTCCTCCGAACTCGAATTCATCATGGTGGCCAACGCGAGGCGACTGGGATGGCTACACTGGTCGAACCACCTAGCCTGCTTAGCCAACTCCTGAGCTGCACGCTGGTTCAGACCGCAGGTTACGGCGTTCCTTGCGAGCCGTTCCAAACTCTTGTGCTCGATGCTTTGGCCGGCGTTCCAATCACGGTAGGCATGGGTGTTCGGGAATGGGAGGAGCACTCCGAACGCCAAGGATTCAACCGCTTGTCGAGCCTGGTTCCCGGACGCGATCAGGTAACCCGATAGCAACAACCTCGTCGAGATCAAAGCCGCGTTCAGTGCATTCAGGAAATACGCGCCCGAGAACCCCACGGCGTCTTTGTGACCGGCCTCGGTTGGGCTGATACTTCCGTATCTCTCCCATACTCCGGCTGCGCGAGTGAGCTCGTCAATGAACTCGTTAGCCTCACCGCCGAAATGCGAGAGATACTGTTGCATTGTCTGAGTCGGCTCGCCTATTACCTCAAGCGCTAGCTGACCCCTCAGTTCGCTTGGATCATTCACGGACCTCGCTCCTTAATCGTGCTTCGCGCTCTGGATCAGGCGGCCTAGTTCATCGATAGTCGCACGGTCCGAATCCGCCTGCTCGTCAGCAACGTCTCTCATGACGTACGCCCTTGTGTTGACCCGATTCGAATGCTGGAATCTCCAATTCTCCGGGACTTCTACCGCGCCGCGACACGTGTCTAAGCAGTCCGTAACGTTTGAACAAGAGATCCACCGACTGCACGAGTTGGTCGAGCGGTCCGCCGCGACAGTAACCTGGAACGATCACGTTCCGGACCCGGACAACCCACAGCAACCGAGGCAGATCGACATCACGATCCGGCGCGATGGAGCGCTCACGATCGTGGAGTGCCGACTTCACAAGAGCCGCCAGGGCGTCAAATGGATCGAAGAACTCATCGGTCGACGTAGCTCCCTTCGCGCGGCATGCGCCATTGCGGTCTCGGCATCTGGATTCACCCGTGGTGCGATTCGGAAGGCGAAGAGTTTCGGGATCCTTCTCAGGGACCTGAAGAAGCTCACGCCGGGTGATATTGAGCAGTGGGGATGCCTGATCGCGCTGCGCGTCTACTACTACCAGTTCCAGAATCTCGAGCTGTCGCTGGGATTTGCACCTGACAGCATCGCTCTGCTGGATGACGTCCGTTTCAAGGCAGAGGTTCAGGCTTTCCCCGGCACGCAATCGTTGATCAATGCCGCCGTGAATCAGCTCGATGAACTGAAGCTCTTAACCGACGAAGACCGACGCAAGAAGAGCCACTCTTTCCAGGTAACGGGTCGGTTCGAGGACCTCCGCGTGTGTGACCAGCGTGTTCTTGAAACCGGTCTCGCGGGTGATGCACAGCTCGTAGACCAGGAAATGTCGCTTCCGGTGGTGTTCGCTTATGGGGAGCCCGAAGAAGGCTCAAGCACTCGTAACGTCGTCATGCAAAAGGCTGCGAACGGGGCCACGGGGTTCATCGTCCACGAGGGTTGGCGAATGGCCACGACCGTCGATCTCTCGCAATTGGAATTGCCGCCCAACTGTCAGTTTCGGTATGTGCGAACGACGGCTCCGAGGGTCATTGACATGGACAGCTTTGAGCTCTTGGGCACCGACCGACTCCGGTTCACGGGCGGCCGAATGACAGTGAACATCTGCGCCATCATCGCGCGGACCGGCCGTTCGAGCAGCTAAGCCACGAGGATGTCCGTAAGCGTCTCGGGGGAGAAATCCCAGTCGGGGGGATTCTCAAATCGCTGAGGCCACGATCCCGCATCGTATTTCATGCGCCAGATGCGCCAACTGTCTGCCCGATCGGAGTCGATGACGT
>JACXTT010010660.1_pt1 | contig 12363 bp, 2 predicted proteins | sample 9270951 | NCBI WGS metagenome assembly JACXTT01 (sample SAMN15532306, study PRJNA645909) | rock metagenome | isolation source: weathered quartz diorite | place: Puerto Rico | collected 2017-06-21 | reverse complement strand
GCCGCGCGCCCTGGCCCGCGTCGGGCTGCTCGGGATCGAGCGCGAGCGAGCCGGCAACCATCGCGGCATCGTGCTCGGGCAGATTCGGGCTGCCGGGAGAGGGCGGCGCCGCGCGGAAATCGAGGGCGTTGCTGCCCTGATTGGAGAGGTCCGGCACGCGCGCCAGCGACTGGCCGGAGGCCACGTCGACGGCCGGCTCGCCGCAGAAGTACTCGGCGTCGCTCAGCGCGCCGTAGCCCACGACCTCGATCACGCCGTCCGGCCACACCAGGCGCATCGCGTCGGGCCCGTTCTGGAGATCGAGCACGACAGTCGCGTTCGGCGGTGGCTGGACGAGCGCTCCGCCGATCACGAAGCGCCCGGCGGCGGCGATCGAGTCGGCGGCCGTCCCGGTCCAGCGCAGCGTCCAGCGCCCCGGCCCCGCGCCATCACCCGCCTCCAGCCTCAGGCCGGCGAGCGAGCACGGCGTCCCGACCGGATTGAGCAGCTCGACGAACTCGTGCCCGGTGTCATCGCCGGTGGCGTCGTAGAGCACCTCGGCGACGATCGGCCGATCCATGCGCGAGCAGGCAGCCGGAGCCGGCTCGGGCGCGGCGAACGCAGCGCCCTGCGTGGCAAAGCCAGTTGCGGCAACGCAGAGCGCAAGCAAGAGCGGGAGGCGACCCGTGAGAAGCATGCACATTCCTCACGGGGGCGGGACGAAGGGGCGCGCGGGCTAGCGCAATGAGCGTGCCGCGGTGAGGAACAGGGGAGCGGAGGCGAGGCCATGTCGGGGGGCGCCGCCCCAGCCTCGCCGAAGCTGGCGGTCCAACTCGCCCCGGGGCGAGTTCGGGCAACTATCCCGGATCACGGCGCTCACGAGCGTCGAGGGTGTCGGTGCATGCAAGCTCTTCTCGCTCCGGAGCGAGTTGCCGGTTGGCACCTGGGAAGCCTTGGAGGCTGCTCCTATCTGAAGAGCACCATGCGCTTCGTGGCTGTGAACGACTTGCCGGTGCCGAGTCCGACCGCGCGCATCCGCATGAAGTAGACGCCACTCGGCAGCAGCCTCCCGCCCCTGCCGTTCGCCTGCCAATCGACCGCGCGCATGCCCGCCGGCTGGTCGCCGCTCACGGGCCTCGCCACCTCCTCGCCTAGCAGGTTGTAGACCGTGAGCTCGACACGCGAGCGCTCGGGCAGCGCGAAGCGAAGCGTCGTCCCGCGGCCAAAGGGATTGGGCACGTTTTGCAAGAGGGCGAACGCCGTCGGCAGGGGCTCCTCTCGAGCAAGGCTGCTGGCCGCGGGTGCCGGGCCGGCCGGCCCCACCAGACACCGGCCACCGTCGAAGCCCTCGTTGATGGCGGCGCACGCATCGGACACGTCCACGGCGGTCGCCGGCGCGATCACGAGTCCCGAGAGCGCGCGGTTGGCGAGCTGCATCAGCCCGGCCACCGACTTCGGCAGGCCCAGCACATCCAGCGCATCGAGCACCGCGTGGCGTAGCAAGATCATTCGGCGGCTGCTGGTCGTGCACACGTCATCCGGTGTCCCGATCTTCCCGTCTGACCCGGGGGCGGAGGCCGCCGTCCACAACGTCTCTTTCAGTGCGATCGCCGGAAGGCCTTCATCGAGCCGAGCGTTGAGGCTCAGGGCCAGCGCCTGACCGATCAGCACGTTGTCGAACTTGCTGCTCTTGATGGTTTGCGGCGACACCGAGCAGTGATTGCCAGTGGTCGGGGACACATCCTTCAGGTTGCTGACGAACGGACGCGGCGTGCCTCCACCCGGCATGAGCTGGAGGATGCAATTCTCGTTGTTGTCGGTGAACGTGATCGATCCGAACGAGGCCGGAGTTCCCGACTTCGGCACACCCAGCACAAGCGGGCGACTGGGCGTCACGATGCGAGCCAGCGTCTGCGAGCGGCGTTCGCCGTTGAGCGAGCCGTTGCTGTTTCCCCAGCCGCCCTGCGTGAGCGTCACGAAGCCGCCCGCCGGGCTCCGGCATGTAAAGCGTGTCTCGCAGGAGTCCATGCAACCCGCAGAAGTCGCCAGGATCACCCGCACCGTGACCGTGTCCCCCGGCGAGCCAGCGTGGTACGTGAGGCACGTCGTGCCCTGGCCGTCCTCGACTCCCCACCCCGACCCGCCCGAGATCACCTTCCACTGATAGCTGCTGACCGAGCCGATGACGTTCGTGACGCACAGCCGATTGCCGCTCGAGCCGCACTCCGGCAGCAAATCGGGCGCGGACAGTGTGCAGCTCGGCTTGGAAGGCACCGTGCCCGCCACCGAGCAGGTGTTGTTCGTCTCGTTGCACTCCGCGATCAAGCCGTGGCCCGCGCTGTCGCAATTCACGCGGACCCAGAACACATGGTCTCCCGGAGGCGGCGAAGGGAAGCGCCCGACCACATCCTCGAATGCACCGGGAGCCAGCGGGAACTTGGTCGACGCGACGCCCAGGAGTCTTCCCGCCAGCGTCGGATCGCCGTCGTAGAAGGCGACCGAGACTGGAGCGGCCGTCCCGCTCGATCCGCCATTGCCCACACGCGCCGCGATCGCGAAGGAATCCGGGCAGCCGTGGAACTCGAAACGAACCGACGATGCCGTCAGGTCGGCCGCATCCAACGCCGGCGTCGGCAGGGAATTCCGGGCACCCTTTGCGAGGCGAACGCTGTCGAAGAGGCGGCGGCCGGCGGTCCCGATACGCATCTCCTTGTCACCGCCGGCAGCCGCCTGCGCCGCGGGTAGGCGACAAGCCCCCTCGGAATGGCCGACGTTGTTGGTTTCGTCGGTCTCCAATACCAGATTACCGACGTCGGCGAAGGCGTACACCGGGCTTCCCGGGAATCTCACGTGGCCGTCTGCAGTGGCTTGGACGACAGTCTGTTCTCCAGCGCCGAGGCTCGGAACGGTTGCCAGCCCCAGCGCACCGTCGACGCCCGCGTCGAAGACTCCATTGCTGTTGCGGTCCTCGAAGAACTGCACCGCGAAAGCGCCGGCGGGGACCCCCCCCACGTTCTCGACCGTGGCAGAGACCGCGCCGTTCGCCCGCAGCGTCTGGCAGTCGACGTCCAGGGTGCTGCTTTCGACTGAAGCGACGGTTAGGTCGGCGGCGCGTGTCGCAACCTGATTACAAGCAGTGTCAGCGATCGCATACAGCCCGTCGGCCCCCGAGAAGACCAGAATCTCGCCATTCCGCGCGGCTCCGACCGTGGCATATTGAATGCTCTGGCCAATGTCCTCGAACAAGCCATGAACACCGGCAAAGACCGGATGTGGGCTCGATATGGGAACTACTCCCGACACTCCGTTGTAGGTCGATGCAAACGCCAACCCATATGTCGACAGGAATGGATTCCATTGTGCGGCTTCGTGGGCCGCATCGCTCAGGTGCCCCGTGGTCCCAGTGCCGCCACAAAGGTACACTGCGCCGCCGGCATTCACGTACTTCGCGAGCACGGAATCGTTGACTGCGTAGCCGCCCAGAAAGACCCCATCGTACTGTTGGAGCGAGTCGAGTGTAAACGGAACTGCCGTGCTGACCCTCCAAACATACCCCGCGGCTCGCATCGTATTAGCGAGGGTGGTTCCGATGAGACCAAAGTTATCCGAGTACGCGAGGAAGCGCGCTGCCACCTTTCCCTTGGTCAACCACGAGGCAAGGTTTCGTGCGAAGACCATACCGTCTGCAGCAGGAGAGGCATTCGCGTTGTCGCTTAGCGTCCATTCGTCGTTAGCGAGAAAGATGCGGCCACAAGTGGCCGTTGGCGCACATGCCACCGGCGTACCGTGGGTCACCACAAAGTTGTCGAACGCGGCCAGGACGTGCTGATGCACGAATACTCCGTCGTGGCTCCAGCCGAGGATGCTCAAGACGACTGGCTCCGTGTTCAGCACGAATTGGCTCACAAGCTGCCAGTCGCAACCAATTCGATAGTAGCCGGCAACTAGGTTCCCGACCCTCGTGATCCGCAGCGTCCCCGCGGTGTCGGTCGTCGGCACGGAAGTAATAGTGCCCGGCGGCAAGTCCGTGAGGTATTGCTCCCCGCCCTGGCTCACGCGCTCAATCGCCACCGGTTGCAGCCTGGAAGTTGTGTCGCCGAGACCCAGCCCTAGGCGAACGCCGTTAGACCCTGGCCAGTCGAGCAGGTGGTAGTCCACCTGAGCGTCGAAGTCACCGATGAAAGCGCACTGGGTCACGTAGCCAGCTAGGAAGAGAGAGCCGGACGATGTCGGCGGGACATCGAGCTCGAGGCGCCCGTTCCGCTCCGCTTCCGTCGGTCCCACGCCTTCCCTCCGCACGCGCCAAAGCGAGGGATCGATGGAGTTATCGTCGAAGTTGTCTGAGATAACGCCCGGGCCAGGCGACGCCGCGCAGGCGGGGCCGCATGGCCTGGTTACTCCGCCGACGGCGTACACACCTTGACCTCCTACGCTCTCGATTATCTCAGCGCTGGAGTTCGTGCCGAGATCGATGATGGACTGGCCGTTTCCACTGCCCAGGGTGCTGATTCCGGTGAAGATCGGATGTGTGCTGTGAATCGTCACGCTGTTGATTCCGTTGTACCCCGAGGAATCGAATGCCAAGCCATATCGGCTCAGGAAAGTCCGCCAGCCGTCCGCTTCTACTGAAGGGGAAGTGCCCACGCCGCCTGCCAGATAGACGCCCCCGCCGCTACTGACATAGTCAATGAGAGCATTGTTGTCCAAAAAACCAATATCTGGAAAGTTCTCGGCGACAAAGATCGCATCGAAGCTAGAGAACGACGTCGTATAGTCCGAAGTGACGGTGACGCTGAATCCGGCACCGGAAAGGGCCTTCAAAACGACTGGCGAGAAATCCCGGGAACCGTCACCCGGGTTGGAGTCGAAAAGCAAGAGGTTCCTCGTGGCGCGATCGCACGTAAGGTACCGCGCCACGTTGACCGCAAACGCCGCCTCCTGTGGTCCGGCGACGTCCGTTCCGAAGGTGTTGACGTCATGACTGATCACCACCCGGCCGCCAGGCGGTGCGCATCCAAGCGCTGCCGACACGGAGACCTGCACGTCAAACGACGCCACGATCGGAACGCCGCCGGCCAGTTGCCCCACCGTCGCCTGGCTCACGCGCCCGTCATAGGTCTTCGAGACGGCGAGGCTGTAGTCGACCCCGGGAGCCTCGGGGAACTGGACCGTAGCGCAGCAGGAGGTGCCGGAATCGGCGCAGGCTTCGCTCGTGATCGGCGCGGTAGCGTCGGCTGTGCAGCTGTTCAGCGAGCCGATCGTCTGGGTGTTCCACGTCGCGGCGACGAAGGGGCCGGCGGCCGGGTCACAGCCTTGCGCGTGGGCAACGGAGATCGTCCCGGACGAAGAGCACTGCGTCTTGAAACACTGCTCCGCGCCGCGGACGTAAGCGTTGACCGTCACGTGGGCGTTGTAGAAGTCCGTGCCACGTGTCGGGGAGAAGTCGAGCTGCCCCGTGAAGTGGGCCTGGAGGCTTCCACTCGAGGCGCTTCCCGATGAAGTGACGTGGCCCGAGGGATAGCTGATGCTCTGATTGGTCCACGAGACCTGCGAGCCTGTCCCGCCCATGGGAATCGTAAACGTCGGCGTCACTCCGGTGCTGTCGCCGGAGCTCACGTCTCCCACGACGACGAAGATGACCTCTGGGGCGACGGCGAGGGTGGGGCCTACGCTTCCGGGCTCGGATGAAAGGGGCCCGCGCGGCGCGGCGCCTCCAAGGCCCACGTGCGTCCTCGTTGCTGTGTAGCCCTCGCCCGCGCACAGGGCCAGCGCAGCCATGAACGCCATCCCCCAGCGATTACAGGCGGCGGGCCGACTCACTTGGCCTCCCCTTCAGCGGCAATGGACCGCAAGTTTGAACCACAGCGACCGATACTTCCACGTCAAACAGACCGTGATAAGCACCTCCTCAGTTGCCCCACTCTGACCTCGTACGCGAACTATTCGCTCGTCTCCGACAAGTCGCGGCGTGGTCCACTCCGGACGCCTCCCGGTCACCACTCTCATCACATTCAACCCTATTTCGCAATAAGCTTGAGCACGTACTTGAGCACCCGATACCATATGAGCTCGAACTCAGCCCGTGTGCCCCGATACCATCCATTTGCGGTCATCACCTTATACAGGTTATCCTCTTCATTCGTCACCTTCTCCACACACACCGCGATCGGTACTAATGATGCCGCGCTCGCCAACACAATAACCGTTGCATCGTCAAAGGCCAGCACAGGCGCCGCCCCAAACACCCCCAAAACCGCGCCACCAAGCCCCCCAGCTAGGGTGATCTTCGCAAACTCCTCAACGTCTCCACCGCAATAAGCCACTTTCGCAGCTCCAGACACCCCACCAACCACCAAACCCGTAACTATGCCCGTCGTGACATTCTTCAACAGAGTGCCATAGTCAACGAACAGTCGGCCTCCTGGATCCCGTCGATCAACGGGAGCATTCCCAACATAACGGTACAGGTTCATGTCCCCGCCAAACACACCATTTGGATCCTTCTCGGTGAACCGACCCGTTGCGGGGATGTAATACCGGGCGCGACAGAAATAGGACTCTCCGACGGCCTCCCATTCGCGCCCTACAAAGAGTAGTTGTCTGTCCCCGAGTGTACCGCTGGTACTCAAGGGTGTGCCAAACGCGTCATACTCAAAGTGACGTGTCAAGCGTCCCGTGCCGTCGACCATGTCGCGGATCGACCAAATATTATCCGGTAGGTACCACCACACGCCTACGCCTTGCCTGTGTTGAGCGAGGGGGTGATCGACTCCATCGGCCATCAGGTAACGCTGGATCGCGACTCCAGCGCTATCGGTGTCCGCCCACAAATCAGACGCATTCCACAGCGTGTGTGTCGTCGTAGCACCGGCCGCAATGAGGACCCGCCGATCCAGAGCATCGTACGTGAACGCCGCCACTTGAGTAGCAGAGCCAGTGCCATCTCGTCTCGCTACGCCCGTTAGCCGACCACGATAGTCATAGCTGTACGTCGTTGTCGCGTTCGTTGCGATGTTCGTCCGGCCGACAAGCGCACCCTCGGCGTCGTAGCTGTAGTTGTAAGTCCCATCCGTGACGAGTTCGTTGCCGGGGCCGCTTGAGTACGCATGCCCCATCCGGTTTCCAGCAGAATCGTATGTGTAGCTTTCCCGCGGGCGCCCGTCGGAGTACACGGCGGATGTAAGCTGACCGGCACGGTCATACCCGTAATCGACTGTCTGGCTGTCCAGAACGCGTTGGGTGATCTCCTCGGCGGCGTCGCGCGAGTATTGGTATTTGGCTAGCGTCGCGCGGCCGCCGTCGGCATGAAGGATGCTCGTGACTCCGTTGACTCGGTCGTAGGAGTACGTACTCTGCCCGACCTGGTCAGTGGTCGCCGGGTCGGCGTAGCGTTGAATGCCGGTGGGGTTCCCGACACCGTCGTAGAAGAACCGCACACTAGCGCCTGGCAACCCACCTCCCTGCCAGACCCGACGCGAGAGCCTGTTGCGCGCCTCATATGTCGAAAGCACCTCCACGCCATCGCCGTCAGTTGTACTGGTTACGTTCGACTCCGCGTCATAGTCGTATGTCAGTGTGAAGTCCCGCAGACCAGGAACCGCCGTCTGTGCGGCCTTGGTCATTCGGTTGAGCGCATCGAACGTGAATGTCAGGGTGCTTGCGGGGTCGCTCGCGGCGGTCATGGCGCCTAAGGAGTTGAAGCTGTAGCTCAGGGTCCGCACGACAGCCCCGCCATCCCACCAGTACTCTTTGGTGCGGCGGTTGAGGGCGTCGAACTCAAAAGTACGCTTGCGATGATTGCGATCGATGGCCTGAATTGGATTGCCAGCCACGTCGTACGCAAACGTGCTGCTGTGCCCAAGGGGATCGACCTCTTCGATCAAGCGGTTGTTCCCGTCGTAGACAAAGCGTGTCACGTTCCCGACGGGATCGACGACAGAATCCCGGTTCCCTGCGGCGTCGTAGTGGAACCGAACGACGCCGCCCAAGGCGTCTGTGATTGAGAGCTGTCGGTTGTCGGCGTCGTATCCGTAGAGCATCGTCCGCCGGAGGGGATCCGTCTCGCTTGTCTTGAGCGCCGCGGAGTAGCCGTAGTGTGTAGTGTCCCCCTCGGCGTTACGCACGGCCTTGAGCCGTCCCGCATCGTCGTAGATGCTCACCGTCTCGTTCCCGTTTTCGTCAACCTCCCGCGTCACTTGGCCAAAGGAATTGTACTCGTAGGTTCGAAATGTCCCGTCGGGGTTGGCGACGCGGCCCGGCTTCCCGCATGAGCACCCGCCGGTGTAGTCGTAGGTCGTCGTGTGCCCATTGAAATCCGTGGCCCTCGTGAGCCGCCCGGCGGCGTCGCGCACAAACATCGAGGTACCGCCGAGCGCGTTCTGTACGCTCGTCAAACCACCCTGCGAGTCGTAGGCGAAACCCGTCGTGTGATGCAAGGCATCGGTGACGCTGGTCGGCTTGCTCAAGGCGTTGTAGGCCACGGTCGTGACGTTGAGCAGCGGGTCCGTCGTCTGTGTGATGTTGCCGTTGGCGTCGTAGGTCTTCTGCGTAATGAACCCGCGCGGATCCTTGCGCCAGATCTCGTTGTTGTTGGCGTCGAATTGGAACTCCGTGACCCCGCCCTCTGGATCCACCTTCTTCACGACGTTGCCCTGATCGTCGTAGGTGCTGACGGTGACGTTCCCGCGCGCGTCAGTGAACGTGCCGGTGTTCGTGGCAAGGTTGAAGTCCTGGCTCACCTTGTTGCCGAGGGCGTCGGTCACCGACTTGATGCGCCCGGCGTCGTCGAACTCGGTCCGCACAGCCTGGTGGCCGAGCGGGTCGATGATGGTCGCGAGGTAGTGGGGCCGGGCCGGGTGGTAGGCGTACTGACTGAGGTTGCCCACCTGGTCGCGGAAGGTGCGCAGATCCCCGACGGCGTCGTAGTTATAGGTGAGCGCGTGCCCGTTGGGGTCGACCACGCTGGTGATGCGCCCGTGGGCATCGCGGACGAAGGGCACTTGCTGGTCGGGGGTGCTCTGCCCGGCCAGGTAGTGGACGATCCCGCCGGGCGTGAACTCGAGGCGGTTCCCGTTGAGATCGGTCACCTTCTTGAGACCCGCCGTCTGCGAGTACTCGTAGACCGTGCCATCCTTGAGCGTCAGCCGGTAATTCTCGGGATCGAACGGGCCGGAGGCCAAGCCGTCCAGGTAGTACCCGTCGTAGATGACGGCTACGTTGCCGTCCGCGAGCTCGAGCTTCTCGTAGACTCCCGGGTCCGGCCGCAGCCCGATCGTCGCGAAACAGAAGCCGAAGCAGTTCACGCTGATGTTGTACGCCGTGAAGCCCACGCGCCGGCCATCCGGAGTGTTGATATAGATCCGCGAGCCCGGATAGAGCGTGCGATAGCCGAGAGTCGAGGTGCGGAGCGTCTCGAAGATGTGAGCGTCCTGGATGCCCAGGCTCCAGCCGAAGCCGAAGTCCAGCGAATCGCCCGACTGGCGGGAGTCGTAGATCCGCTTCACCTCAATCGGGATACCCGCGACCGGGATCGCGAGGTCGGTGAACTCCAGCCGGAATTCGCCGAGCTTGAGCTGGCTGAAGACGTGAACGATGATTCCGCGGGTCTGGATCTTGCCGTTCACGTTCGTGCCGATCGCCCGGATCACGTAATCGTCGTTGAGCAGGATGGTGGGGTCGAAGACCCCGACGATCTTGCTGACGATCGGGGTGGTTCCAGTGGCGATGTTCACCCAGGCGGAGTTCGGCGCCTCCAGGTGATCCAGATCTACTTTGGCAAGCGGTGCGTAATCGACGGTGTAGGACTCGAGCACTGAATCCGCGACGGTCACGACAACGTTGGCGGGCTTGCTGAGCAGCGAGTCATTCGCCGGCGCGTGGATGGTTACTGTCGGGAAGTGCGGATCGTTGGGGTCGTAAACCCTGAGGCGCCGGAGCGACGAATCGGCGTTTCCGGCAGCGTCACGCGCGACCGCGAGCACGTCGAAGAGCCCGAGCGTCGTCATTGTCTGCGTCGCACGACCGCTCGGGTCCAGGGGAATGAGGGTGCTGCCCAGGCGCAGAGACTTATTCGTCACGCCAGTATTGTCCGTCGCGTCCACCCGGAACTCGACGCTCGTGCCGATGGTCACCGCGACTTCGGGCCCCAGCAGCGCCTGGCTACCCACGACGAACTGCAGCGTGACATGCGGCGGCGTCGTGTCTTCACCTGGCCGGCGGACGGTAACGTAATAGTGCTGTCCGGCGGCCGCCCCCGCTTCGTCGCGGGCCTCGAGCCGAACAAGCTGATTGCCGGCCTGAGCGTCGACAGGCGTCCAACGCGCCGCTCCGCTCACGGCATCGATCGACCTGCCGGCAGGGCCCTCGAGCAGGAAATACCGCAGCGTGTGCGACCCGGGCTCGATCGCCCTGACGTCGTACTCGTACCCAACGCCGCTCTCGGCATTCAAGAGTGGAAGCGAAATGATTGTTGGGACCTGGTGCGTGCAGTCCATGGGACACGTGGTGAGCGAGTACGACAGGTCATCCAATCCGCCCCCACTCGCACTCCACGGGGCCAGGGTGATTCTTACCCCCCCGATCCCGGCGCCGAGTTCGCTGCTCGTGGCCGTGATGCGAACACCCGCCTGGATGGTTGTGAGGGTCTCGGGGGCTCCGAACCCCGCTCCAGCAGTGTCCAGGAAGGAGACGAGAAATGTCTCCGAAAGGGCGTCCCCATCCCCAAGCAGGAATGATACAAACGTCGCTCCGATCGCACGGTTCGGACTTGAGGGGTCCACGAAACGGATCGTGGTCGGCTCCCCTCGCTCTCCTACATGCATGAACTTGGTCGGCGAATTCCCGAAATTAAGGGAGTTGGATTGGCCCTCTGCCATAATCAGGCCGGACAGGGAGCCCGCTCCGTCTACCCTGATCCCAACGTTCTCCAATTGATTGCGGAGCAGAACTCCAGTGGGAAGGCTCTCGAAGTCAACGAGGGACGCACAGGGCGGACCTTGCGAACAGTGCCCAGGGTTCAAGATGGCGGAAGTGACGAAGATCCCATCCTCGGGTTGCGCCGGGAACTGGCCGATTTGAGTGGTCTCAAAGCCTTGTCCGTTCCAGTGTACCCGCGTAAATGCTCCGCTCAACTCGGATGTGACGACAACGTCGCCCTGGAAGCCTTGGAATTCCGCCGTGGCGGCTTTGATGACGTTCTCGGTGTAGTTCGAACCGTAAAACCCTTCGACTGGATCGCCACTCGCTCCCAGGTCTCGGGGCACGAAGGACAATTCCTCGGGGCCTCCCGGGATGTAGACAGGAAGAAGCGTGACTGCTCCGCTAGGTCCAATGGCACGGAGCTCGCCGGTTCCTTCAGAGGTGACGATCAGTTGGCCATCGAACGATCCGAATCCTCCTCCGATCGGCGCAACGTCCAGGCCCTCCGTATCCCGACCGATGCTCGCGAGGAGAGTAGGAACTCCGCTGCTGGAAATGCGGTACACGTCTCCGTTGCTCGTAGTCACGAGCATGTTGTTCCCGAATGTTCCGACCGCGTCGAAGACGATGCCCCGGACACCGCTGGACAAGCCGGCGACAAACACGTCGTCGTGCGATCCATCATTTGTGATGTGGCGGATCGCGTTTCCGTCAGCTACGTAGATGTCCCTGTTCGGGAACCCGCCGAGACCGAGCGAGCTGGAGACAAAATGCTCGCCGCCATCGCTTAGAGAGAGCGACGGGGCGAATACGGCTACGTTGCCCCCGCTGAGATTGGTCGAATAGAGAGCATTCGTGCCCCCGTGGTACACGCTTCCGACAAACTTGTTCCCTGCGTAGGCAAAGCCTATCGTGCCGCCGGAAACCGTCGGGTGTGGATCTGTGAAGACGGTGAAATTGAGGGCCAGCGCGGGCGCGGGGAGAATGACAAGAACGGCGACTAGTGGCAGCCAGAAGAAGCCCGAGGTGGGCAAGAGGCTGACGCCGACGTTACGAGGACGGCGGTCCGATGGATGTACGCGAACGCCCGGCTTGGCACCCAATGCGGCCTCGAAGGCTCAAGCTGCTGTTCAGTCGAGGGGGTCCCCGTGCGCGCTCCCACGGGGTCGGTTCAACAAACTGGGGAAAGTGGAGGCTAAACACTCTTCATCAGAATGTCAAGGTCGAGAGCGCGCAGCTCTGCCACTCGAGCCCGTAAGCCGTCTGTGCCGCTACGGCAGTCCCCTCCTCCTCCGCCACAGCCACTCGACGCTCAGCGCGCCGACCACCATCGCGAACACCCACGGCGACTCCCAGAGCCGTACCGACTCGCTGCGCCCGAGCGCGAGCGCGCGTGTGGGCAGCGAGCGCGCCCAGCGCCCGACGTGGGCGGCGGAAGCGACGCGACCCCCGGTGGCCTCTGCCATC
>JACXTT010010659.1_pt1 | contig 12363 bp, 11 predicted proteins | sample 9270951 | NCBI WGS metagenome assembly JACXTT01 (sample SAMN15532306, study PRJNA645909) | rock metagenome | isolation source: weathered quartz diorite | place: Puerto Rico | collected 2017-06-21 | reverse complement strand
AAAGCAATGAGTATTTCCTGCTCCCTGGCCGTCAGCTGGTAGGGGGGCTCGGTGGTGGGAGCGTATTTATGCATGCTGGCGATCACCATCCGGGCCACGTTGGGGCTCATGGGCGCGCCGCCGGTAAGAACTTCCTGCATGGCCTCCAGGAGACGGTCGGATAGATGTTTTTTTAACAAGTAACCGGAGGCTCCGGCAAAGATGGCTTCCAGCACGTTGGCCTGATCATCGAACACGGTGAGCATGATGATGGGCGTCTTTTTGTCGAAGGCGCGTACCCTTTTGACGGCTTCGATGCCGTTGATACCACCAGGCATATCGATGTCCATCAGGATGACCTCCGGGTGCAGTTGTTTTACCTGGTCCTCCACCTGCAGCACATGGGGAAAACTGTCCAGTACCACATAGCCTTCAGAATAGGTGAGCAGCTGTTCGAGGCTCTCCCTCAATGACTGATTATCTTCATATATCAACACGCCCGTTTGCATAAAAATAATTTCACCCCGGTATAGTCCTGTTGCAAATTTGGTCAATTTGCGGGAAAATGAACATCCCTCAATCATGTGATCTTACCGTAAGCGTCAGTTCGGTGCCTTTCCCCGGCTGGCTGGCAATCGTCAGTTCTCCCTTCATCCGACCGGCCCGCTGCTCCATATTTTTCAGGCCATTGCCGCTGCTGGCGGTGTCCGTGCAGAACCCGATGCCGTTATCTTTTACCCGGATACTGATCTGTCTGTCACTGCTGACGATATTAATATCCACCTTTGTGCACCGGCTGTATTTCGCTGCATTGTTGACTGCTTCCTTGAAGATCAGATAGAGGTCCCGTCGTGTCTGGAGTCCAAGTTTTATATTGCTAAAATCACCAGCACCGTCAAAGGAATGATCGATATTCTGGGGGTCGAATATATCCGCCGCAAATTCTTTCATCTTAAAGATGATGTTTTCCAATGTATCATTCGCCGGGTTGATCGTCCAAACGATGTCGTTCATGTTCTCCAGTATAAGGCCCGAATGTTCGTGGATCTTTTTGAGGTGTTCATTTACCTTGCCATCCCCCGGGGCGGTCGCCAACGCCACTTTGCTGATGATATTGATGCTGGATAGAGCGGAACCCATGTCATCATGAAGATCTCGGGCAATCGTATTACGCATCTTTTCCAGTTCGATAAGGCGCCTGGCTTTGTGCACAACTCTATAGCGATTGATGACCAGGATGCCGATTATGACTGCGAGTATCACGAATGCGATCGCGGCATTCCTGATCACTTTCTGGCGTCCGACGATCGCAAGCGTGAGCTGCTGGTCCTTTTTTAGGAGCGTGATCTCTTTTTCCTTTTTTTCGGTCTCATATTGTGCCTGTAATTGCTCCACCTTTTCATTCTGTTCGGCCAGCTGGAGGCTATCCAGCAACTCGCCTTTTTTTTCCAGCCATTGATAACCCTTGTGCCAGTCGCCGGTGGCCTGATATAAAAATGCCAGTTGTTCCGCTGCAACGGCGGTGTAGTTAGTCATTTTGAGGCTGTCATTTATCCTGTAGCCCAGCAACAGGTAGCTCTCAGCCTCCCGGTACTTCTTCAGCTGCACCAATGTCTTACCCACGTTAATTGCCTCGAATGCCTTGTCTGCCCCGTCACCGTCGTCAGCAAAGATCTTGTAAGCGCCGATGTAGTTACCCAGGGCCTTATCAAAATTCGCAAGATCAAACCAGGCATCGCCATAACGCTCCCGTATCATGGCTTTTTGATAGTGGGCGCTTTGCATGGCGTCGATGTACGGGAATATGATATTACAAACTTCCAGGCTGCTGTCCGGCATCTTCATTCTAATATAGAGGATAGCGAGGCTGCCGGCTGCATCAAAAAAATGCAGGGTATCGCGCAAGGACCTAAAGAGCTCCATGCCCTCCCTGAAATAATGTATCGACTTGCGATATTGCCCCTGTTCCCGGTAGAGGATGCCCATTTGGCGACTAACCAATCCCTTTACATTCAAGTCGTTCAATTGCTGGGCCAGGGAGTCGGCCATAAAAAGGTATTTGGCGCTGTTTGTATACTCGGTGTGGTTGGAATAGGCGAGCCCTAAATTAATTAAGGTGTACACCTCTTCGCGGATATCATTCAGTTCCCCGAAAATCTTTGCCGAGAGCTGCAGATCGGGGAAGGCTTTGTCATAGGAGCCCTTACGCATCCAGGCCCAGCCCCTGGTCTTGTAGGCGTAGGCGGCCAGCCGCTTGTTGCCCGAACGTTGCGCCTGTCCCAGGTCCTTTTCGGCGATGGCCAGGGCGGAGTCGGGGGCCCTGGCGATTATATTAAATGCAGCGCGTGCTTCTGCAATCGCGGAGGAATCTTTATCTCCCTGCGCCTGGCAATTACAGGCAGTGAATAAAAGGACCGTTACAATGAATAAGACTTGTCGCATACCAGCTGCTTTCCTGTGGAGAAGTCCCACAAGAAAGCAAAAAAACTGCAATATGTATAGGGTCGAGGGCTAAAATATCAGAAATGATGTCCCCCGGTATCAATTGGCTACGAAGATCGTATGCGAACCGTACGATACATTGCCTTTGGATGAATTGTTCGCCCAGAAGGTCACGATATAAGTATTACCTGGCTTAATGTTGCTTGTCCCGAATTCGATGATCGTGCTGTCGGGGAAACCGGACACGGGCAGGCCCGAATGTGCGTTTGTGCCATCGGTGCCGGTAAATGCCACATCCGTATTGTTTTTCAGGTTCTTACCGATAACGTGTAGCCTGAGGACGGCGCCACTGGCGGCGGATAGCGAAATAGTGCGGACTCCGCCTCCGGCCAGATATTCATTTTCATAGTGCATATCGGTGACTGCCATAAGGGGGGAAATACCGAACGGCAATGTGGCCATGGCTGTTTTCCCATCCCCATTGGTGACACTGCACGGCAGATATTTTACGGAATCTTCATTGTTGACCTGGCCGAAAAAGGATTTGGGCAGGTAGGTAAAGGCAAACCAACGGCTGCTGTATTCTCCATTAGCATTGACGCGCCCGCTGTCGAGCCTGGTGATGGCCATGTTCTGATTGTTGATCGAGATACTGGTAGTATTCCAGGTGAATCCCCGGCCAAAGAGGTACGTGGAATCTCCCGGCCTTGGCACATCGCCGAGACGAGGTGACCAAACGCCCAGCAGCGAAAGGGTCATTTTGAATTTTATGGCCTTAGTGATCGATTTGAACTTTCCATTTGCCGATATTTTCAGATCGAGGACGCCGTCTGAACCGGCAGTCAATATCTGGGAAATGGAATCGGGTGGAAGCAAGATCTGTAATTGCGTACTGGTAGCGCTGACAATTTTGAAGTAGCCTGATCCTTCGTCATCGCGAAACCAAACGCTGTCTTTTGTTTTATCCGGGTTGAACCCTGTGCCTGTGATGGTTACTATATCAGAGGTATAAGGGTTTGCAGGTGAATAACTGGCGACAGAAATTGTGTCGGTGCCGCTGCCGCCGCCCCCGCCGTTGTTATTGTTACCCCCGTTCCCATTGACGGCGGTGTTTTTCTGACAGGCGGCGAATAAGGAGACCGAAAAAATCAGCCAGGCAGGGATGCTTTTCATAACGGTGTTTGTTTGATGATTAGACTGTAAAGGTTGATCATAGTCGTAGAAAAACCTATCCCCTAATGATGTGATCTTGTAGCTGCAGTTTTCACGACTAATATTCGTTTGTGTCGATCAATGAGTTTTTGAAAGATCGGTAGGTTGGATTTGTAGATTCCAATATTTTTTCAATAATTATTCCATTCAATATCGCAATAGGAATAAATGCCAAAGCAATAGCTAAAGGGACTATTGCGCCATTTCTGTTTAGTTCTGACGCGTAATAAGGCCATATATTCGGCAATGTTTTAACGCCAAAAATAACGGATAAAATATGCGATGGCAAAAGGTGTCCAATTCTACAAATCCTGTGAACCGTCACTGGCGATAAGATGTCGGATGGAACATTTAAGTAGTTGGCTTTCTCTTTTGTAATGAGTGTAACCACTTTCATTAACAGTTTCAAGACCAACTCAACAGCGAAGAAAATAGTGTGCATCTTTTTATTTATTTGCAGTATGCTGAAATAATTCAATTGAATTTTCCGCTCCGAAAAATCCTTGGCTATCAGCAGTATCCATAGCAAGTTCTCTTTCTTTCCAAACACTGGTTAATGGAATGTTAGATAGGATTGAACCCATGCCGATGTAAGAGTATACGCTTTCCTGTATTCCCAGCCCATTTGAGAATAGAAAAATGCCTTCATAATTAATGGATTTGAAGGCATTTGATGGTATTTGTGGAGAGAGAAGGATTCGAACCTCAGTAATCGGCATCAATTTCACCTGAATCGGTCGAAAAACGCCACAATCTTATCAAGTTCGGCAATTAGCTGGTTCGAACTTGCGACCCTCAACTCGACTGTTGAGAAAAAATGAAAGCCTGCTTCAAAAGTGGGCTTTCATTTTGTTACAACAGAATTCTCTCGACATGGCAAACAAAGCCATTGACGATAGCTAGAGCTTTTTCTATTTTAGCATCCCCCTAAGAATCAGCGTAGCTAATCTAATATTCCTGACCAACTTTATTATTTTTCGGTATTTAATTTATGGGGTAAGTACTTTACACTACTTTGGATGGTGCTTTCTGCAATTTCACCGAGTATGCCGATAAGAGTCTGATCGTTGGTTCTAAAAGATACTTCACGAACATCAGTCCCATAATTGTAAAATGAAAAGATTGCTGAATCATCGCTAATCCAGACAAATGCCCGAAGTGGCACAGATGATTCATATACGTGTACCCCAGTATTATATAAATCAAGTATAAAATTGCAATGCTTTTCTTCCAGCCAGTTACAGAATGCTTCCTTCGTTTTTTCTTTGGGAGGCTTTATATTTTCACTGCCTTTATGATACTCAAAATAATTATTATAAGTATCGCTGTTTATAATTTCATTATATGTCTTATTGAACTGATTAGCCGAATTCTCTAGCCTTTTTTCATGACTATAAGTGATTATACTAATTTTTGGCTTAATCCTTGGTATGAGCAAGTTTCGGATTGCTTGGCTATATTGGACAAACCCTTGGGGGTTTGAAAAATGACCATAGGAAGGTACATCACAGACAATAGTAAGATATCTTCTTGTGGAAGATATTAATTTAATTATATCCTCCATGTTTTCAGGAAACTTGCCGACATACTTTGTTGAAACAGATTCTGCAATTCTTTCAGCTGATCGATATATCCGCTTCACTTTGCCTTCTGTTATTATTGCAAGAATCATTGCTACAACGCTAAGGATTGCTCCAACTATTTCAATTAAATGTAGTAATTCTGGCGACATGGGTTTAAATGTTTACATGAATTAATGCTTTAGAAGAAGTAATATTAATGAAGCGATTAAAAGTCCTGATGTTATTGGCAATAAAGCCTTAAGTGCAATTTTATTGGATTCTACAGAAGCTATTTTGGCTACAGTGATTGTAGCCGCTGATATTGGCGATGCGCATCGTCCCATCTCTCCAGAAAACCAGATCATGCTGCAGGCCAAAGGGCGAATAGGTACCGCAAGACACGGAATTACTATGGAGGCAATACTCGTGATTATAGCGTCACCGGAGCCGGTAAAGATTGAAAATAAGAAAGTAATAACAATCGCCGCAGGAATTTGGAAGACGTCTAATTCCTTAATACAATTGGAAATAACACTTTCTCCAAAACAGGCCACAAAGCCTTCTATAAATAATTTAGAAGCTATCAATAAAACAATTACGTCAAAGAGACCCTTTCTTATGCCTTTTGTAAAATGAAACAATAGTAGTCGTTTTGGATTATCCCGCGCAATTAATATGGATAAAGTGCAGCAGAATAGAAGGGAAAAAGTAACAATCTGTTTCGACTTGTCCATAAGTGGAATATGATCGAGATAAATCCAAAAAGGCTTAGAATGAAAAAAGGAAGGAAAGGTGTCATTGATCGAAGAAAGGAAGTGCTGCTGTTGTTTTGGGCTGATATTGGTTTGTTTTCATCTTGTGTTTTTTTCTTTTTAGCCGTATTGTTGATGGATAGAACAATGACAATTGTTAAGATCCCTAACAGAGCAGGAATTAGATGAACATAGGTAGGTTGTATTTCGGGGCAATGTTCCTGGAGAATTAAATTCAGTTGACTTGCATTAATATCGCCTGGATGTATAATTGTTCCCCATGCTCCGGCAATAATGGAAGTAGCAGCAAGTTTGGGAGATAATCCGGCGTTTATTAAAATCGGGCAAAAGATCGGCGCAACCATCCCACAGGCGGCATTGGCACTTATTAGCGTAAAACTACCAAACCATGTGGCCAACACGGCAATGAGAATATAGAAAGACTTGGCGTTTCTTCTGGTGCGCCCTAAGCTGCTTGCCATCATATTTGTTGCTTCAAGACTGTATTTTTCGACTTTAAGAATTTCCGCAAACCCAAATGACAGGGAAATTATTACCGCGGGAAATAGTAAATGCTCTAATTTATGTGTAACCTCAATAATCTTGCTTCATTTGTGATATAGAATCAGAAATACGAACCCGCCTATGAAGAATGCTAAACGGGGGTCTGCTTTCTTACTTACGGTGACGGCGAAAACTGCGAAGAATAGAAGAAGGCAAAAGAACTGAAATATAATATTCATGTGGCTATTATTAGCATATTCGGCCAAACTCTTAGTTGTTATATATGAAGATAATAATGTATATTATTTAACGGGAGGGTGTTTTCACCCATGCCATTTGCTTAAGCAAAAAAAGGTGTTTAAACGGGGAAACATCTGTGATTTATGTTTATAGTGCCGGGGACGGTTTTTTGTCTACACCACCAGTTGCAGGTATACGGAATACCCGATGGGCAGCGTATTCACAAAATCATTATTCGTCGCCGCCCGCAGGTACGCATACGACTCCTGCACAAACAAGGAGTAAGGCAGCTCTATTTTAAACCAGGTAAACTGCACCACAATAAGCAATGCCGAAGCGACCAGTAAACGCCTGTTTTCCCGGTCCGTATACCACAATTTCGAAAATGGGGTAGTGCTGATAGTAGATTGAAAAAGCATGCATCAAACCTACAGCGGCCCGCTGCCGTTAAGATGCAGGAAAAAGCGAATAAAGACCATTCATGATTCGACAATCGTTATTGCCAATTGCATTTGCAGTAGACATATTAAAGCCCGACTCGATAGAGACATTTACCGTTTTCCTCGGTCCCGGTGAATCCATTTTCGGAAAATACCTGGGATATATTTTCAAGTCTCTTTTTGCAAAGCAGGCTCCTCCACCCGGTTTGCCGGAACAATCGGGCAAAAAACCTTGAACAAGTGAATCTGTTTTATTGCCGCTGCTTACAATACACCTGTCATGCTGTTAATGCATTTCGCCTGGTATTATAATATATCTCATAGGCCTTTTTGGTACTTTTATCCAGGAATGATCGATTGATAAGTGTCATTACGTTATCCTGTTTCTCAAGGAAAGGTACCAGTAATTTATCTGTCCGCCCGGGGTGTACACCTATCCGTCGACCGAATTCAAGAAAATCGTCTTTGGCGCGGTGATGGGTTCTTTTATAAGCGGCAGATGCAAAATCATCCGCAAAGAGTCCGCCACTCAGTGCAAAATCCCCATCGTTGGCATGCAATCGACTGTTCAGCAAATCATAAGCAGGGCTTAGGAAATAATCGCCGCCGGCGGTTTCCAGCAAGGCAAAATTTTTTAAATGTGCATCCCCATTCGAGAAGGCATAGTTAAATACGACAAGGGTAAAAAACTTTTCTATTTCCACCGGCCACGCCGGAACATACTTTTTGAGAAGGCCGGCCATTTCTTCGTAAGAATACATATACTTGAAATCGGGTCCTGCAGTATCCCTGGTTTTGCCGGCTAAAGAAGCAAAATCTTCTTTGCCCCACCTGCTTCCATCGGGTTTTATATCAAAACGCCGGGTAATATAGGCCGGCGATCCATCCTTAAAAAAGATCAATCCGTTTTCCGCAGTAGTTATGCCATACACCTGGGCAGCTATTTGCATAGTCAGGTGCTCATTGGCGGGCACCTGGTCCACCTTTTTCAGATCCCGTGGGATGGGTTTCACAATATAAGTTCCTTGTTCCCCTTCACCGGTCAGTCGCAGTTTATTTTTTTCCAGCAGAAAGGACAATTTTTCCTGTACCCCGGAGATGGAAATACGCTTACGGTTTTCCATGAACTTTTCATTATCCGCCTCATTTTTTTGTGGCGAATCATAGGGCAGTATAGGACTAACCTTTTTGCCGTTGAACATCCGTCGTAGAAAGGCGGGACTGTAAGTAGTATAGCCTTCAGCCAGTGTGCCGGGGTCATAGTTGATGTCGGGCAGGCTCATGGAATGGATTTTACGGTAATGGGACCGATAGTATCATTTTGGGCAGTAGCTGATAATAAGCCGAAGTCGTCCACCTCGTCTATTCTCAACGCGCGGCTCTGCAGGGCCCGGTTAACGCCTTCTGAAAGCAGGTTAAAAAAGAAGGGGAACAAATAACCGGCGTCATATTGCTGCTGTGTTTTGGGTAAAGTAAGGCTTATCGCAGGCTTTGCCGGGTCGGCATACCAGGCATCCGTATAACGAAAGGAATAATGCTTCCGGTCATGCTCGGTCAATATACCTGCTGGCTCCTGGTTCCGGTATATTTCCAGTTTCCGCATTTACTTAAACGTTTATCTTTTTCACTTCCAGTTTCAGCTCCAACCCAAGGACCGTGGCTATCTTATCTACTAATTCCAGGGTAGGGTTAGCTTCTCCGCGCTCAATTTTGTATAAAGAATTGACACTAATACCCGCCAGTGCCGCCAAATCAGGCTGGGTAACCCGTAGCGCCTTACGTCGTTGAAGAATAACGTTGCCGACTTCCTGGACTGACATTATAATGTGATTTAAGCGTAAATATAGTACAATTTAGGCAAATTGATACAATAAATCATATTATAATGTGATAATAATAACCTATTTGCGACAGCTCATGCAAACACAAATCCTCCGGATACTGGTGCTTCAATACCCCAGCCGCCCTCCCTGTTGCCCCCAGGCCCATTGCTGTTGATTATAATACCCGGTTGTTGAAGCGTGTCTATCCAGTCTTTTTGTTTTTCGAATTGGAAAAAGCGCTCTCATTGACCACAAAATATGTTAATTATCAATGGCAAAAGTGGTCAATTGAAAGCGCTCTTTGATGGTCAACTATAACGCTTTCCCCAGGCTGATGACATTTTTATAATTCCAGCTTTTGTTCAAACTGGCATGATCCATGTTAAGCAGCGAAAAGCTCAATTTTGTTATCATTTTCCCTTTGAAATTTAGCGCTTCCGGCAGATATCCCTGCACGAGCTGATATCAAATAGGACGGAAATGTACAAAAAAAAGCCTGTTTTGTGCAACGGCTGTATAATTTTTAAACGGGAGATTTGCCTACACCTTTTCCAATACAATATAACAACGATTGTCAGAGCCCAGCTATGCAAATATATAATACGTTATCACAGCCGGTTGTAGCAAGATGTGACAGGGTGCCTCACCTCAACGGTAAGCTGCATTATCATGCGGAAAATGAGCTTATTTATTTCCGGGAGGGCGAAGGTGTACAACAGGTTGGTGATTATTTCAGCCGGTTCAAAAAGGGCGACTTATTGCTGGTAGGAGAAAACCTTGCCCATTACTGGAAGTTTAATGCAGCATCCGGCAGGAATAAGATAGACACGGTTGTTATTCATTTTAAACCGGATTTCCTGGGTAAGGATTTCCTGGAAACAAACGAAGCTGTTGTAATAAAGACCTTATTAAACAGGGCGCAGCAGGGCCTGTTTGTTAAAGGACGCGTTAAAGAACAGGTAATCCGCCTAATGGAAGCATTGTTGCCCGCAAAGGGGCTTTCCCGTTCCGTCATTTTGCTGACTATTCTTGAAAAGATAGCCACACGCGCCAATTTGCAAACGCTCAATGCTTTTCCCTATGGCCAACATGGAATGACTGGCACGGAACCTGATGCTATAACAGCCGTGTACAAGTATGTTTGTGCACATTTCACCGATAAGATTACGCTGCAGGAGATATCCGCCGTGGCCCACCTCAGCCCCAACTCTTTTTGCAGGTTCTTCAAAAAACATACGGGTAAGACCTTTGTACATTTTCTGCTAGAGGTTCGTGTGGCGCATGCCTGTAAACTTTTATCGGAAAAACGCAAGAGCCTGAAAATGATAAGCCACGAATCAGGATTCAGAAACATGACTTGTTTCTACAGGTATTTTAAGTTAATCACGCGTAAAACACCACGCGATTACCGGGATAGTATCACCGGGAGCATGCCGGTATTATATGCAGCGCGGGCTGCTGATAGTAATAGTCTAATCTCACAACTATATGAATAAATTATTTCTTTTCCTGTTATCGTTCGTTGTAATTCCGAACTCCTTTTTATGGGCGCAAAAAAAAGGAACGCCTGCGCCGGGACAGCACCCTGCTTTTAGCGCTACGTTTGAATCCCTGAAAACCTACGAGATGCCAGATTGGTTCCGCGATGCCAAGTTTGGTATATGGGCACACTGGGGGCCCCAGGCCGTACCCCGCCAGGGCGATTGGTATGCAAGAGAAATGTACCAGGAAGGAAGCGCCGATTATAAATACCACCTGGCGCATTACGGGCATCCCTCCAAATTTGGGTATAAAGACATTATTCCGCTGTGGAAGGCGCAGAAATGGGACGCCGACAAACTCATGGCCCTTTATAAAAAAGCCGGGGCTAAATACTTTGTCAGCATGGGCACGCACCACGATAATTTCTTCCTGTGGAATTCGAAAATTCACCGGTGGAATGCCGTGAACATGGGCCCTCATAAAGATGTCGTCGGCACCTGGCAACAGGCAGCTAAAAAACAAGGATTGCGGTTCGGCGTATCGGAACACCTCGGCGCCAGTTTTACCTGGTTTCAGCCGGCACACAGGGCCGACACTACCGGGGTAATGAAGGGCATACCTTATGATGGCAATGACCCCGCTTATGCCGATCTGTACCATCCAAAAGCCGCGCCGGACGATAAGGGCTGGCTCAGCAAAAATGCACAATGGCAGCAGGATTGGCTGTCGAGCATCAAAGAGCTGATCGATGGTTACCATCCCGACCTGCTGTATTCCGACAGCGGCTTTCCATTCGACAGTATAGGCAGGGAAATGGTGTCATACTATTACAACCAGTATATGGCCACCAATAACAACCGACTGGATGCTGTATACAATTGCAAACAACCTTCGGGAGGCATGTGGGTGGAAGATCTGGAGCGTGGCGTCAAGGATACTATCAGCGCTTTTCCCTGGCAAACGGATACTTCTATTGGCGACTGGTTCTACCGGGAAGGACAAAAATATAAATCGTCCTCGGAGATCATCCAGATGCTGGTAGATATTGTCAGCAAGAACGGCAACCTTCTGATTAATATAGTGCAGACGCCGGAGGGTGATATTGAGCCTGATATGATTCAAACCCTGGACGAGATTGGCCAATGGACCGCTATCAACGGCGAAGGCATTTATGGCACCAGGCCCTGGAAGCTGTACGGGGAAAAGCCGGCCGATTTGCCAGTGGTAAAATCGGGCAATTTCAATGAAGAAAAGGTAAAATACGGCAATAAGGATATTCGTTTCACTACGAAGAACGGCTACCTGTACCTGTTTGTACTGGCTGCCCCCACGGAGGATATTACTGTAAAATCACTGGGCACTTCTTCCCCGCTCACACAGAAAATCAAGTCGATTGAACTGCTGGGCGCAAAAGAAAAAATACAATGGCGGCAAAACAGCGACGCCCTGCTCATTAGTAAGCCCGGGACAATTCCCCTCCGGCAAGCTGTTTGCTTCAAGTTAAAATTGGACCCGGAAGGGAAATAGTTTTCAGCATTCATTTATTTTCAACCTGGTTAATTGACGGGCACCTGTTTGAGCTTACCACCACCGATTTCACCCTGTTAAGGATGTGCAGGAAAAAATACCGGGCTCACTGTTTTTTGATGAAAGCCCTTTGGTGGGAATAAAGAGAATTATATACTTTTAGTCAAAGCATGCGGTAATGAAAACCGGTAAAAGGCGTGATGGAAATACCGGGTAATTATTCTTTTTTATACAAAACCCATATATCATTTATGGTATTGATATTCCGGGAATGTAAAAACCGGTTTATATTCCACAGAAATTTGGAAGCATAAGCTACCGGCTTATATCCAAGCCGATCCAATAATGACTTTTCCTCATCCGTGGTATGATCGTAAGTCGCTGAAACATAAATATCATT
>JACXTT010010658.1_pt1 | contig 12363 bp, 17 predicted proteins | sample 9270951 | NCBI WGS metagenome assembly JACXTT01 (sample SAMN15532306, study PRJNA645909) | rock metagenome | isolation source: weathered quartz diorite | place: Puerto Rico | collected 2017-06-21 | reverse complement strand
CGGATGACGGCGTCGGCATCCTGGCCCCGCGCGCGCATGCGCCGCTCGAGCTCCTCGATCGAAGGCGGCAGGATGAAGATGCCGACGCAGTCGGGATAGAGCTTGCGTACCTGCTGGGCACCCTGCCAGTCGATCTCGAGAATAAGATCCTCGCCGCGCTTCACCGCGTCCAGGATCACCTTTTTCGAGGTGCCATACCGGTAGCCATGGACTTCGGCGCTCTCCAGGAACTCGCCGCGGTTCTTCATGGCGAGAAACGTCGCCTCGTCGATGAAGTGATAGTCGACGCCGTTCCTTTCGCCGGGCCTGGGCGGCCGGGTGGTATACGAGACCGAGATTTTCAGGCTCGGATCCTCGCGCATCACCGCTTCGATGAGGGAAGTCTTGCCTGCTCCGGAAGGCGCAGTGATGACGAAGAGCTTGCCTTTGTGCATTTACTGCGGGCTTCTCATTCGATGTTCTGCGCCTGCTCGCGCATCTGCTCGATGAGGAGCTTGAGTTCCAGCGCGCAATCCGAGATCGCCTGGCTCGCCGCTTTGGAGGCCAGCGTGTTGGCCTCGCGGTTCAGTTCCTGCGCAATGAAATCCAGGCGCTTGCCGGCGGCCCCGCCACGCTCCAGGGTGCGCTCGACTTCGGCGAGATGCGCGCGCAGCCGCTCGAGCTCTTCGTCGACGTCGACTTTCGCAGCGAAGACCGCTAGCTCGGCGCGCACGCGGTCATCGTCGGCGGAGCCGAGCGCCGAGCCGATTGCCTCCCTGAGTCTCTCGGCGAGCTTCGCCTGGTAGGCGGCGAGGGATTGCGGCACCAGCGGCGCGACCTCCTCGAGCCGGCGGCGCATCGCTGCCACCCGCTCACTGACCACCTGGGCAAGCTTCGCGCCCTCGCGAGCGCGCGCGGCGAGGAGCTCGTCGAGCGCGCGCCGGCAGAGGTCTTCGGCAACCGCACGCGTCGCGCGTTCCTCGGCCGGCGCCTCGGCCACCACGCCCGGCCAGCGCAGCACGTCGGCGATGCGCATGCCTGCGGCATCGGGAAACGCCGTCCGCGCTTCATCGGCGAGCGTCTTCAGGCGGGCGAGCGCCGCGGCGCTGAGGCGCTGCGAGCCGGCCGGAACGCTGCCCTCGATGAAAAAAACGCGGCAATCCACCTTGCCGCGCAGGACGCGCGCGGCGATTCTCTCGCGCAGCATAGGCTCGAGCGCGCGCAGCTCTTCGGCGACGCGCAGCTGCACATCGAGAAAGCGCGCGTTCACCGAGCGCAGCTCGATGGCGAGCGTGCCGCGCGGCGATTCGGCCGACGCCGCAGCATAGCCGGTCATGCTGTGGATCATTCGTTATCATAACCTGCTGTGCAATTGAACCAGCCGCTGCAGGAAGGCAGCCAGCTCGAGAACTACCGCATCCTGCGCGTGCTCGCCGCGGGCGGCTTCTCGTTCGTGTATCTCGCGCACGACGAGAACGGCGCGCCGGTCGCGATCAAGGAGTACCTGCCTTCCACGCTCGCGTTGCGCGGCGACGGCGACGCGCGCCCGCGCATTCCCGAGGCGGACCTCGCGCGCTTCCGCTATGGCATGAAGTGCTTCTTCGAGGAAGGGCGCTCGCTCGCGCATCTCGTCCATCCCAACGTGGTGCGCGTGCTGAATTTCTTCCGCGCGAACGAGACCGTCTACCTCGTCATGCGCTACGAGCGGGGACGCTCGCTGCAGGAACACATTCACAGCCACCGCGGCGTGCTCGAGGAATTGTGGGTGCGCACCACCTTCGCGCAGCTGCTCGACGGGCTGCGCGAGGTGCATTCGAACAAGCTGCTGCACCTCGACATCAAGCCGGCGAACGTCTACCTGCGCAACGACGGCACGCCGCTGCTCATCGATTTCGGCGCCGCGCGCCAGGCGTTCTCGGCCGAGGGCCTGAACCTGCCGCCGACCTACACGCCGGGCTTCGCCGCCCCGGAACAGTACGCGAGGCGCGAGCTGCTCGGCCCGTGGACCGACATCTACTCGGTCGGCGCCACCCTGTACGCCTGTTTCGCCGCCGCGGCGCCGCAGAGCGCCGACCGGCGCCTGGAAGGGGACCTGGTGGTGCCGGCGCGCCGGGCCTTCGCCGGCAAGTGCTCGGCCGAGATCCTCGACACCGTCGACTGGTGCCTGCGCCTCGACCATCTCGAGCGACCGCAGAGCGTGTTTGCGCTGCAGAAAGCGCTGCTCGGGGAAAAGCCGCCCGAGCGTCACGCCGCGGAGCCGCTGCTCGGCCACTTGAAGGGTATGCTTTCGAGACGCAAATGAAGTATTCGCTCGCCCAGGACAGCCGCATCGGCGCACGCCATTCCAACCAGGACCGCGTCGCGAGCTGGCAGACCTCGAGCACGCTGCTGATCGCCGTCGCCGACGGGCTCGGCGGGCACCTGTACGGCGAGGTCGCGGCCCAGATGGCGATCGAGCTGCTCGGCGCCGCCTTCCAGCGCGAGGCAAAACCGAGGCTCGCGGACCCGGGCGCGTTCCTCACGCGCGCCATGGGGGCAGGGCACGTGGCGATCCTGAACGAGGCGCAGAAGAGGCGCTTGCCCGACACGCCGCGCACCGTGATCGTCGCCTGCGTGGTGCAGGATGGCCACGCCTACTGGACCCATGTCGGCGACTGCCGGCTCTATCTGTTCCGCCAGGCCCGCATCCTGCACCGCACGCGCGCCCACACCGTCGTGCAGGAGCTGATCGACCAGGGCCGCATCCGCGAGGAGGCGATTTCCTCGCACCCGGAGCGCAACCGCCTGTTGCAATGCCTCGGCGGCTACCAGGCGCCTCGGCCGGATCCGGCGGCGAGCGCGCGGCTCGCCAAGGGCGACGTGCTGGTGCTGTGCTCGGATGGCTTCTGGGGCCCGCTGACGCAGCGCCAGATGGTGCATGCGCTGCTCGCGCGGCCGCTCGACGAGGCGATCCCGGAGCTGGTCGGGCTCGCCGAGCAACGCGCGGGACGCGAATGCGACAACGTCTCGGTGGTGGCGATGGCATGGGGCGAAGACGAGATCGCCGACGCGGTCGAGGCACCCGACGCTCCGGTTTACGGTGCCCAGACCGAAGTCAAGGACCTGACTGCCACCGATCTGGACTTCCTGCACATGTCCGACGAGGACATCGAGAAGGCGATCGAAGAGCTCAAGGCGTCGCTGCGCAAGAACGCGCCGCAGTGACGCCCACCCGGGAAGGGCGCTTGGAATCCGCTGATCTAGTGGAGTATTACCGGCGTCGCGCCGGCGAATATGAGGCGATCTACGCTAGGCCCGAGCGCCAGGCCGAGCTTGCGCGACTGCGGCAGCTCATTCCGGACCGGCTGCGCGGCCGGCGCGTGCTGGAAGTGGCCTGCGGCACCGGCTATTGGACGGTGCCGATCGCGCGCGCCGCAGCCGAGGTTCTCGCCACCGATATCTCGGAGGAGCCGCTGCGCATCGCGCGCGCGAAGCCGTTACCGCAGGGACAGGTGCAGTTCCGGCTCGCCGATGCCTTCGCTTTCGGGGCAAGCCTGGGCAGCTTCGACGCGGCCTTCGCCGGGTTCTGGTGGTCACATGTGGCGCGTGCGCGGATCGGCAAATTTCTCGCCTCGCTGCATGCGCGCCTGCTGCCCGGGGCGAGCGTGCTGCTGCTCGACAACCGGTATGTCGAGGGCTCGAGCACTCCGCTCTGCGAGCGCGACGCGGACGGCAACACGTATCAATTGCGGCGCCTTGCCGACGGCAGCGAGACGCGCCTGCTGAAGAATTTCCCGTCCGAAGCCGAGCTGCGCGGCAGCCTTTCCCCGCATGCGGCGGCATTCAGCTACCAGGGGCTCGAGTACTATTGGCTGGTCGAGTATCGGCTGAAGTGAAGCGACTGGTTCTGGCGTCGAACAACCCCGGCAAGCTGCGCGAGATCGGCGCGCTGCTGGCGCCGCTCGCGATCGAGGTGGTGCCGCAAGCAGAACTGAAAATAGGCGAAGCGGACGAGCCACACGCCACCTTCCTGGAAAACGCGCTGGCGAAGGCGCGCCACGCGAGCCTCGCCTCGGGCCTCGCCGCGCTCGCCGACGATTCCGGCCTATGCGTCGAAGCGCTTGGCGGCGAGCCCGGGGTGCATTCCGCGTATTACGCCGGCCGCGAAGGCAGCCGCGAGCAGAGGGATCGCCGGAATAACGAGAAGCTGCTGATGAGTCTTTCCACCGAGAGAGAAGCGTATTACTGCTGCGCCATGGTCCTGGTGCGCCATCCAGCCGATCCCCGGCCGCTCGTCGCCGAAGGCGTCTGGCGGGGCGAGATCGCGCGCGCGCCGCGCGGCTCGAGCGGCTTCGGCTACGATCCGCTTTTTCTTCTGCCGGAGCGCGGCAAGACTGCCGCCGAGCTGGACCCGGCGGAGAAGAACCGCATCAGCCACCGCGGCATCGCTTTGCAGAAATTACTGGTTTTATTGCATGAATCAGATCGCCGTTGAACGCCCGGGGACCATCCGGCTGGCCGTGCTGCCGCCCTTGGCGCTCTACGTGCATATCCCGTGGTGCGTGCGCAAATGCCCGTATTGCGACTTCAATTCGCACGAGCGCGGCGGCGCATTGCCGGAGCGCGAATATGTAGAGAAATTATTTCTTGATCTGGAAGGTCTTGTGCCTTCGGTATGGGGGCGGCGACTGGTCAGCGTGTTCATCGGCGGCGGCACGCCGAGCCTGTTCTCGCCCGAATCGATCGACGCGCTGCTCTCCGGGGTCCGGGCGCGGCTGCCGCTCGAGCCGCAGGCCGAGATCAGCCTCGAGGCGAACCCGGGAACCGTCGAAGCCGCGCGCTTTCGCGGCTTCCGCGAGGCCGGCGTGAACCGCATCTCGATCGGCGTGCAGAGCTTCGATGACCGCATGCTCGCCGCGCTCGGCCGCATTCACGGCAGCGACGAGGCACGGCGCGCGCTCGACGCGGCGCTCGCGTCCTTCGACAACGTGAACCTCGACCTGATGTACGGGCTTCCGGGCCAGAGCGCGGCCATGGCGCGCAAGGACATCGAGCAGGCGCTCGCCTGCGGCGTGCCGCATGTTTCCGCATACCAGCTGACGATCGAGCCGAACACGGTCTTCTGGAGCAAGCCGCCGCGCCTGCCCGAACACGACCAGTGCGCCGACATGCAAGTAATGATTGAAGAACTCCTTGATCAAGCCGGATACGAGCATTACGAGACCTCGGCGTTTGCCCGAGCGGGTCGGCGGTGCCGCCACAACCTCAACTACTGGGAGTTCGGCGATTACCTCGGTATCGGCGCCGGCGCCCACGGCAAGATCAGCCTCCGCGACCGGGTCACCCGCCATGAGCAGGTCAAGCAGCCGGCGGCGTACATGAAAGGTCTTTCAATCGAAAACAGGGAAGTTCCCGCGGGCGAGCTGCCCTTCGAATTCATGCTGAACGCGCTGCGGTTGGTCGATGGTTTCGAAGTCAAACTATTCGAGGAAAGAACGGGCTTGCCTGCGCGCGCGATCGAGCCGCAGCTCGCAAAGGCCGAAAGCGAAGAGCTGATCGAGCGCGACTGGAAGCACATCCGCCCGACCGAGCGCGGCCAGCGCTTCCTCAACGCGCTCCTGGAGCTCTTTCTGACCGAAAAAAAACAGGGTCAGACCACGTTTCTCAGGCCGGTGCTTTAGCCCGCCTTCCGACGAAATACCAGATCGCGCACCGGGTGCCCTAGGCGCCTGCCGCGCGATTCGAACTTGGTGACCGGCCTGGTTGCGAATGCGGATTTCGCCGCTTCCAGGAGAGGTTCCTTCATCAAAACCTGCTCGATCTGCTCGGCGTAGTCGGGCAAGTCGGTTGCCGCATGCAGCGCTCCGCCCGGGGCGAGCTTCCTTGCCGCGAGCGCCGCGAATTCAGGCTGCACCAGGCGCCGCTTGTGATGGCGCTTCTTCGGCCATGGGTCGGGGAAGAAGAGATGGATTGCCGCGAGCGCGCCGTCCGGAATCATGTGCTCCAGCACCTCGACCGCGTCGTGCCTGATGACGCGCACGTTGGTGAGCCGGTTCTTTTCGATCGCGTTCAAAAGGCTGCCGACGCCGGGACCGTGCACCTCGACCGCGACGAAATCTGCTTCGGGATGCGCGTCGGCGATCCCGATGGTGGTCTCGCCCATTCCGGAGCCGATCTCGAGCACCAGAGGGGCTTTTCTATTGAAACTCTCTGTCCACGAAATGGCACGAGGAACAAACGCCAATCCGTACTTCGGATAGAGCTCTTCGAGGGCGCGCTGCTGCGCGGGCGTGATCCTGCCTTGCCGCAGGACGTAGCTTCGGATGGGGCGGGTCAAGCCGCCTTGGGCTGCGACGACGAGATCGTGCCTTCGGTCGGCGAGCTGGGCGCCGCGGTGTAGAGCTTTTTCGCCATGCGGCCGGCGAGGAAGGCTTCGCGCCCGGCCTCGACCGCTTTTTTCATCGCTTTCGCCATGAGCACCGGCTCGCGCGCCGCGGCGATCGCGGTGTTCATGAGCACGCCGTCGCAGCCCAGCTCCATCGCGATGGCGGCGTCCGATGCGGTGCCGACGCCGGCATCGACCAGCACCGGCACTTTCACCTTCTCGATCACCAGCTGCAGGTTCCAGGGATTGAGGATGCCCATGCCCGAGCCGATGAGCGAGGCGAGCGGCATCACTGCGACGCAGCCCGCGGCTTCGAGCATCTGCGCCTGGATCGGGTCGTCGGAGCAGTACACCATCACCTTGAAGCCTTCCTTCACCAGCTGCTCCGCCGCCTTGAGAGTCTCGGGCATGTTGGGATAGAGCGTGTGCGGGTCGCCTAGTACTTCGAGCTTCACCAGTTCGTGCCCGTCGAGCAGCTCGCGCGCGAGGCGCAGCGTGCGCACCGCATCGGCGGCCGTGTAGCAGCCCGCGGTATTGGGGAGGTAGGTGAAGCGCGAGGGCGGCAGCGCATCGAGCAGGCTCGGCTCGCCGCGGTTCTGGCCGATGTTGGTGCGGCGGATCGCCACCGTGACGATCTCGGCGCCGGAGGCCTCCACCGCGGCGCGCGTCTCCGCGAAATCGCGGTATTTCCCGGTGCCGACGAGAAGCCGCGAGCCGTAGCTGCGGCCGGCGATGACCAGCGCGTCCTTCATGCTCAGCCGCCGCCCACCGCGACCACGATCTCGAGCCGGTCGCCGTCGGCGACGAGCGTATCCGGGTGCGCGCTCCTCGGCACGATCTCGCCGTTTTTCTCGACGGCGATCTTCTTCCCCGCCAGGGACATTTTCTCGACCAGCGCGCTGAGGGGCAGCGGCTGCTCGAAGCGGTGCGCGGCGCCGTTCACAGTCACCTGAATCATGAGGCCAATGATACAACGTCGACCTTGTCCGGATAGAACGCCAGCAGCTCCTTGATCACGCTCATCTCGTCGTAGGGCTGCTCGTAGCTCCAGACCGCGTTTTCAGGCCCGTTCTTCAGCGAGAAATACGCCGCGTCGCCCTTGAACGGACAATGCGTCTTGTGGCTGGAGCGCTCGAGCCGATCCATCTTCACGTCCTCGCGGGGGAGGTAGTAGACGACCGGGTAGTTGCCCTCCCTCATGGCGACCGCATGGCGGCTTTCGGCGATGACTTCGCCGTTGAGCGTCACGCGGACCGTCCCGCCAGCGGGGTGGGTCTTGATGTGAGGGGCGGGTTTGCCTTTCATTTCATCTTCGCTTTCCACAGTCCCATCATGCGGCCCTCGGGATCGGTGAACAGCGAGAACTTGCCCATGCCGGGCACTTTCTGCTCCTCGACGTGGATCTTGCCGCCCGCGGCGACGATCTTCTTGCGATAGGCCGCAAGGTCGTCGACGGCGATGTAGAACAGCATGTTGCCGGGCCAGGGCCCCTCGCGCTCGGGCTTCAGGATGCCGCCGTTGATACCGCCCTCGCCACCGGTATCGACCAGGCGGTAGTCGACCGGCCCGCCCATCTGCTGGATCTTCCAGCCGAACAGCTTCGCATAGAAATTCGACACTTTCGCCGGATCCTTCGACATCAGCTCCCAGTGAACGACAGGTTTACCCATAATGATCTCCTTTCACTTCGCTTTCGGCATCGGGGCTTGCAGAAACGCCCGGGTCATCGAGCTCACCCAGCCCGGACGCTCCATGGGGGCGAAGTGAGTGGACGCAGGAAGCACGCCGAGCTGGCCGTGCGGCAGCAGGCGGTACATCTCCACCGCGTGCTCGGGGCGCACGATATCCGCATCGCCGATCATCACCATGGCCGGCGCCTGGATGGACTTCATCTCCTCCGGCCGGAAGCCCTTGGAGTCGAGCAGCATGCTCTTGATCTTCTCGACCAGCAGCGGCCACTTCTCCGGGTGCGGCGAGGTCTTGGCATAGGCGTCGCGGAACTCCTGGGGAATTTCCTCGGGCTTCAGGTTCTTGAAGTTCTCCACCAGGCCGGGGATCAGGCCGTCGTTGTTGTAGGGCGTGCCGATGATGACGACCTTGCGCACCAGGTCGGGATGGCGCATGGCGATCGCCAGGGCGATCGAGCCCCCCATGCTGTAGCCGAAGAAGTCGGCGTTGCCGACCTTGAGCTGCCGCAGCAGCGCGGCAGTGTCTTCGGCCATCTGCTCGTAGGAGAGCGGCCGGTCGACGTCGGCGGTGCGCCCGTGCCCCTGCTGCTCGATGGCGATGGTCTTCCAGCTCTTCGCCAGCGGCGCCCGGATCTTGCCCAGGCAGACCTCGATGGTGCACACGCCGCCGTGCAGCAGCACCAGCGGCCTGCCGGTGCCCTGGATCTCGTAATACATCTTGAGACCGTTGACCGAGGCGTAGTCGGCCGAGGCCGGGGCGGCGGCCAACCCGAGGAACGCGGCAACTGCGAGGAGAACGGTCTTCATGCGTGTCCTATGCCGGCATTTTCTTCATGGCCTGCTGCATCTCTTCCATGCTCACGTCGCGTACATGCGTGGCGACCGACCAGTGGTGGCCGAACGGATCCTCGATCTTGCCGTAGCGGTCGCCCCAGAACTGGTCCGCGACCGGCATCGTGATCCTGGCGCCGGCCTTCACCGCGCGCGCCACGAAGGCGTCGACGTCGTCGACGTAGAGATGGATCGTGACCGGCGAGCCTTTCAGCGCCTTCGGCCCCAGGGCGCCCCATTCGGGCATCTCGTCGACCAGCATCACGGTCGAGTCGCCGATGCCGATTGCCGCGTGCATGAGCCGGCTGTCTGGCCCCGGCAGGCGTCCTTTCTCCGTCGCGCCGAAGGCTTTCTTGTAGAACTCGATCGCGTTCGCCGCGCCGGCGCAGACGAGGTGCGGGGTGACCGAGTGCATTCCTTGCGGGATGGGTTTCGCTTTCATGCTTGCATCTCCTTTAGTTTGAGGTTGGACGCTGGGACGGCAGGCGGGAACGCGAGCGCAATCGCGACTGCGCCGATGCCCACCGCGAACGAGCCGATATACAGCCAGGTATAGGCGCCGAAGCGGTCGAAGATCCATCCGCCCACCGCCGGCCCGAGCGCCATGCCGAGGCTGGACACCATGGCGGCGGCGCCGAACACCGCGCCGAGGATGCGCTGCCCGAAGTACGCGCGCGCGAGCACCGCGTAGAGCGGCATGACGCCGCCGTAGGCGAAGCCGAAGGTGGCGGCGACGGCGTAGAACTCGCCGAGGCGCGAGGCAAACACGAACGCCCCCGCGGCGAGCGCCTGGATCAGCAGCCCGGCGATGAGCACGCGCTTCACGCCGAGACGGTCGGCGAGCACGCCGAGCGCGAGTCGGCCGCCGAGCCCGGCGAAGCCTTCGACGCTGTAGATGGTCACCGCGGCCATCGTCGGCAGGCCGCAGGTCATGGCATAGGTCACCGTGTGGAAGATCGGCCCGGCGTGGGCCGCGCAGCAGGCGAAGAAGGTGAGCGCGAGTACGATGAAAGGCAGCGAGACGAACGCGTCGCGCAGGCTCATGGGCGGCGCTTCGGCCGCCCCCTGTTCCGCCGCCTGCGCCGGCGGCCGGCGCACGAAGAGCGCCGCCGGAACGAGCGTCGCCCACACGAGCACGGCGAGCACGACCTGCGCGCTGCGCCAGTCCATGTGCGTGATGAGCCACGCGGCGAACGGCGACATCGTCATCGGCGCGACCCCGACCCCGACCGAGACCAGCGCCACCGCGAGCCCGCGATGCTCGGACATCCAGCCCATGACCGCGGCGATCATCGGCGAGAAGAAGCTGCCCACGGCGATACCGACCAGCAAGCCGAACGCGAGCTGGAACTGCAGCGGGCTCTGCGCGCGGCTCGCGAGGAACAGGCCGAGCCCGAGCAGCACGGCGCCGGCCAGCACGACGCTGCGCGGTCCGATGCGGTCGCTCAGCGCGCCCCAGCCGAAGCCCGCCGCGCCCATCGCCAGGAAGCCGATCGTCATGGCGCTCGATACCGCGGTGTGCGACCAGCCAGTCGCTTCGGTGATCGGCTGCAGGAACACCGCGAGCGAGAACATGGCGCCGATCGCGATGCACGTCATGAAGGCGCCGAGCGCGACCATGACCCAGCCGTAATGGCTTCTCATTCGCTTGTCCTGGCCGAGGGTCATGAGGCGTAGGCCTGCTTCAGCCGCTTGATGTCGATCTTGTCCATCTGCATCATCGCCTGCATCACCTTTCCTGCCTTCTCGCGATTCTTGTCCTGCAGCAGCCTGCCCAGCACCGAGGGAATGATCTGCCAGGACAGGCCGTACTTGTCCTTCAGCCAGCCGCACCTGGATTTTTCCCCGCCTGCGGAAAGCTTCTCCCACAGCGCGTCGACTTCCTGCTGGGTCTTGCAGTCGACGAACAGCGAGATCGCCGGCGTGAACTTGTACTGCGGGCCGCCGTTCAGTGCGGAGAATTGCTGCCCCTCGAGCTGGAAGGTCACCCCCATGACCGAGCCGTCCGGCCCCTTCAGGACTTTTCCGGCCTTGGAATTCCTGAAGATCGAGACGTAGAAGTTCATGGCCTCTTCGGCCCGGCCGTCGAACCACAGGAACGGCGTGATTTTCTGCTGCTTCATTGAGCCAGACTCCTTTCCAGGGCGTCCATCAGGCCGCGCGTGCCGCGGTCGCGGCTGCCGGCATCGTCGTAGCCGTCGAGGAACGCGCCCTGCTCGGTGAGGATCAGCTTCGTTCCCTTGCCCGACGGCGCGAACTCGATGGTGGCGAGGGAAACGGAAATTCGCTTTTCATCTACATGCATCGCGTAGCTGTAGACGATGCGCTGGTCCCGCACGATGTCGTGGTAGACGGCGTGGAAGTCGGTCACGCGGCCGCCGGCCCATCTGCCCTTCGCGCGCTCGCGGCCGCCGACACGGAACTCCATCTGCCGCTCGAGCGGCTTCCATTGGCCGGAAGGCCCGCCGAACCACTTGGCCTTCGCCTTGGGGTCGGCCCAGGCGGCGAAAACGCGCCCCGGCGAGAAGGCAAACTCGCGCTCGATCACAAAAGTGCTGTGCTGGACCGAGCGCTGGCTCGCGAGCGTCATGATTGCGCCTGGCCCGGCACGAAAAACAGGTAGGACTGGACTTGCATGGCGTCTCCTTTCAGGTATTGGGGGCGAGATGCGCGCCGAGGCGGTCCACGGTCTGCGCCCAGCCTTTTGGCATCCCTTCGAGCATGGCGGCCGCCTCGGCGCTCGGGCCGCTGGCAGTGGCGTGCACCTTGAGCGTGGTCCTTCCGGCGCGCTCGGTGAACGTCACGTTGATCACCTCCTCGAGGCGGGCGATTCCCTTGTCGTCGTCCGCGGTGCACACGATGACCAGGCGCTCGGGCACCGCCACCTCGCGATAGCTGCCGCGCACGCGGTAGTCCTTGCCGTCGGGCGAGCGCATGACAAGGCGAAAGGCGCCGCCCGGCCGGGGATCCGCTTCGCAGGACGGGACGGTAAAGCCCTTCGGGCCAAACCAACGTGCGAGCTGCTCGGGCCGGGTCCAGGCGGCGAAGACCCGCTCGCGCGGCGCGTCGAAGACGCGCGTGATGTCGACCGTGCGCTGGTTCACTTTTCGGCGACGGCCTTCAGGTTGGCGAGGCCGGTCTCGAATTGCTTGCCGACCATGCCTTCCATGTCGAAAACCACGTGCACGACCTTGGCCACGTACGGCAGCGGGCCCTGCATGGCCCACGTGACCTCCGTAGAGTCGCCTTTGGGCACCAGGGTGAACACGACCTTGTTGCGGGCTTCGAACGGCTTGACGAAGTCCAGGTCGATCGCGACGTGCGAAGGAGAGGCCTCGGTAATCTCCATGCGTCCCTGGCCGACCTCGCTGTTGCCTTCCCACGCATAGACGGCGCCCTTGCCTTTTGCCGCGCCGCTGTAGCTGCGCTTCATCGCCGGGTCCATCTTTTCCCACGGCGACCAGGCTCCCCAGCCGTGGAAGTCGCTGAGGACCGCGGCGA
>JACXTT010010657.1_pt1 | contig 12364 bp, 7 predicted proteins | sample 9270951 | NCBI WGS metagenome assembly JACXTT01 (sample SAMN15532306, study PRJNA645909) | rock metagenome | isolation source: weathered quartz diorite | place: Puerto Rico | collected 2017-06-21 | reverse complement strand
TTTCCGAGCAGACTCGTCTGGCCAAGTGCTTTCCCTCCGCTCTGGATGGGAAAGTCCGGGTCGGATTGATTCTTGATAGAGCGTGCTTTTATGTCGACCCAGGCACTGGCTGGGATGGTGACTACAAGGTTACCGCTGTGGCTGCTGAGCAAATACTCTCCCAGCCGGCCAGGATCGCCGTCGTAGGTAATTTGGCCGCCTCCGGAGTTGACCTCGATCGATGGTCCGGTGACGTTGTGGAGATCGACGTTGCCGCTCACCGAATGCACGTCCAGATGACTGTTGCGGATGTTGGACAAAAGAATCGGTCCGCTCAGAGTTTTCACGTGCAGGTGAGCGTCACTGATATCGGTAACTTCCACCGAACCCGAGGCTGCTTCAAGAACCACGTCGCCGCGCAAGCCCTCCGCGCGCAGCGTTCCGTCGGAGGAGCGCAGGCTGATGAAGGCCGCGGCCGGGACTAGAACGGTGTAATCCACCAGGTTGGTTCCGGGGTGGCTGGATACCGAACGAAGCTCGATGCGGTCGCCATGCTGCTCATTTAACAGGCTGACGGCGTCCGAGTGAGTGACGGTCTCGACCACCACCTGACTGCTCCCCGAAGGCTTTACCGTGATGGGTCCATAATTGTTGGTGACCGAAACCACGGCTGCGGCTCCGACCGTGTAGGTAAAGTCTTTTTTTTCTTGCGCAGAGGCGGTAAGCGCTAGAAGCGTGATGGCAACCGCAAGCCCTGCCGGAACTTCCATCATGCCTTTGCGAATATTCATACGCGTGCCACCACTCCGCAGGACGCCTTCTACAACTAGATGCACAGCGATGCGTAGGAAGAGGCCCAGCTTATCAGTAAAATCCAGCCAATTCATTAACCGATTTCCGGGACGGTATGCGCCCGCGGACAGGGCGGTCCAGATTTTCCAAGCAACCGCCGCTTCTTGCTTAACAACTAAATAATTAGTTGACCTTTTAGTGACCGGCCGCGTCTAATAGGTACAAGGAGATTTTGCTTCGTGCCTCCCCGGAAATCTGAGACCTTGACGGAAGCGGAATTGAGGCTGATGGACGTACTGTGGCTGAAGGGTTCGGCGACAGTCCAGCAGGTGCTCGATGGATTGCCGCCGAAGCCGGCCCTGGCCTATAACTCCGTTCTGACCACGATTCGGATCCTCGAAAACAAGGGTTACGTGAAGCACGTGAAAGATGGACGCGCCCACGTTTACATTCCGCTGGTGGAGCGCAAGGAAGCGACGCGTTCGGAAATCCGGCACCTGGTGACGCGGTTCTTCAAGGACTCACACGAGTTGCTGGTTCTGAATATTCTCGAAGACCAGGGTGTTGATGCGAGCGAACTGAAACGTCTGCGGCAACTCTTGCAGACGAAAGAATTGACGGGAAAAGCCAAGTGACTGCCGCCATGAGTCTTGCCGGGATCGCTTTGTACGGGTTGGATCTGCGAGGAATGGTCCAGACCGCGGCCACCCACATGCTGAATGGCGTCCTCGAAGGAATCGGAATCGCGATCCTGGCGTGGATTCTATTGCGGGGGTTGGGACGGCAAAACTCGGGAACGCGCTTTGCGGTTTGGTATGTGGCCCTTTTGGCCGTTGCCGCTCTCCCCCTGTTAGGCCATGGGGATCCGCATGGGGCCGGCCTTGTGAGGCCGCCCGAAATTGCCTTTCCCGCATCCTGGGCGATCTATCTTTTTGCGGGCTGGGCAATCCTTGCAGCCGTCGGGGTGCTCCGCGTGGGGATCGGTCTCTGGCACGTGCGTCGTCTGCGGCAAAGTTGTGCGCCAGTTGATCTCGAGATGGTGGATCCCTTGTTGCGGAAGACGTTGCAGGAGTTCGATTCACCGCGACGGGTGACTATTTGTGTGTCTGATGCATTGCCGGGACCGACTGCCATCGGATTCATCCGTCCGCTAGTGATCGTTCCCTCCTGGGCGATGCGGGAACTCTCTGCCGCTGAACTGAATACGATTCTTTTGCACGAACTGGCACACCTGCGGCGCTGGGACGACTGGACCAACCTGATTCAAAAAGTTGTGGGTGCGTTGCTCTTCTTCCACCCCGCCGTCTGGTGGATCGAAAAGAAGTTGGCGCTGGAGCGCGAGATGGCTTGCGATGACCTGGTGCTGGCGAAGACCGCGAGTCCAAGGGCTTATGCGGAGTGTCTGGTTTCGTTGGCCGAGGTGTTGGCCAAAAAGAGCCTGCTGCGCCGGGGATTTGCCCTGGCCCAGGCTGCGGTCGGCCGGGTGCGTCACATCTCGCTGCGCGTGGCTCAAATACTGGATGAGAAGCGGCCGGGCGCGACGCGGGTGTGGAGGCCGGCTCCGGGTTTGCTGGTGGGAATTTCACTGGCCTGCCTGATGGCCCTGTCGGATGCCCCGCGACTGGTTTCATTTGAGAACAGTTCGCCGGTTTCTGCCAGGCCGCCGGTTGCGGGCGCGTCCGCCTCGGCCTTACCGCCTAGGGCCATGGGGGTCGAGAGCCGTGACGCCACACCGGGCTCGGCTGTGGGTGCGCAGGTGATTCCCGCCTCTTTTTCGCGAAAGGAAGAAGCGAAGCTTTTAGCGCCCGCCCGCGCAAGGACACGGGCATCGAAGGTGGCGAAGCCGGACAAGTCCGCGGTTGTGCCAGCTCGCGACCTCCAGTCGCTACCGTCGCCACGGCTGATTCGCAGCAGCCTCGCGGGCGCTGGCCCAACGCCGCAGACCCTGATTTTCATTATGCAAACTCGCTTCGTGCCGAATGCAGCGGATGGAGCTTCCGGGGTGGTGATCTGGAAGTACTGTGTATGGCAGGTCACGATGGCCGGCACGGCGAAAGCGGTCGAACAGGAAATCATCGTCAAGTCGATCTAAATTTTTTTGGGCTGCAACAACTAAATAATTAGTTTGTTAAAAAATTCGTTACCCGAAACAGGAGAGGACAGAAATGAAAAGCTGGACAGCAAACCTGAAAGCCAAACTGGGCCGCCATCTGATTGTGCCGATTATGGCAATCGCGCTGGTTGGCTCGTTCGTGACTTATGACTTCGTGAAAGCGATCCCGGCCAAGGCCGCGGTGGCTGCCATGGCAGGCCCGACCACGGCGCCGCTGGATAACAACAGCGTGGGAGCTTTGCTCGAACTTGACCAGGCCATGGAGACTCTGGCGGCGCGCGTTACTCCGGCGATCGTAAACGTGACGGTGACCGCGCGCGCAAAAGTCAACACCACGGGGGGAGACGCCGAAGACATGCAGGAATTCTTTGAGCGTCAATTCGGCGATCAGCCATCAAGCCCTCAGCGGGGCCAGCAGTTCGGGCCATTCGGCCGGTTTTTTGGACCGCAGGCGCGGCCCGGACAACAGCAGCGAGTTGAGCACGGTCTCGGTAGCGGCGTGATCGTCTCGCCCGATGGCTACATCGTGACCAATAACCACGTGGTCGAAGGCGCAACCGACGTGAGGGTTACCATGAGCGACCGCAGAATCCTGGCGGCCAAGGTCGTGGGAGCCGATCCCCTGACCGATCTGGCGGTCATCAAGGTAGATGGCCATGACCTGCCCAATGCGCCCTGGGGCGATTCCACCAAGCTGCATCAGGGCCAGACGGTGCTCGCTTTCGGCAATCCGTTTGGGTTCCGCTTTACCGTGACTCGCGGCATCGTGAGCGCGCTGAACCGGCCCAATCCATCCTCCGATGATGCCCGCAAGCCGGGGCAATTCATTCAGACGGATGCGGCCATCAACCAGGGAAACTCCGGCGGACCGCTGGTCAACGCGCGTGGTGAAGTCGTCGGTATCAATACATTCCTGATCTCGCCCTCGGGCTCGTTTTCGGGTATGGGATTCGCAATTCCCACTCAGATCGTGCGCCCGACCGTGGAAAAGTTGATTCAGTTTGGCAAGGTCACGCACGGCTACATGGGAGTCGGGATTTCCGACGTGACCCCGGACAACTCGAAGTTCTTTCACATGACCAACGCGATCGGCGCGGTTGTGACTCAGGTCGAGCCCGACTCGCCCGGAGCCCAGGGAGGCCTGAAAGTGGGCGATGTTATCACCCAGCTGGATGGGCGCGAAGTGAGCGATGCCGGTGCGTTGCAGGTGGAGGTGGGGCAGAAAAATCCGGGCACGACCATCCGCCTTCAAGTCATGCGCGAGGGCAAGAGCGTGGAGATCCCGGTGACGCTCGAGGCGATGGGGAGTCGTGACCGATCCGACAAAGAAGCGGCTGACGCTGGACATGGCAAACCGCGCTGGGGAATCGGGTTGGCAGACATGACTCCGGAGCTGCGTGAGCAATTGCAAGCTCCCCGCGAGCTTCGCGGCGCCGTGATTCAGCAGGTGCAACCGGGCAGCCCCGCGGACAACGCCGGATTGCAGTCGGGCGATGTCATCGTCGAGGTGGATCGCAAGCCGGTGCAGGGCGCGGCTGATGTGCAGAAGGCGCTTGGCAGCGTGCCCAAGGGACAGGACGCGCTGGTACTGGTGTGGTCGAACGGCGGCAATACTTTCCGCGTGCTGCACTCGGCCGAGGCAAGCGACGGCGGCAGCGGTCTGTAATTCGTTAGAGAGATGCTACTCTCCCACGGGAGGCGGGGACATACTCGCCTCCCTTTTTCAGGTTCCCCAATCCTTGCCCAACCCTGGTGGAGGTCGATAATCTCCCTACCTAGGGTGAAAAATTGACCTATAATTCCCACGCCTGATCCCTGCCCTCCTGAAGCCTTGTCCCGGGAGGTCGGTCGATTCTTGGGGTCTCTACCATCAAGGACAATGCCGAGGGCTCTCGATGACCACGGATACGATACCGACCGGCGCTGCCCCGCGCATCGCGGTTGTGACCACGGATGAATCGGTGCAACTGGCGGCACAGGAAGTGTTGGCCTCCGCCTTTCACACCACACTTCTGGATTCGGGCGAACAGATCCTGCCGCTGCTCGACGAGGTTTCGCTGGAAGCCCTGATTCTTGATCTGGAAACGGCGTGCACCTCCGCCCAGGAAATGCTCGCACTGGTCCGCAAGATACGTGGACGCGACGAGCACCTGGTTGTTCTGGGCTTTACCCGCTCGCACAGCAAGGTGTCACGCAACCAATTCGAGCAGGCAGGGGGCGGCCACTGTTTCTTTGCGCCGGTCGATTTCGGCGACGTGCACCATGTCCTGCGGGGCGCACTGGAGACCAGATCCGCGGAGATCGAAAACCGGTGCTTGCGGGAGGAAGCTCGAGGGCGAAACTCATTTTGCCAACTGATCGGCGGCAGCGATCCGATGCGGCTGGTGTATGACGCCATCGCTCGCGTGGCTGACAGCGGCGTCACCGTGCTGTTACGCGGAGAGAGTGGGACGGGAAAAGAGCTGGTGGCGCAGGCGATTGTGGTGAGCGGCTCACGGAAGGGCAAGCCTTTTATCAGCGTGAACTGCGCCGCCCTTCCGGAAAACCTAATCGAGGCCGAGCTCTTTGGCCACGAAAAGGGCGCTTTTACGGACGCTCATGAATCACGGATCGGGCATATCGAGGCAGCGCACGGCGGAACCCTGTTTCTGGACGAGATTGGAGCCTTGGGTTTGGCTTTGCAGAGCAAGCTGCTACGGGTTCTGGAGCAGCATTTCGTCCAGCGTATTGGCAGCCGCACCATGAAGAAGATCGATTTCAGGCTGATCGCTGCCACCAACGAGGACCTGGAACAGGCGGTGCGAGCCGGCCGTTTCCGGGAGGATCTTTACTACCGGCTCAACGTGGTGCCCATCGTTTTGCCCCCACTGCGGGAACGGCCGGGCGACATGGCCATCCTGCTCGATCACTTCCTGCGAATGTATTGCGCCGCCAACAGCCTGCCGCTCAAGCGGCTGGATGCAGACGCGCTAGAGATTCTGGAGGAATATCACTGGCCGGGCAATGTCCGCGAGCTGGAAAACCTGGTGCAACGCCTTGTGATCATGGGCTCGGGGGCGGTGATCACCGCCAAGCACCTGCCGCAACAGATTCTTTATAGCAGCACTGCCAAACAGGAGGCGCTGCTGATTCCCGAACAAGGAATTTCTTTTGACCAAGAGATGGCCCGGATTGAGCTGGCGTACCTCCAGGCGGCGCTTCGCCGTACCGGGGGCAAGAAGTTGGCCGCCGCCGCCCTGCTCCAGATCAATGCGCAGAAGATGAAGTACTTGTGCCGGAAATATGGGCTTCAGGGTTAATTATTGACCCAATTGAGGTTAATTTTTAACCCACGCCGGAACGGTTTCTGTCGGGGAGCACCCGGCAGCCCGGTGTATCTCGTTATGTTAGCTGAGCACTACCTTGCGGAGGTCGCCACCCGGGTTTGGCATCACGTTTGCTTGGATGGGGAACATGCCGACAGGGTGAGGCCCTCAGACCCGCGGTTGCGACATCAAAACTTAAACTTTGACGGAGGATTCATGTCAGTTCAGAAGAAATCATTGATCAGCCAACGGTCGGCAATCAAGAGCGCTATTCTGGCCATGCCCCAGGCTTCGCCGGCAGTAGGCACCGCCGTCAAGCCGGCGGTAACACCGGCCGTGCGAGCCGCGGTCCGGGCCACGGTCAAGCCCGCTGTCAAGGCGAGCGTGAGAGCTGCGGTACGGCCCACCGTGAAAGCCGCGGTTCGGACGTCGGTCCGTTCGGCCGTCAAGTCCGCCGTTCAGGTCCGCTAAAGCTGGAACCAAACGGGGCGACCTCTGGCCGGGATCGACGGCCCCGAGAGTTCCAGCAAGGTGCAACGACCGGGCCGGTCTCGCCCATCGAAGAAGACGAAGACAATAAGAACGGGATGCAGAGGGTTTTGCATCCCGTTCTTTTATTCTGCTCCATACTCAATCGCCCGAGATAAACCGGCGGCCTTACCACAATCGTCGGCCTAGCAAGTCCTGCGCAAACCGCCAGGCGAACTGGGCAATGCTGCGTCGCCCGACCAGAATCTTTGCGTCCCCGCTCATCCCCTCTCTCAGGTCACCTCGGTTGGCTAGCTCCACCTTGCCTACGTAGAACCTCGGAACACGAATGCCTTCCAACTGCGCCTTCTCGACCAATCCCGGCTCGATCGAGGAGGATGCGGGGGCTAACGATGCCAGAGTCCCGGACCATGGTTTGAACTGGGATTCGGCATGAAGCCGGACGCGCGCGCCCGGGTGAACTTCGCGCATTCCAAACTCGGGAACGTAAATGCGCGCCGTCATGGATGACAAATCAGCCACTTCGGCGACCTCGGTCCCGGACTTCAGGTATGCACCCAGCAGGTCGTGCAATCGCGGTGTCGTAATCGTACCGGGGATGGGACTGCGGACTTCCAGGTGCTTGACCTCTTCGCTGAAACTGCGATGGCGCTCGGAAGATTGCCGACGCTCCTGCTCGGCAGGACCAAAGTTGTCATAGCTCAGGCTAGCCTGGGTAGCCCGCGCAGAGGCATGGCGGAGATCGGCACCAGCCTGCGCGGCGGCGGATTCGAGATCGAGGTTGCGAAGCCGCAGCAGGACTCTACCGGCCGCGACGGCCTGTCCCTCATCGGCGAGGACTTCGGTGACGGTTCCGGGAACTTCAGTGTGGACCAGCGTCCTGCGCGCTGGCTCCAATGAGAAACGGCCTCCCACGAAATCTGGCCAAAATGGTGCGAACAGCAGGGCCAGGATCGCGCCTCCGAGCAACGCCGCGTGCAGCGGAGTGAACCAGGCCAACACTCGCTCCCGTTTGTCCAGGTAGATGGTTTTCATGAATCGCTCCAGCATGGTGATCCGCGACTTGAATATGCGCAAGGCCAGCAAGAGAGCGGGCAGCCATGCCCACTCTGGTGTGTATGCCTTCAGGATGTGGTAAACGAAGGTGATTACGACCGCCATCAGCAGATAGCTGTACATGCCGGATAGCACGGCATAGACCAGGTACAACACTCGCCGGTGCCGGGGAACGTATTCGACTTCCGCGGGCAGGCGGAAGATGTGTTTGCGGGTCCAACTTGAGACGTAGATGGTGGATCTTTCTTTCAAATCGGTTTCGCCAATCAGTTCCGACAGCAGGTAATAGCCGTCGAGCTTGATGAGCGGATTGAGATTGAGCAGGGTGACACCGATCCCCGTCACCATCATGACTTTGTAGGCAAAATCGTGGATGAACATTCCGGTGGCGGTGCCCCACCACACGATGGTTGCGACCACGCAGATCATCAGATCGGCCCAAATCCCAGCGATGATGGTGGAAATTCTGGCTTTCTTGTCCCCCACGATCCAGACCTGGGTGGCATCGCAGACGAAGGTGGGAGCGAAGTACATCAGCAGGAACTGCATTTTCTCCACCCGGGCCCCGAAATGCTTGCAGGTCAGGCCGTGGGCCGATTCGTGGAAGAAAGCCATGGCGCCGAACAGAAACCAGAATTCCACCAAATCCCAGGCGCTTTTCGCGGTGAAGTTGTAGAAGGCGAAGCTGTCATCCCAGATTTGCCCGAACTTGTCCGTCCACATCCACAGCATCACGCCAAACATGAACAGCGTGAGCAGGGTGAACCAGGTGGTATAGATGAACTCCAGGTAGGGCTTCATCCTGCTCAGGTAAGCGTCGGCGTCAGGCCAGGTATGCAGGGTGATATCGGTAACATCGGCGATGTGAAAACGGCCGCGTTTGTGGCGCTCGCTGCTCATCTTCTGCTTGAGCGTGATGTTCTTTTCGAGGGGTGTCTTGTAGAAAAGATCTCCCTGTCCCTCCAGATGCGAGGCGAACTCCTTCACGTCTTCCTCAGTAAAGGAGAGATTGGCTTCGCTCAGAATCAGGTCTGCGATCTGTTTGTAGGATCTCTGCCCGTTGAATAACTGAAGCAGTTGCCAGAGCTCGGGGGTGAGCCGAAGATAGACTTCGCTCCCTGGCATCTTCGCCAGCACCACGCGAACGCCCTGCTCAATGTGTTCCCTGGCAAGGACGCGGGGATCGAGCTTGGGATAGCGGCGCTGCGCAGTCTGCGCCGGAAGGTCCGGCAGCGCTACTTCGAGAGCTTCCAGGATGTTCATGGCAGGTCGGTCATTTTGGGTCGGTCACTTTCATCCCATCATTTTTGATCGGTCAGGCGGATGTTGGTGAGCATTCCGGGCCTCAGGTCGGGGGCTTGACCCTGGAGTCGTGCCAAAACCTCGATGGTCCCGCTCGAAGGATCGACCACGGGACTGATTTGGGTGACGGCGGCGGTGTGACGCACCGGCGAGGAGCCGTCCGCCAACTCAACGTTCACCATCTGGCCATTCTTGAGCTTTCCCAGAAAACGTTCGGGAAGGGTGAACCTGACTTCCAGGGGCGCCACGGCAGTAACCCAGAACAACCGGTCACCGATCCCGACTTTCTGTCCTACGCGGACGTAGCGCCGGGCGACCACACCGTCGAACGGTGCACTGATGCGAGTCTTTTCTTTTTCCAGTTGCAGCGAACGCTCCGTGGCCTGAGCGTTGGTCAGCAGTTCCGTCTCGCGGCTGATTTCGTACTTGTCCGCTTCCACCTTGTATTGCGCGTGCTCCAGCGTTTCCTTGGTGAAGACACCGGCTTCCCAAAGCTTTTGAGCGCGAGCGAAATCAGACTCGAGCACCTTGGTCTCCGCTTCCCAGTTCTTCAGGTTGGCCTGGATGGAGCGTGTCTTGGCGGAGGCGGCGTCGAGGTCGGCGGAAATCTGCCGATCGTCGAGGCGAGCAAGAAGTTGGTCCTTGCGCACGTGGGTATTGGGCTCAGCCAGAATCGAAGTGATGACGCCTTCGCGCAGAGCGGCTACATCCACCTGGTTCTCCACCACGATGGGCCCCGAGGCTGTGAAAGCCCGGTCGTCCAGGGCGGAGGAAACCGGCGTGGTTGGGCGGGCGACTGGTGGCGCGGCAGCCACGCTAGAGCTGTCGGCGGAGCCGCTGCAACCGTTCAAGGACAGCGCAAGTGTCAACGTGATGGCGAGCACAAGAGCTTGTTTCATAAGATCTAGGGCCTCCGAATCTATTCGAGCGGCGAGGCAAAACCCGCCGTGCGCAAAGTCGAGGGAACGCCTGCCCGCTGCTACCAACCCAATTACCATCCAATCCACGACCACAGCTTTGACCAGATCCAGATTGCCGGGCGGCGGAAGAACACCTTCCCGGCAGGGCTCCAGCCCGCCGACACCTTGCCCCGACCCTGCATGCCATCCCGAATTGCGCCATCGGAGTTGGGGACCAGGACCCGCGCGAAGAAAAAGCGGTCTGCGCCCTGCACTTGGCTTCGCGGGCTGACCACGGTGACTTCGCCATGGAAGATACGGGTGGGGAATCCGTCCAATTTGATCGAGGCCTTCTCGCCGGGATGCAGAAGCAAGACGTCGTCATCGTCGATGGCCACATCCACAATGGCGCGCGAGGTGTCGACGACCTCGGCGAAGGTGTCGCCGGGCATGAGTTTTCGTCCGGCCAGATCTTCCACGTGAGGGGTTGTAACGATGCCGTTGATGGGTGAGCGCAATTGGGTGCGGTCCAGACGCTCGCTCGCGCGCGCCAGTTCGGAGGCCCAATAGTCGGCCTCGATGCGCCGAATGCCAGCCTCGCCGCCGTCACTGCTGTTCAAGGCCCGATTCATCTGTGACAGAGCCGTCTCGTACTTCGCCTGGGCCGCAGCCAGCTGTGCGCGATACTGCCAGTCAGAGATGCTGGCCAAGGTCGCACCCGCGCTCACGACGTCGCCTTCCCGAACATTGACCCGCTGAATGGTTCCCTCGATTTCCGGCTGGATGAGAACGCTCTGGGCTGCGCTGACTGTGGCATCGCCCACCACCCGGAGCGGGAGCGGGAAAATCAGCAGAAACAGCAGCGCCACTGCGCCGCCCACAAGCCATGCCGCACGCCGCCGCTTCTCGAGAGCAAGAAACCTACGCTTCCTATCGAGGATGGGTTTCAGCAAATCAATGAACGGAACTTCTCGATAAAGCGAGGCGTTACGCAGGGCCACCGTCGCCTGCCCGCAGAGAATCTTGATCATTTCCCGGTGTGCCGGGCCGATGAAATTAGGATCACTGCTTTCGAACGACAACATGCCAATCCGGCCATCGTCGTCGACAAGAGGCACGGCATAAAAGCCGCGCATCCCAGATTCCGCGAAATACTTGCCGATCGTGGCGCGTGTCTCAGGCCGGGGATCTTCAAACTCCTCTCCGTGCTGCGAGAACGAGACCTCGGCATTCGACACCGACCCCCATTCCAGAATGTTCTGCAGGCGGAGGACATCGGCGTCTTGCGGGTTGATCCGCGGCATCCCGGTGATCGCCCGTATCCTCAGCCTGCCACGCTCTTCGAGGGCGATGGCTGCGCGTTCGTATGGGATTACCGCTCCGGGCCCAGTGACTACCGCATCGAGTACCCGGTCGAGGTCGAGGGTCGAGGTAATTTCGGCGCTTACTTTGACCAGGGTTTCGAGAATCTCAACCTTGCGTTCGGCCTGCAGCATGCCGGCGTTGTTCAGTGCCGAGGCGGCGGTTTCCGCGATCGAGTTGAGCAGAAAAAGGTCGTCTTCAGAGAACGGCGTTCCATCCCGTTTGTTGACGACTTCAATCAAGCCCACCTGGAATTGTTTGGCCACAACGGGAGCGACGATGACAGACCAGATCGCACCTTGGTGGACGGCGTTTCGCCGTAGCAGGCGTTCATCATCGGGGCGATCGATCAGCAGCGGTTCGCCGGAATCAGAGACATCGGCGATGTAACCTTCCCCGCTTTTCTCGCTGCCGCCGACCACGGTGGTAGGGTCCTCTCCGTCCCGGTTCATCAACAGCAATTCGTGCTCGTCCTTGACCATCCAGAGATTCACGGCCTGGGCTTCCAGGAGTTCGCGCACCTTGGCGGTAATGAGAGGATTCAGTTCGTCCATTTCCAAAGTCGAGTTGAATACTTTTTCGACGTCATAAAGTTGGGTCAGGCGCGAGATCGATGCCAGATGGGAATTGCGCTCACTCTCATAGTGGGTTGCGCTCGAAAACGCGGGCGCGGCGTAGTCGGCGAACTCGGAGAGGCTAGCCAGTTCCGCTTTGTCGAGTTCTTCGTCGAAAGTGGCAGCCTCAATGGCGCCCATGAGGATCTCATTGACGATCATGGGAACGTAGGCAAGGGAAAGCAGGGTGCGCCGCGCGTGCAGGTGCGCGTAGTCTTCGCGCACTAGGGTTGCTCCCGACAGGAGCATGGGCTGACGCTGTCGAGCGAGGAGGCCGAGCGTCCCTGAGTCCTCGGGGATGGCCCCTTCGTCTAGGTGGATGTCCCCGGCTACGGCTTTGGGAACCCATTGCATCGTCCCTTCCTTTTCTTCGAGCAAGTAGAACACGACGGCAGCCCCGGGAAAAATTTGGGTTAACTGTTGTGGAACCAGGAACGCCGGTGGCCAAACACC
>JACXTT010010656.1_pt1 | contig 12366 bp, 10 predicted proteins | sample 9270951 | NCBI WGS metagenome assembly JACXTT01 (sample SAMN15532306, study PRJNA645909) | rock metagenome | isolation source: weathered quartz diorite | place: Puerto Rico | collected 2017-06-21 | reverse complement strand
GTTGTTGCGCGGGCGGCTGCGGCGGCATGGTGGCGAATTGCGGCGTGGCTGCCGGGCGCGCCGGAGGCGGCGCATAGCGCGGCTGGCGGGAGAATTCCTGCGCGGCGGCGCGGCCTTCGGCGATCACCTGGTCGAGACGGCGATCAAGCCGCGCCAGCGCCTCGGCGACGCGATCAGTTCCGCGTGGTTCTGTGGCGGGTGCGGGGGCAGGCGGCGGCGCGTGATGCACGGCGAGCTGCGGCGCAGCCGCAGGCTGCGCGAGGCCAGCCTGCGCCATGCGCTCGAGCTGTCGCGTCAGGTCATCGAGACGGTCATGCACCGACGCGAGGCCATCATCGATGCCCTCGTCGGCGTCATGGTCGCGGTATGATCTGCGTCTTTGCCGCACGCCTTCCTTCGACCGTTTGGATGAAGCACGCGGGAACGGACTCGGTCCCTCGGACGCGGGCACGCCGACTGAAGGAGGCGACTGGTGCGGTCCTCGAAACCCGGCACAGACTCTTGTTTATCTTGGTTAATTCCCGGTTAACCCGCTGGTCCGGCAGGCGGATTTCCAGACAAATCACGCGAATCGGGTGTATATCGCGGGGCGTATGGGGTACCGGCGCCGGACGGGGAAGCCGGGCCGCCCTGACAGTATCCAGATACCGGGCTCCATGGGCCTTAAGGCCGTCTCAATGGGCCTGTGCGATGCTCAAAACGACCGAGCCCGGGGTTTGAGCCATGCCGACTTACAAGGCGCCCGTCGAGGACGCCCAGTTCCTGCTGAACGACGTCTTCCACATCGAGCGATATTCCAATCTTCCGGGCTTTGCCGACGCCTCGCCGGACGTGGTCGAGGCCGTGCTGGGCGAGGCCGGCAAGTTCTGCGAGCACGTGCTGACCCCGCTCAATCGGACGGGCGACAAGGAGGGCTGCAAGCGCGCCCCGGACTCCAGCGTCACGACGCCGACGGGCTTCAAGGACGCCTTCAGGCAACTGGTCGAGGGCGGCTGGATCGGCATCTCGTCGCCGTCCGAGTTCGGCGGCCAGGGCCTGCCGATGCTGATGACCCAGCTCGTCAACGAGTTCCTGTCGTCCGCCAACCTGTCGTTCGCAATGTATCCAGGCCTCACCCAAGGCGCGATCGCAGCGCTGATCGCGCATGGCACGCCGGAGCAGAAGGCCGCGTACCTGCCGAGGATGATCACCGGCGAATGGACCGGCACGATGAACCTCACCGAGCCGCATTGCGGCACGGACTTGGGATTGCTTCGCACCAAGGCGGTGAAGCAGCCCGACGGCAGCTACAAGGTCACCGGCACCAAGATCTTCATCTCGGCCGGCGAGCATGACCTTGCGGCCAATATCGTGCATCTCGTGCTGGCCCGCATCGAGGGCGCGCCCGAGGGCACCAAGGGCATCTCGCTGTTCGTTGCGCCGAAGTTCCTGCTCAAGCCGGACGGCTCGCTCGGCGCGCGCAACGCGCTCGCCTGCGGCTCGCTCGAAGAGAAGATGGGCATCCACGGCAACGCCACCTGCGTCATGAACTATGACGGCGCGACCGCGTGGCTGCTCGGCGAGGAAAATCGCGGCCTGCCCGCGATGTTCACGATGATGAACGAGGCGCGGCTCGGCGTCGGCGTGCAGGGCCTCGCACTGTCGGAGGTCGCCTATCAAAACGCCGCGGTCTATGCGAAAGAGCGGCTACAGGGCCGCGCGCTGACCGGCGCCAAAGCCAAGGACAAGCCGGCCGATCCGATCATCGTGCATCCCGACGTGCGGCGCACGCTGATGACCATCCGCTCGTTCAACGAGGCGGCCCGCGCGCTGGTGATGTGGACCGCCATTGCCTCGGACTTGCACCGCCGCTCCGACGACGAGAAGACGCGGCAGACGGCCGACGACCACATGGGCCTGCTCACGCCGGTGATCAAAGGCGTGCTGACCGACCAGGGCTTCGCCAACACCGTGATGGCGCAGCAGATGTTCGGCGGCCACGGCTACATCGTCGAGCACGGCATGGAGCAGTTCGTGCGCGATGCGCGTATTGCGATGATGTATGAGGGCGCGAACGGCATCCAGGCGCTGGATCTGGTCGGCCGCAAATTGCCGAAGGACGGCGGCCGTGCGCTGCAGGCGTTCTTCGCCGAGGTGCAGGGCTTCGCCAAGGAGAAGTCGGCCGACGCAACGATGAAGCCTTACGTCGAGCCGCTCGGCAAGGCGCTTGGCCATCTGCAGCAGGCCACCATGTGGTTCATGGCCAACGCGCTCGGCAAGCTGGACAACGCCGGCGCGGGCTCGACCGACTACATGCACATGTTCGGGCTCGTGGCGCTCGCCTACATGTGGGCCCGGATGGCCGCCGCCGCGCAGGACAAGCTGAAAGCGGGCGCCAACGGCGCGGAAGCGCGCATGAACGCCAAGCTCGTCACCGGCCGCTTCTTCATGGAGCGCGTGCTGCCGGAAACCGCGGCACAACTCGCCCGCATCACCGCGGGCGCTGCGAGCACGATGGAATTGCCGGTGGAGCAGTTCTAAGGGCGCCACGCTGCTACTTTTCTTGCGGCTTGAAGCGCACCACGGTGGCGAGCGTGATCCAGTTGGCGCGCTCGCCCGCAAGATTGCGCCCGTAGATCAGGTCGATGTTGAACTCGTCGACCGGCCGGTAGCGGAGCCCGAGCTGAAAGCGCGGCTCGACCGTGCCGCGGTCTTCCGCATCGGCGGCGCCAAGCTGGCCGAACACCTCGCCGGTCAGGGTCCAGACATTGTCCGGCGTTCGCCAGTCGAAGCCCGCGCCATAGGTGAAATAGTTGTGGCCGACGGTGCGGTCGCGCTGCCAGCCGGCGTTGAGGTTGATGCGCACCACGTTCGACAGCCGCAAGGTCGCGGGCACCGTCACCGAATAGCCGGTGTTCTCCCCGGTGATCAGGTCGTAGGACGCGATCGCCGACAGCGCGACGCCCCAAGAGCCGATGGCGCTCGGAATGATGTTGGTCTTGAGCTTGGGCGCGGCGCCCGTGCCCCATTCGCCGTCGGCGCGGGTGCGGGTGAACTGCGAGCTGATCTCGACAGGATGGCCCACGTTGACGACGCAAGCCGGCGCCACCGACGCGATCAGATCGCGGTTGGCCGCCGACGACACCCAGGATTCGACCTTGCAGGAGCCCGGCTCGGACACCTCGGCGGTGTCGACCTGATAGGCCGCACCTGCGGCGTGGGCCTGATCCGCACCACAGATGGCGGCTGCGCACAGCGCGGCAACGAACAAGCTTGCAAAACCGACCGGATGAAACATCGCCCTGCATCCGGACGCCGCCCCCGGCGTCGCAATCAACAATCAGGCTAGTGGAACGAACCCGGCCGCGCCAGCAAAGCCGGCGGCTATGAACCGCAAAAATCACCGTGCTGTGAGCCGGACAGCTCATCTCGATGCGCTATGGTGAAGGTCCGCAAGAATTGGTGGATCGCATGAGCTCTCCTCAGCATTGGACCTTCGGCGACATCTCGATGCAGCGGGTGATCGAATCCGAAACGCCATTGCTGTCGCCGTTCGAGATTTTCCCGGACTGCACGCAGGCCCATCTCGACGCCAACCGCGATTGGCTCTTGCCGCGCTTTCAGAGCGCCGCCGACGGGCTGCTCGTCATCACGATCCAAAGCTTCCTCTTGCGCCGGAACGGATTGACGATTCTGGTCGACGCCTGCTCCGGCAACGACAAGGAGGCGCGGACGCGGCCGCAATTCCGCCGTGCCAAGTGGCCGTGGCTCCAGCGGCTGGCCGAGGCAGGTGTGCGGCCGCAAGACATCGACATCGTGCTGTGCTCGCATCTGCATGTCGATCACGTCGGCTGGAACACGCGGCTCGACAACGGCCGCTGGGTGCCGACGTTTCCGAATGCGCGCTATCTGATTTCGCGGCGCGAGTGGGAGTATTGGCAGGCCGCGGGACCGGCCGCGCTGGTGCGCACCAGCGACTACATCACAGACAGCGTGCTGCCGGTGTTCGAGTCCGGCCAGGCCGATCTGGTCGGCGACGAGCATGCTCTGGCGGCCGGCATCTCGGTTGAGACTGCGGCTGGGCATACGCCGGGCCAGTTGATGGTGCGGGTGGGCTCGGGCCGCGAGCAAGCGGTCCTTTGCGCCGATCTGATGCATCATCCGCTGCAGGTGCGCTATCCCGACTGGAGCACGCGGTTCTGCGCCGACCCGGTGCAGGCGCGGGCCACTCGCAGGGGCTTCTTCAACGCCCATGCCGGCACCGGCCGGCTGATCTTTCCGGCGCATTTTCCGTCGCCGACCGGCGGCACCATCGAGCGCGACGGCGCCGATTTCCGCTTTAAGTTCTATGGGGAGCAGCACGCCTGCTTCGGCCACGGTTAGCCGGATCAAGGGCGGTCGTGTCTAACACATTTATAATAGTTCTAAGCTACTGATGTTCAACGTGCTTTGACTTGACCGGCCCAGGTGATTGGCCCACTTGAACTTGGATAGCCGGGAACGCCTGACGATGGATATGGCCGACACAGCCCAGCCGGGGAATGCCGCCAAGTGCACGCCGCTGGGGCTCGCGAGCCGCGGTTTCCGCGGCACCATCATTGCCATCGCGATGACCGACGATACGCTCGGCGGGTCCGCCGTCGAGCTTGAGCGGCGGCTCCTGGAACTGGGCTTCGTCGAGGGCGCCAGCGTCGAGGTCCTGCATGAAGGCCCGGTCGGGCGCGACCCGATCGCGGTCCGCGTCAACGGCACCACCATCGCGCTCCGCCGCCGCGAGGCGATGGCGATCCTGATCGCCTGAACCATGACCGCCGTCGCCGAAACCGGAACCTGGCGCTTTGCCCTGGTCGGCACGCCGAACAGCGGCAAGACCGCGCTGTTCAACGCGCTCACCGGCAGCCGGCAGAAGGTCGCGAACTATCCGGGCGTCACGGTCGAGCGGAAAGCGGGCGTGCTGCAGACCGCGGCCGGCCACCGCATCCATCTGGTCGATCTGCCCGGCACCTATTCGCTGCGCGGCCGGAGCCCCGACGAGGAGATCACCCGCGACGTGGTGCTCGGCAGGCTTTCCACCGAGACGCCGGATTTTCTGCTTTGCGTCGCCGACGCCACCAACCTGCGTGTCGCGCTGCGTCTGGTGATCGAGCTCAAGCGCACCGGCCGGCCGCTGCTCCTCGTTCTCAACATGATCGATATCGCGCGCCGTCGCGGCATCGAGATCGATTTGAAGAAGCTCTCGATCGAGCTTGGCGTGCCGGTGGTGACCTCGACCGCAGTGCGCCGCGGCGGCACCGAGGAGCTCCTTAGCCGCATCGACGAGATCATCGCGGTGGCGCCAGGCAAACCGCGGGAGAACACCTGGCATCCGCCGAGCACCTCGGACCTCCGCGCGGCGCAGCGCGAGGCTGATCGCGTCATCAAGGCCGCGGTCGGCGAACCGAAGCGGCCCGACACGCTCACCGGCCGGGTCGACGGCGTGCTGCTGCATCCGGTCGCGGGCCTGGTCATTCTGCTGTGCATCCTGTTCGTGATGTTCCAGGCGGTGTTCGCCTGGGCGCGGCCGCTGATGGACCTCATTTCCGGGGGATTCGACCAGCTCGGCGTGCTCGCCCATGACACGCTGCCCGACGGGCTCCTGCAGAGCTTCGTGCAGAACGGCGTGATCTCCGGCGTCGGCAGCGTCATCGTGTTCCTGCCGCAGATCCTGGTCCTGTTCCTGTTCATCCTGCTGCTGGAAGATCTCGGCTACATGGCGCGGGCCGCGTTCCTGATGGACCGCATCATGGGCGGCGCTGGCCTGCATGGCCGCGCCTTCATTCCGCTCCTTTCGAGCTTCGCCTGCGCGATTCCGGGCATCATGGCGACGCGGGTGATCGACAGCAAGCGCGACCGGCTGACCACGATTCTCGTCGCGCCGCTGATGACTTGCTCGGCGCGCATCCCGGTCTATACGCTGATCATCTCGGCCTTCATTCCGGACAAGCAGGTCTGGGGCTTCATCGGCCTGCAGGGCCTGGTGATGTTCGGCCTCTATGCGGCGGGCATCGTGAGCGCGCTCGCGGTGTCCTTCGTTGCCAATCATTTTTTCCTGCGTGAAAACACGGCGCCGCCGTTCATGCTGGAACTGCCGGACTACAAGACGCCACGGCTGAAGAGCGTCGCGATCGGGCTCTACACCCGCGTCATGATCTTCCTGAAGCGCGCCGGCACCACGATCTTCTCGATGATGGTGCTGATCTGGTTCCTGGCCTCGTTCCCGCGCCCGCCGGCAGGCGCCGATGGCCCTGCGATCGACTACAGCCTCGCCGCCATGATCGGCAAATGGCTCGAGCCGGTGCTGGCGCCGATCGGCTTCAACTGGCAGATCAATGTCGCGCTCATTCCCGGCATGGCGGCGCGGGAAGTTGCCGTGGCGTCGCTCGGAACGGTTTATGCCATCGAGGGCGGCAAGGAGGCGGCCGAGCAGATCGGCCAGGCGCTGGCGAGCAAATGGAGCCTCGCGACCGCGCTCGCGCTGCTCGCCTGGTACGTGTTCGCGCCGCAATGCGCCTCGACGCTCGCGGTGATCCGCCGCGAGACCGGCGGCTGGCGCTACATGTTCATCACCTTCGCCTACATGCTGACGCTGGCTTACGCGGCGGCATTCATCACCTATCGCGTCGCCGTGGCGTTCGGCGCGGGCTAAATCACGACATCACTCCGGCTCGAGCCCGATCTCCTTGACAAGCTTGCCCCAGGCGGCGTGCTGGGCGTTCACGTAATCGCGCGTCTGCTGCACGGTGCCGGCGCCAGGCGTCGAGAAGTTCAGCTTCGCCAGCCGCTCCTGGATCGGCGGCTCCTGCATGATCGCGTTCATCTCGCGGTTGACGCGCGCGATGATCGGCTCCGGCGTGCCGCTGATCGCGGCGAGCACCATCCAGCCGGTGAAGTCGAAGCCCGCGAAGGTCTCGGCGATGGTCGGCACCTGGGGCAGGCTGTTCACCCGTTCGAGCGCGGTGACGGCGACCGGCTTGAGCGCGCCGCTGGTCAGCGACGCGCTGCCCTCCGGGACCGAAAGAATGACCAATGGCACCCGGCCGGCGATGGCGTCCTGGATGCCCGGTCCCATCGACGTGTAAGGCACCTGGGCGATGCGCGTGCCGGCGAGCCTGTTGATCCAGGACACGATCATGCCGGAGAAGCGCCGGTGTCCGGACGTCGCAATCGACAGCCGGTCAGGCTCGGCCTTGGCAAGCCTGATCAGCTCGCCGAGATTGTCCGCCGGCACGCTGGGATTGGCCATCATCAGAAACGACACCTCGGCGACGCGCGCCACCGGCACGAACGCCTTCGTAGGATCGTAAGGCAGCGACTTGAAGGTGTAGGGATCGGTGACCAGAGCGGCCGCGGTGGCGAAGAAGAATGTGTAGCCGTCCGGCGCCGAGCGCGCCGCGGCTTGGGTGCCGACCACATTGCCGCCGCCCGGCCGGTTCTCCACGATGACCGGCTGGCCGATCCGGATGGAGAGCTGCTCAGCGACAAAGCGTGCGATGGTGTCGGTGGCGTTGCCAGCGGCCTGCGAGCTGATGAAGCGGACCGGCCGGTCCGGCCAGGTCTGCGCCATGGCCGTTGTGGGCAGCGTCAGCGATATCGCAACGCCCGCCGCCGCAGCGCACGCAAGAATTGAGCGGATTGCTGCCGCCATCGCTTGTCCTCCCGTCGATTTCGCAGTCTTGTTGCCGCCGCAGATCGGGCGGCAAGCTTAGCGGCACGGCTCCGCGACCGGTAGCACGGCCTCGCGTGTTTCTTGGTCGGCCGCTATCTTCCTGTATGCTGTCTCAAGCTCTTGGGCTCACGATTCGACCGGGATCGCCTGAACCATGACCGTCCTTAATGTGCCGCGCCCTTCCTGGATGAGCGAAGACCTCGTGCTGCTCGAAGAGCAGGCGAGCCGCTTTGTCGCGACCGAATACGGGCCGCATCTCGAGAAGTGGCACGACGACCACTTCTATCCGCGCGAGGTATGGACCAAGGCCGGGCAGGCGGGTCTGCTCTGCGCCATGATCCCGGAGGAATATGGCGGCGGCGGCGGCAGCTTCGCCCACGAGGTCGTCATCAACCGCGCCTACAGCCTCGGCGGCTTCGATGCCTTCGGTGCGCCGCTGCATTCCGGCATCGTTGCGCCCTATATCTGGCGGTTCGGCACCGAAGAGCAGAAGAAGCGCTGGCTGCCCAAGCTTGCCAGCGGGGAGCTGGTCGGCGCCATCGCCATGAGCGAGCCCGGAACCGGCTCCGACCTGCAGAACGTGCGCACCACCGCGGTGAAGAAGGGCAACCGCTACGTGCTGAACGGCTCGAAGACCTTTATCACCAACGGCCAGCACGCCAACCTGATCGTCGTGGTCGCCAAGACCGACCCGAAGGAGGGCGCCAAAGGTGTCTCGCTGATGGTGGTCGAGACCGGCGACGCCCAGGGCTTCCGCCGCGGCCGGAAACTCAAGAAGCTCGGGCTTGATTCCGCCGACACCTCGGAGCTGTTCTTTGAGGACGTCTCGCTGCCGACCGAGAACCTGCTCGGCACCGACGAAGGCCAGGGCTTCGTCCAGCTGATGAAGGAATTGCCGCAGGAGCGGATGATCGTCGCGGTGCACGGTTGCGCGATGATGGAGCGCGCGCTGGCGTTGACCGTCGACTACGTCAAGCAGCGCACGGCCTTCGGCCGCAAGATCATCGAATTCCAGAACAGCCAGTTCGAGCTTGCCGCCTGCAAGACCGAGGCGACGATCGCCAAATCGTTCTGCGACGAATGCGTCGGCCGGCTGCTCAAGGGCGAGCTCGACACCGTCACCGCCTCGATGGCGAAATACTGGATCACCGACACGCTCGGCAAGGTTGTCGACCGCTGCCTGCAACTGTTCGGCGGCTATGGCTTTATGGACGAATATCCCATCTCGCGGCTCTACCGCGACGCCCGCGTCATGCGCATCTATGCGGGGACGAACGAGATCATGAAGCTGTTGATTGCGCGCAGCCTGTAGCTGTCCGCGCCGGAGAAACCGCCGATGACCGACGCCTTCATCTACGACGCCATTCGCACCCCGCGCGGCCGCGGCAAGGCCGATGGGTCACTGCACGAGGTGACCGCGCTCAATCTCGCAAGCCAGGCGCTCGGCGCCATCAAGGAGCGCAACAAGCTCGATCCGAAGCTGGTCGACGACGTGGTGCTGGGCTGCGTCGACCCGGTCGGCGAGGCCGGCGGCGACATCGCCCGCGTCTCGGCCATCATGGCGGGCTTCGGCGACGAGGTGCCGGGCGTGCAGATCAACCGCTTCTGCGCCTCGGGCCTCGACGCGGTGAACTTCGCCGCGGCCGAGGTGATGTCAGGCCAGCACGACATGACGATCGGCGGCGGGGTCGAATCCATGAGCCGCGTCGGCATCGGCGCGTCGGGCGGCGCCTGGCCGGTGGACCCTTCGATTGCGCTGAAGTCCTACTTCGTGCCGCAGGGCATCTCCGCCGACCTGATCGCGACCAAGTATGGTTTCTCGCGCGACGACGTCGACGCCTACGCGGTCGAAAGCCAGAAGCGCGCCGGCAAGGCCTGGGACGAGGGCCGCTTCAAGAGCTCGGTGGTGCCGGTCAAGGACGTCAACGGCATCGCGCTCTTGGCCAAGGACGAGCACATGCGTCCGACCACGACCATGCAGACCTTGGCGCAGCTCAATCCGTCCTTCGTGCAGATGGGCGAGATGGCGGGCTTCGACGCGGTCGCGGTGCAGCGCTATCCGGAGATCGAGGCGATCAACCACGTGCACACGCCGGGAAATTCGTCGGGTATCGTCGACGGCGCCGCCGCGGTGCTGATCGGCAGCAAGGACGCAGGCTTGGCCGCAGGGCTCAAGCCCCGCGCGCGGATCCGGCAGTTCGCCAATATCGGCTCGGAGCCCGCCATCATGCTCACGGGCCCGATCCCGGTGACCGAGAAGGTGCTGAAGAAAGCCGGTATGACCGGCAAGGATATCGACCTCTGGGAGCTGAACGAGGCCTTCGCCTCGGTGGTCTTGCGCTACATGCAGGCGCTCGACATTCCGCACGATAAGATCAACGTCAACGGCGGCGCGATCGCGATGGGCCATCCGCTCGGCGCAACCGGCGCGATGATCCTCGGCACCGTGCTCGACGAGCTTGAGCGGCGCAATCTCAACACCGCGCTGGTGACGCTCTGCATCGGCGTCGGCATGGGGACAGCGACGATCATCGAGCGGGTCTGAGCGAATGCCCAAGATCGACATCGCCAAGCTGCCGGTCGACACCATCAATATGTATCCCGATCCATTCTGGCACCCAATCAAGGGCCGCGAGCGCAAACGGCTTGGCAACGCCGTCGGCCTGTCGCAGTTCGGGGTGAATCTTACGACGCTGAAGCCCGGCACCTGGTCGTCGCAACGCCACTGGCACCGCAACGAGGACGAGTTCATTTTCGTGCTCGAAGGCGAGATCGTGCTCCGCGAGGAGCATGGCGAGACCGCGCTCAAGCCCGGTGACGCCGCAGGCTGGAAGGCCAATTCCGGAATCGGCCACTGCCTGATCAATCGGGGCGACAAAGACGCCGTCTATATCGAGGTCGGCACGCGCACCGTGAATGACACCGTGGTCTATTCCGACATCGACATGCGGCTCGAGCGCGACAAGACCGGCGCGCGCTATCTGCATAAAAACGGCGAGCCCTATCCGCCACGGAAGGCTTAAATCGATGCCGAAGATCGACCGCTCGAAAATCCCCTACGACAATAATCGCTCCTATCCGAAGGAGTTCGCGTCTGTCATCGCTGGTCGCGAGAAGCAGCGGCTCGGCGACGCGGTCGGCCTGACGCAGTTCGGGGTTAATGTCTCGCGGATCAAGGCGCATTCGAAGTCGGCGCTGCGGCACTGGCACGAGAGCGAGGACGAATTCATCTACATGCTCGAAGGCGAGTTGGTGCTGCACGAGGATTCGGGCGAGACCGTGCTGAAGCCCGGCGACGCGGCCGGCTGGAAGGCCAATGGCGGCATCGGCCATTGCCTGATCAACCGCACCGACAAGGATGCGCTTTATCTCGAGGTTGGCACCCGCTCGACCAACGAGCGCGTGCACTATCCCGACGTCGATTTTCGCCTGGAGCGCGGCGGCTCAGGCCGCCGCTGGATGCGCAAGGACGGCACGCCGATCAACGAGTAGCGGCGACTGACGGAGAGACCGATGGCAGACAATTTCAAGCTCGACATCGACGCCGAAGGCATCGCGCTCATCACCTGGGACATGCCGGGCAAGACGATGAACGTGATCGACATGGGCGTCATCCAGGAGCTGTCGGCCATCGTCGAAACGATCGCGACTGACGCCGCCATCAAGGGCGCGGTCATCACCTCGGGCAAGGACACGTTCTGTGCCGGCGCCGATCTGACGCTGATCGAAACCCTTGGCCGGATGTTCGCCGACATGGCCAGGAAAGATGGCGAGGTGGCCGCGGCAACGCTTCTGTTCAACGAAAGCCGCAAGCTGTCGCAGCTCTATCGCCGCATCGAGACCTGCGGCAAGCCGTTCGCCGCGGCAATCAACGGCACGGCGCTCGGCGGCGGCTTCGAGCTGTGCCTCGCCTGCCACCATCGCGTCGCCGCCGACAACGACAAGACCCGCCTGGGCTTGCCCGAGGTCAAGATCGGCCTGTTTCCAGGGGCCGGCGGTACCCAGCGCATCTGCCGCATGATGGCAACTTCCGACGCGCTGCAACTCCTGCTCAAGGGCGATCAGCTCCGCCTCAATCGCGCCAAGGCGATGAAGCTCGTCGACGCCATGGTGCCGGCCGCCGACATGATCAAGGCCGCGAAAGACTGGGTGAAGGCCAATCCGAAGGCTAAGGCGCCGTGGGATATGGACGGCTTCCGGCTGCCGGGCGGGCAGGTCTACTCGAAAGCCGGCATGATGACGTGGCCCGCCGCGAACGCGATCTATCGCCGCGAGACCTACGACAACTATCCGGCGGCGCGCGCCATCCTGCAGTCCGCCTACGAAGGTTTGCTGCTGCCGATGGATCGCGCTCTGACGGTGGAGTCGCGCTACTTCACCAAGATCCTGCGCACGCCCGAAGCTGCGGCCATGATCCGCTCGCTGTTCGTCTCCCTGCAGGAGCTGAACAAGGGCGCGCGGCGTCCCGCATCGGTGCCGGCCGCGCAGATCAAGAAGGTCGGTATCCTCGGCGCGGGCTTCATGGGCGCAGGCATCGCCTCGGTCAGCGCCCAGTCAGGCCTCGATGTGATCTTGATCGACCGCGACCAGGAGAGCGCCGACAAGGGCAAGGCGATCATCCAGAAAAGCCTGACCGATCAGGTCAACAAGGGCCGCGCAACCGCGGCGCAGCGCGACGCGGT
>JACXTT010010655.1_pt1 | contig 12366 bp, 9 predicted proteins | sample 9270951 | NCBI WGS metagenome assembly JACXTT01 (sample SAMN15532306, study PRJNA645909) | rock metagenome | isolation source: weathered quartz diorite | place: Puerto Rico | collected 2017-06-21 | reverse complement strand
GGCACTGGGACTGAGCCTGGAAGCATTCAAATCGGTAGTGGAAATGCAGTTTGCCGATTTTGTTACGATGGGCTTCAACCAGATCGTCAATAACCTGGCAAAAATCTATTACCGTTGGGGACAACAGGCAGATGTGGTCATCCGCATGCCAACAGGAGGTGGCGTAGGGGCCGGTCCTTTCCATTCGCAAAGCAATGAAGCGTGGTTTACGCATGTGCCTGGTTTGAAAGTGGTGTATCCTTCTTCGCCACACGATGCGAAAGGATTACTCATTGCAGCCATCAATGATCCGAACCCGGTTTTATATTTTGAACACAAGGCCTTGTACAGAAGTGTCAGCGGTCACTTTCCCGATCAGCCTTATGAAGTTGAGATCGGTAAGGCGCGGGTAGTGCAGCAGGGAGAAGATATTACCGTAATCAGTTACGGAATGGGGGTGCACTGGGCATTGCATTACCAGCAACAGCATCCGGAGATTTCTCTGCATATACTCGACCTTCGGACCTTACTGCCCCTTGATTACGATGCGATACGAAAAGCGGTGAAGCAAACAGGTAAAGTATTGATCCTGCATGAAGATACACTGACAGGAGGTATTGGCGGAGAAGTGGCGGCCTGGATAGGGGAACATTGTTTTGCATCGCTCGATGCCCCGGTGATGCGCTGCGCTTCATTAGATACACCTGTTCCATTCAACACGGAACTGGAAAAGAACTTTATGGCAGAAAGCCGGCTGGATGCGTACGTGAAGAAGCTGCAAGCTTATTAAGTCTTCAATCAATAGTCATGTATAAACGATTACTGCTTCTTTTAAAAGGAATGCTTTTGCTTGGTTGCTCATGGCCTTTGTTATTGGCAGCGCAACAAAAGCAGTTTTATCATGCACCCGTATTCGAAGACGAAGGACGATTGCAGCGAATGCAATCATTATTCCCGGTGATAGAGCAACTGTATGCATCCTATGCAGCAAAAAATCATTTTCCCGGATATGCATTCGGTATCATGCTCGATGGCAAGCTGGTATACAAGGGCAGCGGTGGTTATATTGATCTGGAGAAAAAAATACCGGCCACCACTAGTGCTATGTTCCGCATTGCTTCCATGTCTAAAAGCTTTACGGCAATGGCCATCCTGCAATTGCGCGATCAGGGAAAATTACAACTGGATGATCCGGTAGCAAAGTATATACCTGAGATCCGTGACCAGCAGCTCACCAGCGATGCACCGGTTATTACCATTCGCCACCTGCTTACCCATTCAGCCGGTTTTCCGGAGGACAATCCCTGGGGTGATCGTCAACTGGCAGATACCCGCGAAACGTTATTGAAATTAATCAGAAAAGGAATTTCATTTTCCAATGTGCCGGGTGTGGCATATGAATACAGCAACCTGGGCTTTGCCTGCCTGGGATACATCATAGAAAAAGTTACGGGCAAGCCTTACAGTGAATATATTACTGAACACATCTGTAAGCCTTTGAACATGAGCCAGGCTGCGTATGAATACAGTCTTGTACCGGATGCAGAACTGGCACATGGGTATCGATGGATAGATAATGACTGGAAAACAGAAGCCCTCCTGCATGATGGGATCTATGGTGCCATGGGCGGTATGATCACTTCCATAGAATCGTTCAGTAAATATGTGGCATTGCATCAGCAGGCCTGGCCACCACGTAATGATGCAGATGAAGGCCCGCTTAGAAGAAGTTCCATACGTGAAATGCACCAACCCTGGCGTTTCAACAGCCTCAATGCACAGTTTGTTTATCCCGATGGAAGAAAATGTCCGGTTGCTACTGCGTATGGATATGGTTTGCGATGGACCAGAGACTGCGAAGGAAGAACCATCATTGAACACAGTGGCGGATTGCCGGGCTTTGGCAGCAACTGGAAAATCTTTCCCGAATATGGTTTGGGAGTGATATTGTTTGCCAATGTAACGTATGCCAATACCAGCACCATTAACCTGCAGGTACTGGATACTTTGATCAGGGCCGCAAAGTTGAGACCTGCATCTCTGCCTCCATCAGCTATTTTAAAAGAAAGGCAATCGGCTTTGTTGAAATTATTACCCAACTGGAATAATGCAATATCCAGCGGCATTTTTGCCGAGAACTTTTTCGACGATTACCTGATCGATGCATTAAAGAAGGAAGCAAAAGAAGTATTTGCAAAAGCCGGAGCTATTAGCAGGACAGGAGAGATGATGCCGGAAAATCAATTGCGGGGCTCATTTATCTTGTATGGAACCAATGCGAATATTCTGGTGAGTTTTACACTAACACCGGAACATCCCGCGCTCATACAGGAATATCATATCAGGAACATTGCTAAATAAACAGCTGTTTACCTGTTAGCGGTATTTGCCTTGAATACCCGAAGAAAATTCTCACCCAGTATTTTTTTAACGGCACCATTGCTGTAACCACGTTCTTTCAGCGCTTTTGTTATCAGCGGGTAGCAGCTCACATCATCGAGTTCCAGCGGCGCAGAAGTGATGCCATCAAAATCAGATCCCAATCCCACATGATCCACCCCAATCCTTTTTACAATATAATCGATGTGGTCGATCAGGAGTGAAAGTGGTGGCCGCAGTTCTTTTACTTCATCAGCGTATTTCTCCGCGAGATAACTATCGGCAAAAAAAGGTTCGGGATTCATTTTCAGGATGGTATCCCTTTCTTCTTTATGTCTGGCATTGAACAGGTTGAGTTTGCGCTGGAAACTGCTATCGAGAAAGCCGGAAAAGAAATTGAGGTGTATCACGCCGCCGTTTTTCCCAACAGCATCTATCTGGTCGTCTTTCAGGTTGCGGAAGACCGGGCAAAGCGTATATGCACAACTATGTGATACAATGACAGGCTTTGTAGTAGTATGAATAGCATCCCAGAAAGTCTGTTCGCCTACATGCGAAAGGTCTACCATCATACCCAATTGGTTCATTCGCTTTACCACCTGTATGCCAAAATCGTTCAACCCTTTTTTAGCATTGGTGAACTTACCGGAACTTTCATCCATGGCTGAAGTGGCCCAGGCGGTAGAATTGTTCCAGGTGAGTGTCATATATCGTACGCCTCTTTTATAAAAACTGTCGAGGTATTGCAGGTTGTCTTCAATCATATGACCGCCTTCCACACCCATCATGCATCCCAGCTTTTTTGTTTTCACGGCCAGCTGCAGATCACGGGGTGTTTGAACAAACATCATGCTGGCGGGATTGCGCTTCACCCATTCGTATAAGGTGTCTATTTCCCTGTTGGCCCTCGCAAAAGCCCTTCCTTTCCCATAAGAACCATCGCACCATACCGAGAATACCTGCACGTCAATGCCACCCTGCTTCATGCGGTGGAGGTCTGAATGCGCATAGGCTTTCATGTCTTCATCGAAGACTACATTTTTTTCGAGCGATTGGGTAAGCACATCATTGTGGGTATCCACTACCAGGGCATTGGTGTGCAGCTTCTGGTATGCTTGTGCCTGGATACCTGCCGGTAACAATAAGGCGAGCAGCCATGGAGAGAAATACTTCATACTATTGTTTTTTTAAGACAACGCCAGCCCTTGTACCATTGTGACGGCCGTCATCAACGGTTAACTGTCCGTTTACGATCACATACCTGAACCCCGTTGAATATTGATGCGGCTGATCATAGGTAGAATGATCCTGCACGTCTTTTTCATTGAATACTACAATATCAGCTGCATAGCCCTCTCTTAATAACCCGCGGTCTTTTAGCTGGAATTTTTGTGCAGGCAGAGAAGTCATTCTGCGAATGGCTTCTTCGAGGGAAAGTACTTTTTCCTCTCTCACATATTTACTCAATACCCGTGCATTGGTACCATACCCGCGCGGATGCGGATTGCCCTGGTTAAAGATGCGGATACTGGCATCGGATGCAAACATGTTGTACGGATATTGCATGATGGCTTTCACATCCAGCTCACTCATGCCATGAAATACCATGCCGGCTCCTCCCTGTTCCATCATTTCCACAATGGTTGCCGCCTCTTCAGCGGCTTTGTGTTTCTTGCCCTTCATCAGGTTCACAGCTTCAATGCTTTTGCCATTGTAGCCGGTGTCTGGTTTGAAAGTGGCTACAACCGGGTAACTGAAATGACTGAGTTTTCTTTTTTTCAAACGTCTGAGCATGTAATCGATCACTTCTTTTCTCACTGCCGGCCGTGCAAGGCGAGCGCGAATGGAATCCTGTCCGTCGGCCAACACCCAATCGGGTAACAAAGTGCTCAGCGAAGTACTGCTGGCTGTGTAAGGATATTGATCGATGGTCACATCCAATCCTTCTTTTCTCGCCTGCATGATCAGAGGTAGGGTTTCACGGCTTCTGCCCCAGTTCTGCTGACCACTCAGTTTAAAGTGCGATATCTCTACAGGCATTTTCGCTTCGCGACCTATGTGCAATGCTTCTTCGATGGCCTGCACCACACTATCGCCCTCATCGCGTATATGGCTTGCATATACGCCATTGTATCGGGCAGCTACTTTCGCAAGCCGAACCACTTCTTCGGTTTTGGAATAAGTGCCGGGTATGTAAATGAGTCCTGTTGAAAAACCTACCGCTCCGTCTTTCATGGCCTGTTCCACAATCTCTTCCATTTGATGCATTTCGGCTTCGCTGGGGTCGCGGTTGGCATTGCCCAATACAGCTTTTCGAACGTCGTTGTGACCGATGAGCGATGCTACATTGATGGAAAGTTTCAGGCTGTCGAGCATGACAAAATAACTTGCCAGGTTGGTATTCGATGACCCGCAATTGCCGGTAACAACAGTGGTAACGCCATCGTATATGAAACTGGCAGCTTCCGGTACTTTCTTTTCATCGCCTTCCACATGCGTATGCACATCTATGAATCCGGGTGCTACAATCAACCCGGTTGCATCAATGACTTTTGCTGCCTGCCAATGGGAGAGATGTCCTGTCTGAACGATCTTACCATTCCTGATGGCAATATCGCCATAGACCCATGAATTGCCCGTACCATCGATGATCCTGCCATTTTTAATAAGGATATCGGCTTGCTGTGCCCGCGTCAGCAAAGGACAGCATAAAAGAAGCAGTAATATTCGCATGACCTGAAAAAAAGTTATTGGAAGGTAATTCTCTAAGATGAAACATACAAACCCTTCTGTATGGCAAATACAATGAGGTCTGCAGTCCTGTTCACCCTGAATCTTTTCATGATGTTTTTATGATATCCCTGTACGGTATACACGCTGAGTCCCAGTTTGGCTGCAATCTCTTTGGAAGTAAGTCCCGAACAGATCAGGTCCAGCACATCTTTTTCGCGGGGTGTAAGGCGGATACGGATGGGCTTTTCGGTGAAGACCAGGTCCATCAGGCTGGACGCCAGTTTTTTTGCAATGTATTGTTTGCCTTCTGTTACTGCCTGCAGGGCGTCTGTCAATTCTTCCAAAGAAGAATCTTTCGACAGGTATCCGTTGGCTCCAAGTTTAAAAGTATGCCTGATAGTATGTGCATCGGTAATGGATGAAAGAACAATGATCTTATTACTGTTGAATTCAGGCATTTTCCGGATCCTCTCCACCAATTCCATACCCCCCATAACAGGTAATAAAAGATCGGTGATGATGACATCAGGCTTCCAGGATCCGTCGAGTGAGTCAAGAAAGGTTTGCACAGCTGTAAATGTTCTTACCTCAGCAATTCCTGAGTCTTTCTGTAGCATGTAAGTAATGGCTTTCGCTATTAACTCATGATCATCGATCAGCGCAATTGTCATTAAGTGGATTGGATTGATGCTGGCTTAAAGATAATGATTATCAGTCATATTCAACGGCTAGCCTGTTGCGGGTTAAAATTTCAGTTTCATAACGGTTCCTTCGGAAGGGGCACTTTCTATTTCCAGTTCACAGGGCACCAGTTTAACAAGGTCGAGTACCAGGTTGAGTCCCATGCCCAATCCCAGTTCGTCATTGGTTCCTTTCCTCGAAGCAGAGGATTTGTTGAAGATATCGCTGATCATAGTTTTACTCATTCCTATGCCGCTGTCGCGGATAATGATTTCATTTTCTGAAGTACTGATCTGTACCGAGCCATTGGGTGGTGTGAATTTGATGGCATTGGAGATGAGGTTTCGCAGGATAACGGTTGTTATTTCGGCATCGGCATCAATTCGGCGTAACCTGCCCAGTTGAATGGATGTGCTGAGTTGTTTGCTTTCGCAGGTATTGCGGTAAATGGCAAGGATCCTGTTGAATAATTGCTCCAGGTCAACAACCGTTTTTTCCATTCGGAAACTGCTGTAATTAGACCTGGCCCAGTTAAGTGTGGTATCCAGTAATTCCAATACCTGGAAAGACTGTTTCTGGATGAGCTGGGCCATACACGTAAACTCATCGCGGGTAAGGTCGCCGGTAGTGGCCAGCGCAGAGATGGTGAAGAGGTTGGTAATAGGCCCTCTCAGGTCGTGACTAAGAATAGAGAAGAGCCGGTCTTTGTTATGGCTTGCCTGGATCAATGATTCCTGCAGACTCAGTTCTTTGTTGAGGTCGATAAATGCAATGAGGTGTACACGGTCAACCATGGAAGCTTTGATCTGGTACCATCTCTCTTCGCCCGACTTGCAGGTGACTTTTGCTTTGCTCATCACAAAATTGATCTCCTCGGATAATGCTTCATCTTCCAGTCTTTGCCAGTTAGCTCTTACCTCCCCGCGATAATCGGAATCCGGGTATGCTTTTTCAAACCATGTTTCTATATCGGGAACCTCTTCGCAAGTATAACCGATTTCAGTTACAAATACATTATTAAAATATATATGTCTGTTGCCTTTATCGGTTTTTTCGGCAATGATGAAGGGGTAAGGCAAGCAGTCCGAGAGTTTGATCAGGGATTTCAAGGAGATGGCCTGCTCTGACAAAAACTTCTTCATACGCAATGAAATTACAGCTTTATCGTCAAACACCATACTACCAACTATTCTCGTAATTTTGCACTCTTAAAATCTAGGATATGTTGGATAAGCTGGAAGCCATCAAGGCGCGTTTTGAGCAGGTAGGTATTGCGCTGACGAACCCTGAAATCATCAATAACCAGAAAGAGTTTGGTGCATATAGTAAAGAGTACCGCACTTTAGAGAAAATTGTTAAGCCTTATGATGATTACAGGAGGGTGGTGAGTGATTATGATTTTGCCAAAGAAAGCCTTGCCGGTAACGATGAAGATATGCGGGAACTGGCCAAGATGGAATTACCCTCCTTGGAAGAAAAAAAGACTACACTGGAAAAAGAGCTGACCCGTTTGCTGATTCCCAAAGATCCCCAGGATGATAAGAATGCGATCCTGGAGATACGTGCAGGAACGGGGGGCGACGAAGCCAGTTTGTTTGCAGGAGACCTGTTGGGCATGTACCTGCGTTACTGTACACGCAAAGGGTGGAAGACAGCCGTTGTAAGTGAAAGCGAAGGCACAGTGGGTGGCTATAAAGAAGTAGTGGTGGAAGTGACCGGAGAGGATGTATACGGTACGCTCAAATTTGAAAGTGGTGTTCATCGGGTGCAACGAGTACCTGATACCGAAACACAGGGACGTGTACATACTTCGGCTGCTACAGTAGCGGTTATGCCGGAAGCGGAAGAAGTGGATTTTGAGTTGAAAGAGAGTGATGTGAAAATGGAAACGGCGCGAAGCGGTGGTGCGGGCGGACAAAACGTAAATAAAGTAGAGACCAAAGTATTCCTAACACATATACCCACTGGCGTGGTGGTGGTTTGCCAAACAGAGCGTTCGCAGTTGGGTAACCGCGAAAAAGCCATGGCTATGCTGCGTACCAAACTTTACGAAGACCAGGTGCGCAAGCAGGAAGAAGAGATTGCCCGTCGCCGTAAGACTTTGGTCAGCACCGGCGACAGGAGCGCCAAGATCAGAACTTATAACTGGCCACAGGGCCGCGTTACCGATCATCGCATTGGTCTTACTTCTTACAACTTAGATGCGGTAGTAGGCGGTGGGGAGATCGATGAATTCATCGAAGCATTACAGGTAGCAGAGAATGCAGAGAAGATGCTGGAGAAATAATGATCAATTATTTTTGACCTTCTCTTCTGCATCCTTGATCTTCAATTCCCATTCCCAGGCAGTCTTCATCATGTCTTTGATGCCATATTTGATTTGCCAGCCCAGTTCGGTTACGGCAAGGCTATTATTGGCATAAATGGCCATGATATCGCCGGGACGGCGGGGACCAATTTCATAATTCAGTTTTACACCACTCACTTCTTCGAAAGTGTGGATGGCTTCCAGCACGGTAACGCCATTGCCGGTGCCGAGATTGAATACATCACAGGAAGTTTTATTCTTTCCGTCAGCCAGGTATTCAACGGCCAGTGTATGTGCATGGGCAATATCACAAACATGAATGAAATCGCGGATGCAGCTGCCATCGCGCGTTGGATAATCGGCACCAAATACCATCATTTTAGGCAGTTTGCCAATGGCTGTTTGTGTAATCGCGGGAACCAGGTTCTGCGGTTTGCCAATAGGCAATTCACCCAGTATGGTAGTTGGATGTGCACCGGTAGGATTGAAATAACGCAGCAGGATGGCTTTGGTATGACCGTTCCTGGCAAAATCGCGCAGAATCTCTTCACCCATTTGCTTGGTGGCACCGTAAGGTGATTCCGCTTTTTTGATGGCAGAGTCTTCTGTAACGGGCGTGGTATCCGGACTTCCGTATACCGTGCAGGAAGAAGAGAATACAAAATGCGGAACCTTGAACTCTTTCACGCATTTGAGCAGGTTGATGAGCGAGAACATATTGTTCTCGTAATACATCAGCGGCTGTTCTACCGATTCTCCCACTGCTTTGTATGCGGCGAAATGGATCACGCCGCTGATATCCGGGTTTTCCTGGAAAACGGCGAGGGTATCGTCGAAGTTTTTCAGGTCTACTAAGTAATTTTTGATCTTTTTACCGGTGATCTGTTCAATGCCTTTGATGGCATAAGAAGTAGATCTTGAATTGTCGTCAATGGAAATCACTTCGAATCCATTCTCAATCAGATCAACAATGGTATGTGAACCAATGTATCCGCATCCGCCGGTTACCAGTATTTTAGCCATGCTACAAAGTTAGTGGCGCAAAGTAAATGCAAGGCAACGAATCCTAGAGAAATAATTTCATGATATAGAAGATGGCGGCCGCCATTGCTGCTGAAACCGGTATGGTGAGGATCCATGCCCGAAGCAGGTTAACGGTAACACCCCAGCGAACGGCGCTGAGTCGCTTCGTGGCGCCCACGCCAATGATAGAACCCGTGATGGTATGTGTGGTACTTACCGGTATTTTGAAGTGTTCGGTGAAAAACAGGGTGATGGCGCCGGCCGTTTCTGCCGCTACGCCTTCCAGGGGTGTCACTTTGGTGATCCTGGTGCCCATTGTTTTAACGATCTTCCATCCTCCACTCATGGTACCGAGACCGATGGCGAGGAAACAGGAGAGGGGCACCCAATCGGGTATGGCCTTCAAATTGGGTATGTAGTCAGAAGCCACCATCGCCGCACCGATCAAACCCATTACTTTTTGCGCATCGTTGCCGCCATGCCCGAGGCTGAAAGCGGCTGAGGAGAGCAATTGCAATCGTTTGAACCATTTTTCTGCACGATAAGGATTGGCCCTTTTACACAGGTGTACAATAATAATGGTAATGATAAAAGCGATGATCATGCCAATGAGCGGCGCCATTACAATGAAAAGGATAATGGGGATCACTTTGGCCGTTACGATCACGCCGAAAGTTTGATAATGAGCAACGGCTGCGCCGATCAGTCCGCCGATAAGGGCATGTGAAGAACTGGAAGGAATGCCAAACCACCAGGTGATCAGGTTCCAGGCAATGGCTGAAAGCAGACCGGCCAGGATAACAAAGGAAGCCAGGTGGTCGCCTTTTTCAAGGATAACGCTTTTGGCAATGGTATCGGCAATGCCAAATCCGCCGATCAGGTATTTGGAGATAAAGAAAGCGCCGAAGTTGAACAGAGCAGCCCAAAGCACAGCCTGGAAAGGAGTCAATACCTTGGTTGAAACAATGGTGGCAATTGAGTTGGCTGCATCGTGGAATCCATTAATATAATCGAAGATAAAAGCCAGTGCAATAATAACGATCAGTATGGTTGCCATAAATTTCTTTTTCATGAGAAGCAGGCTGTTCCTGCCACTCACTCATTACGCATATTTGATGATAATGGATTCGATCACGTTGGCAGCATCCTCACATTTATCGGTAGCAATTTCCATTACCTGGTATATCTCACGTTTTTTGATCACTTCCTTGAAATCGTTCTCCTGTTGGAAAAGCATTTCAATACTCATATCAAATACATCGTCGGCCTGGTTCTCAATGCTGTTCACTTTTACCAGTGCTTCGGTCATTTCGCGGAGGTGCTTCATATCTCGAAGGCCCAGTACTGCTTTTCTGATCTCAACCGTTCCCTGCAGGATTAACTCGGCCATTTTCTGGATACCGGTATCATTCGGGTTTACATTGTAAAAATTGATCTTTTTGGCAGAACCGTAAATATAGTCTGCAATATCGTCCAGGGCTGTGGCCAGGTAGTGGATGTCTTCACGGTCGAAAGGCGTAATGAAGTTCCTGCCCAGTTCAGTGAAAATGCGGTGGGTATTGTCGTCGTTCTTGTGTTCCAGGTCTTCGATCTGGGAAAGGATGCCGGCTCTTTTATTTTTTTCAGGCTCACTTACCATTTCTTTGAGCTTGAGTCCCATTTCATACCCCTTTTCCGCTACATCTTCGAATAACTCGTAAAACACTTTGTTCTTAGGCATGAACAAACGGCCGAAGGTATTAATACCCATACAGATTGAAATTTAGCGCAAAAATAGCGTTATGCCATTGATGCTTGGGGTGAGTTTGAAACTTAATAATAAGATAATATTGGCCCTGCAAGGTTGACTTTTGTATCGTTTCTTAAAATACAAATTATCTGCCGCTTATCATAAAATACAAATACATATTTATTGAATGAATATATTTATACATGGCAAAACTCTGTGTTTTTGTTACAATTTGTCTGCTGTTAATCTGCAATAAACAGGTAAATGGACAAACACCTACAGCCAGGAATCTGGAAAACCAACAGGTGTTTACCAGGCTTTATGGATACATCCGCTATTTTCATCCCAGTGATGAAGCGGCCATGGTCAACTGGGATAAGCTGGCCATTTATGGGAGTAGGCAGGTACAGGCTTGTAAAACAGACCAGGAACTGATGGATAGCCTCAAAGCATTGTTTCTGCCTGTAGCCCCAACGCTCCAGCTAGCTGTTGGAGGCAATAAACCAATTTTCAATAAAGCAGCTTTAATACCCCAACAGCTAGAGAATTATCAAACAATCGGTTGGCAACACCTGGGTGTAGGTACGGTTGTTAATAATAATAACGGCGAAGCCATTTATAAAAGTGCTAGAACAAAAAAAGTAGGCAATGTTTCATCCTTCACTTCTCTGAAGAATGAGCTCAGTGCTGATTCTTTTCAGAACAGACCGTTCATATTCAAAGCCAAACTGAAATGGCGTGGTGGCAGTGGCCATAGCCGATTATGGGTTCGGGTAAACAGACAGAACAAGGAGGTAGGTTTTTTTAACAACATGGCCGATACACATGTTACAGATACCAGTTGGCAATCCTATCAAATCAGGGGAGTTATCGATACCGATGGGGCATTTATTCATTTCGGACTCATGCTTGTTGATGCCGGAGAAGTCTGGATAAAAGATATGCGTTTAGAAATACAGAAGCAGAATGGCGACTGGAAACAAGTATATGCCAATGATTTTGCAACAGATACCATCGGACTACCTCCGTCATCTGTTACTTATGCAAAAAACCAGGCGCAATTGTATGATTTCACCGTTCAGTCAAATAATGGTACAGACAGATGGGTATCTGTAAAAACAAAATATAAAGAACAGTTGCTTTTTCCGCAACAGGCTTCTGTTGGCGAATACATTGATAAACAGATCGGCAGTAATATAACAGTATTGATGCCTCTTGCACTGTATGGTACAGATAGAGGAACTTATCCGGCAGGCGATAAGCAAAAACTGGAACTGCTTATCCAGCGGTTAGCACTGATACCATCGTCTGATATGAATGGCAATAATCTTTATGCCCGGCTAGGAGGTATTACTATTGCCTGGAACTTGTTTCAGCATTTCTATCCTTACTTTTCCGTAGCGAATACCCATTGGCAGGAAGACCTGTCTGTTGCCCTGAAGGAAGCCTATGCTGCTGGTAATGCGGCTTCATTTCTGGAAGTACTGCAACGGCTGACTGCTAAATTAAAAGATGGGCATGTGTCTGTAAACTG
>JACXTT010010654.1_pt1 | contig 12366 bp, 10 predicted proteins | sample 9270951 | NCBI WGS metagenome assembly JACXTT01 (sample SAMN15532306, study PRJNA645909) | rock metagenome | isolation source: weathered quartz diorite | place: Puerto Rico | collected 2017-06-21 | reverse complement strand
GACTTGAGGTCGACGAAGTTCGCGATCGCCAGCAGCGCGTGATCGAACTCGGCATCGGTCAGCATCACCGCAAGGTTGGGTTCCGCGTCGATGACCCCGTCCCAGGTCCGCACGTCGTCGATCGCACCGAAGACCTCGTCCCCCTGCTCGATGATGATCCTGGCGATGGTCGGGTCGAACTGTTTGCCTGCGCGCTTGCGGGCAACTGCGCTCGCCGAGGCGAGGCCACCGACGCGGTGCGCGACCTCGAGGAACTCGGCCAGCTGGGCGATCCGCGCCGCCAGCGGGACCTCGGTTCCCGAGAGCTTCCCCGGCCAGCCCTTGCCGTCCCACTGCTCGTACACCGTCCCGACCGCTTCGGTGACCTCGGCAGGAAGCCCGAGGTCCGTGGCGAAGACCCGGGCCAGGGCGGCATGCCGCTCGATCATCCCGTCGACGTCGCGGTGCCCCGAGACCGCGAACTCCAGCCCGACCCGGAAGCGTTGCAGCCCGACGTGCCCGGCACCGATCCGTCCGACCCCGACGACCGCCGCACGCAGGCCCTCGTGGGTGCTGTACTTGTCCGACTTCAACGCGATGTCGTCGCCGAACCACTTGGCCTGCTCGTGGGCATCGGAGTGACAGGCGACGTTGATGAGGAGCGAGGTGTAGTAGACCGTCACCCGCTGCTCGACGTCGAGACCGAGGACGTCGGCGATCCGTAGGGAGATCAGGCACTGGCGCAGCACGTGCTCCATCGGCTGGCCGAACCCGAGGTCGACGCCCAGCGAGAGAGCGGCGATCAGCTCGGCGAGACGTACGTGCTGCGGGCCCGTCTCCGGTTCCATACCCGCAGGCTAGGCGTGCACCGACCCGAGCGACCAGCCTCGTCTGCGAGACGCAACAAGTCCGTAATCGTTGAGGAAGCGCCCGGTCGTCAGCTCATCGCCGTCGCGAACCCGAGTGAGTAACGTTCTCGCAAGCGCGCTACACCGAGTGGGGACTCAGCCATGTTTTCTGCACGCGTCACACGATCCGTCGTCGGGCTGGCCGTGCTCGCCCTGATCTGCTTCCTGGCCGGCGCCGCGCTGATCTCGCCCGCGAGTGCGCGTACCCACGCCTATCCGCCGCTCGACCGACCCGGTCCGCCGCTCGACGTACCGGCGAGTGCCCTGGCGCACAGCCTCTCCTGCACCGCCAACCTGGTCTCCAGCGGTCGCGAAGCCGTCCTGCTCGTCCCCGGTACGACGCTCGAGCCCACGATGAACTTCGGCTGGAACTACGAGCGCGCCTTCAACGCGCAGCACCGGCCCTGGTGCGCGGTCACCCTCCCCCAGGACGCGATGGGCGACATCCAGGTCGCCGGCGAGTACGTCGTGCACGCGATCCGGACGATGCATGCGCGCACCGGCCTCAAGATCCAGATCCTCGGCCACAGCCAGGGCGGCATGGTGCCGCGCTGGGCGCTCCGGTTCTGGCCCGACACCCGCGCGATGGTCGACGACGTCATCGGGATGGCGCCCTCGAACCACGGCACCGTGGACGCCCCGTTCATCTGCGTGGCGATGGTCGGCTGCGCGCCGGCGATCTGGCAGCAGCAATACGGCGCTCCGTTCATCAAGGCACTCAACTCCGGTGCCGAGACCTTCGCCGGCATCTCCTACACCGACATCTACACGCAGCTCGACGAGATCGTCGTCCCGAACCTGTCCGCGGCGGGTAGCAGCTCGTTGCACACCGGTCGCGGTCAGATCACCAACGTGGCGCTCCAGCAGATCTGCCCGGCCCACGTGGCCGACCACCTGCTGATCGGCACGAGCGACCCGGTCGCCTACGCCCTGGTGATGGACGCGCTCAACCACCCCGGCCCTGCCGTGCCGAGCCGGATCCACCGCTCGGTGTGCGGTCGGCTGCTGCAACCCGGCGTCAACCCGGGGACCTTCGTGACCGACTTCGGCAAGGCCGTCGCGTTCCTCACCCGGGTCCTGCTGACCAGTCCGCGGTACCTGAAGCCACCGCCGCTCAAGGCCTACGCACGGGGCTGACCGTGACTGCGCAGCCAGCCCCCGTCGGCGTCGCCGGGGTGGTCGCCGCCCTCTCGGTGACCAGTGACCTGACCCGCGGGCACCCACCTGGCGAGGCCATGCGCGCGTGCCTGCTGGCCACCGAGGTCGCCCGCCGCGCCGGCCTGGATCCTGGCCGCCAGGCGGACGTCTACTACGCGACCCTGATGCGCTTCGCCGGCTGCGCGGCCACCTCGCACGAAGCGGCCGCCTGGTTCGGCGGCGACGACATCACCCTGCGCTCCCGCGGCGACCTGGCCGACACCACCCGACCGCGCGAGGGCCTGGCGCTGCTCGCCGGCCTGGGCACCGGCATCGAGAAGGTACGCATCCTGGCCCGTGCTCCGCGGGTGCCTGCGATCGTCGCGGAGTCGACCCGCGCCGACTGCGAGGTCGGCGCGGACCTGGCCCGCCGGCTCGACCTGCCCGAGCCGGTCCGCCAGTCGGTGCTGTGCGCGTTCGAGCGCTTCGACGGCAAGGGCTCGCCGGAGGGAGTCGTCGGCGAGGCGGTCCCCGAAGCCAGCCGGTTCGCCGCCGTCGGCTTCACGGCTGTGATGTTCGACGCGGTCGGCGGAGCCGGGCTCGCGACCGCCAAGGTCTCGGCGTGGTGCGGACGCGCGCTGGACCCGGCGATCGCCACCCGCTTCCTCGAGGATCCGGAAGCGCTGCTCGCTCTCTCCGACCCGCACGACGTCTGGGCGGCGACGGTGGCCGCGGAGCCGGAACCACGCCGGTACTTCCGCGACGACGACCAGCTGGACGAGGCACTCGCCGGCTTCGGCGACGCCGCTGACCTGAAAGCGCCGTTCTTCCAGGGCCACTCCCGCGGCGTCGCTCAGCTCGCCCGCGCGGCAGCCCCGGCGATGGACGTCGATCCGGCGCTCGTCTACCGGGCCGGACTGGTGCACGACCTGGGCCGGGTCGCCGTACCGACCGGGGTGTGGGAGCGCCCCGGCACGTTGCGGCCCGAGGAGTGGGAGATGGTGCGCCTGCACCCGTACCACTCGGGCCGGATCCTGCACCGCGCCCCGGCGCTCGAGCCCCTCGGCGCGATCGCGAGCCGGCACCACGAGCGGGTCGACGGTTCCGGCTACCCGGCCGGCATGCGCGGCGGCGACCTGGACGCCGCGTCGCGGCTGCTGGCCGCCGCGGACACCTGGCAGACCCTGAGCGAGCCGCGACCGCACCGTCCGGCTCTCACCTCCGACCAGGCAGCCGCGGCGATGTCGGCGATGTCCTTCGACCACGCCGCGCTGCGGGCGGTCCTCGGCGCAGCCGACGCACCCGCGCCCCGGCTCGCCCTTCCGGTCGACCTCACCGAGCGCGAGCTCGAGGTCCTCCAACTGCTCGCCGCCGGCCGCACCAAGAAGCAGATCGCCGAGACCCTCTTCATCTCGCACTCGACGGTGCACACCCACACCGTGCACATCTACGCCAAGTGCGAGGTCTCGACCCGTGCCGGCCTGGCGATGTTCGCGATGCGGCCCGGCCTGACCGCGATCTGACAGATATCGATTGAACAGTCGATATCGCCGGCGCGCGCCCGCTCCTAGCGTCGTGGGCAGGACATCAACCCACCCAAGGAGCACATCATGACCAGCAACAGCATCGACACCACGACCGCTGCCGACGCCGACGTCGACGCCGTACGGCGTGGCTTCGCGGCCGTCGCCGCGGGCGACATCGCCACCTTCGCCTCGGTGTTCCACGACGACGCGACGTGGAACCACCGCAACCCCGACCGACTCGGCGGCATCCACGCCGGTGTCGGCGCGATCGTCCAGTTCCTCGCCGACTCCATGGAGCTCACCGCCGGCACGCTGCGCCCGATCCCGGACATCTACATGCCCGACGGCGCCGGCCTGGTGTCGGTGCTCACCCAGATCAGCGGCTCCCGGCCTGACGGCCGCACCTTCGCGGACACCCAGATCCTGCTGTTCAAGGTCGAGGACGGCAAGGTCCGCTCGGTCGACCAGTACATCGGCGACCCGCCGGCCGTCACCGCCTTCTGGGCCTGACTTGCGCGACCCCGGCTGCCTGGCTTTACAGCCAGGCGGTCGGGGTGTCGAGCGTGGTGCGGTCCAGGCGCATCAGCAGGTCGAGCTGAGGCCCGGTCTTCGGCAGCTCGTAGCCGAAGAAGTACGCCGCGGCCGCCCGCTTGCCGTCGTAGAAGTCGCCGGGCGCGTCGCCGACCGCCAGCAGCTGCTCGAGCCAGATCCAGGCGACGACCGTGTGCCCGACCGCCTCCAGGTAGGTCGACGCGTTCGCCAGCCCGAGCACCGGATCGGGCTGGCTCCAGATCGTGGTGGTGACCTGAAGAATCCGGTCCACGTTCGCCGACAGGGCAGCCGCATGCGGACTGTCACCCGCCCGCGCGATCGTCGCCCGCATCGCGTCGGTGAGTGCGACCAGCCCGGCTCCCCCCTGCATCACGACCTTGCGGCCGAGCAGGTCCTGGCCCTGGATGCCGTGCGTGCCCTCGTGGATCGGGTTGAGCCGGTTGTCGCGGTAGTGCTGCTCGACGTCGTAGTCGCGGGTGTAGCCGTAACCGCCGTGCACCTGGATGGCCAGGTCGTTCGCGGCCAGGCACCACTGCGACGGCCAGCTCTTCGCCACCGGGGTCAGCACGTCGAGCAGCAGATGCGCCGCGGCTCGCTCCTCCTCGGTCTCGGCGGTCTTCTCCTCGTCGACCAGCCTGCTGCAGTAGAGCAGCAGGCCGAGCGCGCCTTCGACGTACGACTTCTGGGCCAGCAGCATCCGCTTCACGTCCGCGTGCTCGGCGATCGGGACCGGTTCGGTCGACCCGACCGGCCGACCCTGGACCCGCTCCTTCGCGTACTGCAGCGACTTGAGGTACCCGGTGTAGCCGAGCGCCATCGCACCGATGCCGACGCCGATCCGGGCCTCGTTCATCATGTGGAACATGTAGGCCAGACCGCGACCCTCCTCACCGATCAGGTCACCGACCGCGCCGCCGGCCTCGCCGAAGTTCAGCAGCGTGTTCGTGGTCCCGCGGTAGCCCATCTTGTGGTTCAGTCCGGCGAGCGAGACGTCGTTGCGGGTGCCGTCGGGCAGGACCTTCGGCACGATGAAGAGGCTCAGGCCCTTGACCCCCTCGGGCGCTCCGGCCACCCGCGCCAGCACCAGGTGCACGATGTTCTCGGACAGGTCGTGCTCACCGCCGGAGATCCACATCTTGTTGCCGAAGAGCCGGTAGCTGCCGTCGGCCTGCGGCTCCGCCCGGGTGGCGACGTCCGCGAGCGAGGACCCCGCGCCGGGTTCCGACAGGCACATCGTCCCGAAGTACCGGCCCTCCAGCATCGGCCGCACCCAGGTGTCGATCTGCTCGGCGGATCCGTGCGCCAGCAGCAGGTTGGCGTTGGCAGCGGTCAGGAACGCGTAGCCCGCGGTGCCGACGTTGGCCGCCTGGAACCAGGTCATCAGCGCACTCGACACCACCTGCGGGAGCTGACCCCCGCCGACCGACTCGTCCATGGACGCGGTCAGCAGACCCGAGGAGAAGTAGACCTCGAGCGCCTTCGCGACCTCCGGGATCAGGTGCACCCGCTCGCCGTCGAAGGTCGGCTCGTTGGCATCGGCGAGCTTGTTGTGCGGCGCGAAGTGCTCGGTCGCGATCGTCGTCGCGAGGTCCAGGGCCGCGTCGAACGTCTCCCGCGAGTGCTCGACGTACCGGTCGCGGGCGGTGAGCTTCTCGACCTCCAGCCATTCGTAGAGCAGGAAGTCGAGATCGCGCCGGGACATCAGGAGGGACATGGCCCCACCCTAGAAGTCTCGGTCGACATCACGATCGACTCTTCAGGTGGAACGTGATGCCGTCGGGTTCGAGTTCGTGGTCGTAGGCGGGGTCGTGGATGCGTTGGTGGTGGAAGTGGCACAGGCCGATGGCGTTGTCGAGGTCGGTCTTGCCGCCGGTGGCCCAGCTGCTGAGGTGGTGGATCTCGGTCCAGGCGTAGGGCCGGTCACATCCCTTGGCGCCGCAGGTTTGTTGTCGTAGCCCGAGGGCGGTGCGTTGGGCTTCGGAGAACAACCGGGCCGACCTGCCCAGGTCCAACGGGATGGAAGGTCCACCCAAGACGGCGGGGAGGAGTTGGGCGTTGCACGCCAACCTGCGGGCTTCACCGGCGCTGATGTCGGTGCCGGTGTCCAGGTGCGCGACGGCGAGTGCGTCGCGCAGGGTCTCCTGGTTCATGGTGACCACGACGGTGGCGGCGGTGCGCGGGTGCAGATGATCGGTGGGGAGGTGTTCGATGAGCTCGGCGAACGCAGCACCGCGGGCGTGGTCCCAGTCGGTCCGGATCCCGGTATTCTCCCCGACCTGAGCGACCGAGGCACCCAGCCGGCCGCGGCGGGGTGCGGTCATGGTCTGGAGGATCTTCCGCAACAAGTGACCCTGGAGCACAGGGACGGTGAAGTGTCCGGTCACGGTCCCGTCACCGTTGTCATGCAACGACAGCCGGGTCTTCGCCCGGGCTGCCCGCTCCTCGTCGACGACCAGGTCGTTCTCGTGGGCGTCCACGATGGTGGTGTCGGGTTCGACCTCGGCCAACACCCGCCGGGCGGCTCGCCGCAACAGGGCCGGTGGCATCGTGGCCGCCTTCTCGATCAACGCCTGCTCGACCACCGCGCGCTGAGCGGTCGTCACACCGGCAGGCAACTGGGAGTCGGCCCGAACGATCACCGCCGCATGCTCGGCACTCAACGCCCCCGCCGCCAACGCACGTTGAGTCGCGGTCCGCTCCGCGAGTTGCTGAGACAGCTGCACCTGTCGATGCACCACCACCGGATCGGAGTTCGTGGCCCGGGCTGCCCACTGGTCGGTGCTCGCGAGGCCGGACTCGGCCGCCGTACCCGATCGGTCCGCGGACGCCAGAAGCCCAAGCTTGATCGCGGCAACCTTCGCCTCTGCACGCACCAGCGACGCCAGCATCGACGCCTTGCCCGTCGCGTCGAGCCGCTCAGTTTTGACCCGGGCGAGCTCGTCGAGATCCGCGTGCAGGCGCGCCACCACGTCGGTGGTCTCAGGCGCCGCCAGCAAGGTCATGAACCCATCATTCATCGAACATACGTTCGAAGAAATGCAGAACGCGCACACTTCCTAGCCACGTTCCGCGCGGTCGCTACAGTGCGCTCATGCGGACAGTTCTCGTCACCGGAGCAGGACGCGGCATCGGCCGGGTCACCACGTTGCGCCTGGCTGCCGCCGGCTGGCACGTCCTGGCCGGCGTACGGCGTACCGAGGACGGCGAGCGCGTCGCCGCGGAGGCGTCCGGCACCGTCGAGCCCGTCCAGCTCGACATCACCAACGCCGACGACGTCGCTGCCCTGGCAGGACGGATCACCAGCCTGGACGCGGTGGTGAACAACGCCGGGATCGTCGTCGGCGGACCCATCGAAGGCGTTCCGCTGGACGAGCTGCGGCACCAGCTCGACGTCAACGTGGTCGGCCAGGTCGCGGTGACCCAGGCCGTGCTGCCGCTCCTGCGCGCCTCCCACGGCAGGGTCGTGTTCGTCTCGTCCCTGAGCGGCCGGATCGTGACGCCGATGACCGGTGCCTACAACGCGTCCAAGTTCGCCCTCGAGGCCGTCGCCGACGCACTGCGGATGGAGCTCCAGCCGTGGCGGATCAAGGTCTCGGTGGTCGAACCGGCCCAGACCGACACCGACATGTGGGGGACGGCGCAGGACGAGCTCGACGCGACCGTGGCCTCGCTGAGCCCCGAGCACCGCGCCCTGTACGACGGCCACATCGCCGGGATGCGCAAGGTGATCACGATGTCGCAGAAGATGGCGAGCCCGGCCGACAAGGTCGCGGCCGCGATCGAACGCGCCCTGACCGCGAACCGGCCGCGGACCCGCTACGTCGTCGGCGCCGGCCCGAAGGCGCAGAACGCGATGGCCCGGTTCACGCCGACTCCCGTGCTCGACGGCGTGCTGCGCCGGGTGTCCGGCGTACCGCGCTCACGCTGAGCGCAGCCCGTCAGCCACCGAACAACCCACCCAGCAGCCCGCCGAGCAGTCCGCCGTTGGACGGCGGCGGCGGGGGCGGCGGAGGAGGTGCCGGCGCGTCCTGGACCGGGCTGCCGTACCAGAGCGTGCGGCGCGACCAGTTGCCCGGACCCAGCCGCTTCCCGGAGCACGCGACGATCACGACGCGCGACGGGCCGTCGGACCGGAACGCCTTCCGGGCCGGGACCTGGTTGACGGGGTAGCTCGCCCGCTTGGTGATCTGGTAGCAGGCCTGCTTGCCGTTCGCGGTCAGCACGATCTGGTCGCCCGGCTGCAGGTTCGCGAGCATCGCGTTGCCGAGCGCCGACCCGTCGGGCCAGGTGTGCCCGGCCAGGATCACGGTGCCGTGACGGCTGCCCGGGCGGGTCTTCGGGTCCATCGACATGACCCACTTGTTGGGGTTCGTCGCGGGGACGGCGCCGATCGCGCCGCTGGAGGTGCGCTGCACCTCGACGACCTTCACGGTCCGGCCGAGCGACGGCAGCTGGGCCCGGGTCGGGTCGAACGCACGACCCGGGTGCTTGCAGGACGCCTTGGCCGCAGCGCCGGCCACCTCGGTCGTGGCCGAGCCGGAGCCCGCCACGAAGCCCTGGGCGACCACCGCGACGAGCAGGCACGCGACGGCGCGACCGAGCGGGCCGGTCCAGCGGTGAGCAGGCGTTGCAGCGTCCATCGGGAGGGGGTCCTGATCGTTCGGGGGGCATTCCGACCAGCGCAGCCGGAATCCTGCCCTCTGAACAACGACCCGCAAACCTCAGGGGTACGGTCCAGCCCCAGCACCACCGGGCCCGGCGCTACCGACGCGCGAGCCGCCCGAGCTCGTCGACCAGCACGGTGACCTCCAGGCTCGGGTCGAACGCCCGCTGCACGCCGAGGCCGATGCCGAGCGCGAGCAGGTGGGTGGCGATGTCGATCGCCGGCGCGTCCAGCTCGATCCCGAAGGTGTCGGCCTCGTTCGCGATCAGGTCGGCCAGAACGCCGGTGATCAGCTGACGCCGCGTCGCCAGCGCCGTGCGCACCTCCTCGATCTGCCGCGTGCTGGTGGCGAACTCGACCTCGAGCGAGGTCCACCCGATGTCGCCGATGTTCTCCTCGGCCCAGCGACCGAAACCGGCGAGCCGGTCCTCGAACGTGTGCGCATCGCCGAGGGCTCCGAGGATCGCGACCACCCGCTCCTCCTGCACGACCTCGAGCACCGCCAGGCCGAGCTCGTGCTTGGTCGCGAAGTTCGAGTAGACGGCGCCCTTGGTGAAACCCGCTGCCTCGGCGACCTCCCCGAGCGAGGTCGCGTTGTAGCCGCGCTCCAGGAACAGACGCTTGGCCGTCTCGATCAGCAGGGCGCGGGTCTGAACCTGCGTCTCCTTGCGGGTGAGCCGGGCCATGGACAGAGGCTATCAGTTCGGCTACCGTTGGTATTCAGATACCAACGGTTTTTGAATGAGTCGGACGAGGTGCCATGAGGAGCAAGCGCATGACCCCCCACCACGAGGTGATCGTGATCGGCGCAGGCGTGTCCGGCATCGGCGCCGCGATCAAGCTGCGCGAGCGCGGGATCGAGGACATGGTGATCCTCGAGAAGGCCGACACCTTCGGAGGGACCTGGCGGGCGAACACCTACCCCGGCTGCGCCTGCGACGTCCCGTCGGGCCTGTACTCGTTCTCGTTCGCACCCAACCCGGACTGGGGTCGACTCTTCGCCACCCAGCCCGAGATCCTCGCGTACGTCGACAAGGTCGCACGCGACCACGGCCTGGAGCAGATCACCCGGTTCGGGGTGGAGATGCTGGACGCGGCCTGGGACGACCAGCAAGGCGTGTGGCGGATCAGGACCTCTGCCGGCGAGCTGACGTCGACGTACCTGATCGGCTGCGCCGGACCGTGGAACGAGCCGGCGATCCCGGAGATCGACGGCCTCGCGGACTTCCCGGGTGAGGTCTTCCACTCGGCCCGCTGGAACCACGACTACGACCTGACCGGCAAGCGCGTCGCCGTCGTCGGCACCGGCGCCTCGGCGATCCAGTTCGTCCCGCAGATCCAGCCCCAGGTCGCTGAGCTGCACCTCTTCCAGCGCACCGCCCAGTGGGTGCTGCCGAAACCCGACTACGCCGTCGGCCCGATCGAGCGCAGCGCGATGCGTCGTCTCCCGTTCGCGCACCAGGCGCTGCGCGGGATCGAGTACACGATGATGGAGGCCCTCGGGGTCGGCTTCCGCAACCCGCACCCGTTGATGGACGCGGTCCAGTCGGTCGGGCGGACTTACCTGCGCGCCGTCGTCCGCGACCCCGAGCTGCGCCGAACCCTGACCCCCGACTACACGATCGGCTGCAAGCGGATCCTGTTCTCGAACAACTACCTGCAGTCGCTGACCCGGCCGAACGTGGACGTGCACGGCACTGCGGTGACCGGGATCCGGGGATCGACGGTCATCGGTGCCGACGGCTCCGTGGCCGAGGTCGACGCGATCATTCTGGGCACCGGGTTCCACATCCTCGACATGCCGGTGGCCGACCTGATCGCCGGTGCCGACGGCCAGACGCTCGCCCAGGTCTGGCAGGGCTCCCCCGAGGCCTACCTCGGCACCGTCGTCTCGGGATTCCCGAACGCGTTCCTGGTGCTCGGTCCGAGCCTCGGCACCGGGCACTCCTCGGCGTTCGCGATCCTCGAGGCGCAGGTGGCGTTCATCGTCGACGCGATCGACCACGCCCGCACCGCCGACGTCGCGCTCGACGTCCACCCCGAGGTCCAGCTCCAGTACGTCGCCCGGGTGCAGAAGGCGCTCGGCGGGACGGTCTACAACGCCGGCGGCTGCGCCAGCTACTACCGCGACGTCAACGGTCGCAACAGCTTCAACTGGCCGTGGTCCACCACGGCGCTCATCGAACAGGTCAGCACCTTCGACCCGGCCGCGTTCGCGGACGAGTACCCGATCTCCCAGGAGGCATCCGCATGAGCCGCTACCCCGCCATCGACCTCGACGGCGCGCTGGTCGCCGTCACCGGAGCCGCCCGCGGCATCGGCCTGGAGACCGCCCGCGCCTTCATCGCCGAAGGCGCCCACGTCGCGCTCGGCGACCTCGACCACGAGCTGGCGGCCACGGCCGCAGCGGCGCTCGGGGAGCGCGCGTCGGCGCACCCGCTCGACGTCACCGATCGTGCGTCCGTCGAGAAGTTCCTGGCCGACGCCGAAGCGATGCACGGGCGCCCGCTCGACGTCCTGGTCAACAACGCCGGCGTGATGCCCAACGGCCCGTTCCTCGAGCAGGAGGACCGGATCGACGAGCTCACCATGAACGTGAACGTCTACGGCGTCATCCACGGGATGCGCGCCGCCGCGCCGGGGATGGTCGAGCGCGGCCACGGGCACATCGTGAACATCTGCTCGCTCGCCGGGAAGTTCCCGATCAAGGGACTCGCGGTCTACAACGCCAGCAAGTTCGCGGCCGTCGGCCTGACCGCGGCCACCCGCCTGGAGCTCGACAGGACCGGAGTCAGCGTCAGTGCGATCCTGCCCAGCGCGGTGAAGACCGAGCTGGCCTCCGGCATCGACTACGGGATCCTGCCGGCCGTCGAGCCCGAGGACATCGCCGAGGCCGTCGTCCGGTCGGTGCGCACCCGGGCCGCCGAGATCGCCGTACCGGGGTACGTCGGGACCGCTCAGTCGCTGTCCGTGCTCGTGCCCGAAACGGTGATGCGCGGTCTTCGGGCACTGGTGCGCGACGACCGCGCCATCTCGGCCGTGGACCCGAGCGTCCGCAAGAAGTACCTCGACCGGATCACCGGCGCGTGAGTGTTCAGAGGTAGGGCTCGACGAGCTCGCGGTACCGCTCGACCATCGTGGCGATCACCGCGTCACCCGGCCGCGCCCAGATGTCGGCGTTGAAGATCTCGATCTCGACGTCGCCTGCGTACCCGGCAGCTGCGACCTGGCGGGTGAGGGCGGAAAAGTCGATGTGACCGTCGCCCATCATCCCCCGCGACAGCAGCGGGTCTGCTGCGATCGGCAGCAGCCAGTCGCAGACCTGGTACGACGCCAACCGCCCCTCGCGTCCGGCACGCGCGATCTGCTCGTCGACGGCCGGATCCCACCAGACGTGGAAGGTGTCGACGACGACGCCGACCGCGTCCGGGTCGTGCGGGGCAGCCAGGTCCAGCGCCTGCCCGAGCGTGGAGATGACCGCCCGGTCGGCGACGTACATCGGGTGCAGCGGCTCGAGGGCGAGACGCACGCCGCACGCTTCGGCGTACGGGACCAGCGCGGCGATGCCGTCGGCGACCCGCGCCCGCGCACCGGCGAGGTC
>JACXTT010010653.1_pt1 | contig 12367 bp, 10 predicted proteins | sample 9270951 | NCBI WGS metagenome assembly JACXTT01 (sample SAMN15532306, study PRJNA645909) | rock metagenome | isolation source: weathered quartz diorite | place: Puerto Rico | collected 2017-06-21 | reverse complement strand
CGGCTGGTCGGGCGCCTGCTCGGGCACGGCCACCACCTGCAGCGTGACGATGGACGCGGCCAAGAGCGTGACGGCGACCTTCGCACTCAAGCAGTTCGCGCTGAGCGTGACGCCGATCGGCCCGGGGACAGTCTCGGCCCAGCCGTCGTCGGCCAACAACCTGTACAACGTCGGCACCGCGGTGACCCTCACGGCCACGCCGGCGGCCAACGCGCTGTTCAACGGCTGGTCGGGCGCCTGCTCGGGCACGGCCACCACCTGCAGCGTGACGATGGACGCGGCCAAGAGCGTGACGGCGACCTTCGCGCTCAAACAGGTCGCGCTGAGCGTGACGCCGGTCGGTCCGGGCACGGTCTCGGTCCAGCCGTCGTCGGCCAACAACCTGTACATCGCCGGCACCCCGGTGACCCTCACGGCCACGCCGGCGGCCAGCGCGCTGTTCAGCGGCTGGTCGGGCGCCTGCTCGGGCACGGCGGCCACGTGCAGCCTGACGATGGACGCGGCCAAGAGCGTGACGGCGACCTTCACCGTGAAGCAGGAGGTGCTGACCTTGACGACGGTCGGCGACGGCTCGATCGCGGCCAACCCAGGCCCGAACGGCGGGACGTACACCTTCGGGACAGTCGTGACGCTCACGGCGTTGCCGTCGGCGACCACGACGACGGCCGCCGCCGCGGTGACTCGCACCGCCGTGTCGGCCCAAGGCTCGCAGTTCGCCGGCTGGTCGGGCGCCTGCGCGGCAGCGGGTACGGCCCCCACGTGCACCGTAACGATGGACGCGGCCAAGAGCGTGACCGCGACCTTCACGTCGACGACTCCGCCGCCGACGACGTGTGACGACACGATCAAGGACCTTCATAAGAAGGTCGCGGGCAAGAAGCACCCCTGGTGGCAGAACCACCAGTTGAAGGAGGCCCTCGAGATGTACGCGGACGCCTCCGACCTGCTCCCCCGCGCGAAGGCGAAGGTCGGCGCCAACGACAAGCGGTATGTGCACGCCAAGAAGGAGTTCGATGAAGGCAAGGCGGCGCTCTGCCACGGGCACTACTGGCACGCCGGCCATGATTTCTGGGAGACGGTCGTGATCGCTCGCGAGATCCTCAAGCAACGGCGGTAACCGACAGCGCGCTCTCGAGGGGCCGGCGTGTGCTAGCCTGCAGGCATGGCACACGCCGGCCCCGCGTCATTTCGGACCCTGGTCGCGACCGGCCTCGTCCTCGCCCTCCTGTCCCCCGTCGCCGTCGCGCAGCCTGACTGCCGCACGATCGAGGACTTCGCCAACGCCAAAGTGGGCGAGCTGCCCGCCGACTGGAAGCTGCGAAAGGACGCGGGCAAGGAAGCGTATCGGGTCGCCGAGGAATCGGGTCTCCGGTTCCTGCACGCCGCGGCCAAGGGGCTCGGGATCCAGGCCGCGAAGGAGTACGAGTGGGACCTGGGCGCCTATCCAATCCTCGTGTGGTCCTGGCGGCCCATCGAGTTTCCGAAAGGCAGTGACGAGCGCGACTCCAAGACCAACGACAGCGCCCTCGCGGTCTACCTGCTGGTGCCCTATTCGCGCATCCGCGGACCCAAGGCGATCAAGTACATCTGGAGTGAGAAGGTCCCGGTCGGGACGCGGCTGGACTCCAACATGGGTCTGACGCAGGTGCGGGTGCTCCGGAGCGGCGCCCCCGAGAAGAAGGGGGAGTGGGTCGAGGAGCGCGTGAACGTGCTCGAGGACTACAAGAAGTACTTCGACGTGAAAGAGACGCCCAAGCCCGCCGGGATAGCCGTGCTGACCGACTCCGACGACACGAATTCCACGGCGCAAGGAGACTATACGAGCTTCAGGGCCTGTCGCCAGTAGGCGATGGCCCGTGAGGTTCTCGTGGTCGAGGATGAGCCGGACATCCGCCGGCTCGTCGTCCTGCACCTCGAGCGCGAGGGCTTTCGCTGCCGCACCGCCACCAGCGGATCCGACGCGCTTCGCGAGGTAAAAGCCGCGGTCCCCGACCTGGTGGTGCTGGACCTCATGCTTCCCGAGCTCGACGGCCTCGAGGTGTGCCGCCGGCTGCGCCGCGACACGGGCACGGCCTCGGTGCCGATCATCATGCTCACCGCCAAGTCCGACGAGGTCGACCGCATCGTCGGGCTCGAGATGGGGGCCGACGACTACGTCGCCAAGCCGTTCTCCCCGAAGGAGCTCGTGGCGCGGGTCCGCGCCGTGCTGCGGCGGGCGCATCCGGACCCGGCGACTCCGGTCCTCTCGGTGGGGCCGATCACTCTCGACCCGGCGCGCCACGCGGCGAGCGTGCACGGCCAGGCGGTCGTCCTCACGCCGAAGGAGTTCGACCTCCTGCAGGCGCTCCTCGAATCGGCCGGGCGCGTCCTCTCGCGCGAGTACCTCCTGAACCGCGTGTGGGGATACGCCCGCGCCGACGCGATCGAGTCGCGCACCGTCGACGTGCACGTGCGACGCCTCCGGGCGAAGCTCGGCGACGCCGGGAACCGGATCGGCACAGTGAAGTCGGTCGGCTACCGGCTCGAGGTGGATCGGACGTGATCCAGGCGTTCGTCCACTTCCTCCGCCGGAGCATCGCGCGCAAGCTCACGCTGACCCTCGTGGGGTTCGTCGCCGTCACGATGGTCGCGGCCGGGCTCTACCTGAACCGCGCGCTCGAGGCATTCGCGCTCGACACGCTCGAGGTCCGCCTGGCCAGCATCGGACGGCTCATGCACGACGAGGCCCGCGCGCTGATCGCGCGAGGCGCCTCGCCCGCCGACTTTCACGCCTTCACGCTGCGCGGCGCGCGGCCGACGGCGTCGCGGGTCACCGTGATCGCGGCGGACGGGTGGGTGCTGGGCGACTCCGAGGTCGCCGTCGACGATCTGCCGCGCGTCGAGAACCACGGCTCGCGGCCGGAGGTCCTGGTCGCGCTCGCCGGCGGAGTCGGGCGCGACCGGCGAACGAGCGCGACGATCGGCGCCTCACTCCTCTACGTGGCGCTGCCGATCGCCGACGGCGCGCGCGTGATCGGCGTCATCCGGGTGGCCCTCCCGGTGGCGGTGGTCACCTCGTCGTACGCCGCGATCCACCGGGTGATGCTCGCCGGCGGCCTGGTGGCGCTCGCCGTCGCGCTCGGGATCGGGCTCTTCGTCGCCCGCCGGGTGACCCAGCCGGTCGTGCAGATGCAGGCGATCGCCCACCGGATGAGCGAGGGCGACTTCACCGCGCGGGCGCCGATCCGATCGCCCGACGAGATCGGCGCGCTCGGCCGGGCCCTCAACGGGCTGGCGGCGCGCCTGCGCGAGAAGATCCACGACCTCGAGCAGGAACGGGCGAAGGCGACGGCGATCCTGGACGGGATGATCGAGGGCGTGATCGCGGTGGACGCGCGCGACGTCATCCTGCTCCTCAACGCGCGGGCCCGCGCCATGTTCGGCCTCGACGCCACTCGCGGCGGCGGGAAGCCCTTCCTCGAGGTCGTCCGCAACACCGAGCTCCACGACATGTTCCGCGAAGCCCGCACGGCCGGCGAGGGCAGCGTCTCGAATCACGAGGTCCGGCTCGCCGGCCCGGTGAACCGCCTGGTGGAGGTCAACGCGGTGCCGCTCCGCCTGGCCGGCAGCGAGCTCGGCGTCGTCATGGTGCTCCACGACGTCACCGAGCTCCGGCGACTCGAGCAGGTCCGCACGGAGTTCGTCGCGAACGTGTCGCACGAGCTGCGCACGCCCTTGACCGCGATCCAGGGATATCTCGAGACGCTCCTGACCGGCGCGCTCGAGGAGCAGGAGAACGCGCGGCGGTTCCTGGAGATCGTCTTCCGCCACACCGAGCGGCTAGGCCGGCTGCTCAACGACCTGACCGATCTCTCGAACATCGAGCTCGGCCGCGTGGCGCTGAAGCTCGCGCCGACCCGGCTCGACGAGGCCGTCGACGCGGTCCTGGCGATCATGAGCCCCAAGGCCAAGAGCGGGAAGGTCGCGCTGAAGAGCCAGCTGCCGCGCGACCTGCCGCCGGTGCTCGCGGACCGCGACCGCCTCGTCCAGATCCTGATCAACCTGGTCGACAACGCGATCAAGTACACGCCCGAGGACGGCCGCGTGACGGTCCGCGTGAAGGAGCCGGCCGACGGTCACATCGAGATCGACGTGGTCGACACCGGCATCGGCATCCCGCCGGCTGATCTGCCCCGGATCACCGAGCGCTTCTATCGCGTCGACAAGGCCCGGTCGCGTGAGCTCGGCGGGACCGGGCTCGGGCTCGCGATCGTCAAGCACCTCGTGTTCGCCCACAGCGGGATCTTGCGCATCGAGAGCGAGCCCGGCCGCGGCACGACCGTCCGCGTGTGGCTCGGCCACGTCGACGCCGCGGAGACGCCCGAGCTCCCGGCCGAGACGTAGGCGCCGGAGCGCCCGGACACCGACCGATCAGTCCCAGCCGAAGAAGTCGCGCGCCCAGACGAACGTGCCGATCCCGGCGGCGGCCGCCGCGTCGCGATCCTTCTCGGAATCGCCCACGTGGGTCGAGGCGGTCAAGCTCACGTCGTGGAGCCGGGCCAGCTCGAGGAACATTCCCGGCCGCGGCTTGCGGCAGTCGCACGCGTCGGCGTCGGTGTGCGGACAGAGCCGCCAGCCCGTGAAGGGCCGGCCCAGCTCCGCGTCGGCCCACGCGAACCGCGCGACGACCTCGGTGTCGGAGATCTCGCCCGTCGCGATGCGGGCCTGATTCGACACGACGAAGCACAGGTCATAGCGCGGGCGCTCGCGCGCGAGGGTCGCGGCGACGTTGGGCATGAGCACCGGGTGGCCGGCCGCATCGACCACCGTGCGATTGTTCCTGGTCAGGGCGAGGGTGCCACCCCAGTCGATGAACAGGGCGCGCTTCGTGGCCGGCACCGCGCGACCGTAGCACGCCGCCGCTCCCCGTCGCCAGCGCGTCGCGCAAACTTCACGCTCTCGACACACGGGCTGGCCTAGGCTCGGGCCGCGCGCGCCGGCCCCGTCACCGAAACTTCACGCGACGAGTGGTAGACCGTTCACACGGCGTCGCCAGACTCGTCTGCAATGAAGACGAGTGCCTACGGTCGCGCGGACCTGCACGTGCACACCGTGTGGAGCGACGGCGCCCAGCGCCCCGAGGTCATCGTGGAGGCCTGCCACGGTCGGCTCGACGTCGTGGCCATCACCGACCACGACGAGATCCGCGGGGCGCTCCGCGCGCGCGACTGGGCGCTCGCGCATCCCGAGCTCGGCGTCGACGTGGTCGTGGGCGAGGAGATCAGCACGCTCAACGGCCACCTGCTCGGTCTGTTCCTCGAGGAGCGCGTGCCGCCGGGGCTGAGCGCGCTCGAGACCATCGGCGAGATCCACGCGCAGGGCGGCCTCGCGGTGGCGGCCCACCCGTTCCACCCGCTGCGCGGAGTGAGCCGCGGCCACGTCTCGATCGGGCGGATGATCCGCGACCTGCCGCTCGACGCGATCGAGGCCGTCAACAACGCCGGCGTGTTCTCCACGCCCTACAACGCCTGGGCGGCGCTGCGCAATCTGGAGCTCATGCTGCCCGTGACCGCCGGCAGCGACGCGCACGACGTCTGGTACGTGGGCAGCGCGGTCACACGCTTCGAGGGGCTCGACGCGGCCGACCTGCGCCGGGCGCTCCTGGCCGGTCGCACGCGCGCCCACGTCGACTGGTCGTGGACCGTCGGCAAGCTGCCCTTTCACCTGGCGGTCCAGGCTCGCGCCGCCTACCGATTCCTCCGGCGCGACCGGCAGCGCATCAGCGTGGGGACCATCCCCTGACAGGAGGCGGCCAATGATTGCGCCGACTCGCACTCGGTTTCGCTGGCTGGAGCGTGGCGACGGCGAGCCCGTGCTGCTGCTGCACGGGCTCATGGGCGAGATGGACCACTGGGAGTCGACGCTCGAGGCTCTGGGTCCGTTCCGCCGGCCGATCGCGCTCGAGCTGCCGATCTTCGATCCCGATCTGGCCGACGTATCGGTGGAGGCGCTGGCCGACTACGTCCGGCGCTTCATGGACGCCGTCGAGCTGCCGCCGGCGATCGTCTGCGGCAATTCCCTCGGCGGCCACGTGGCGCTCGAGCTGGCGCTGACGTCGCCCGGCTCGGTCGAGGGGCTGATTCTCACGGGGTCGTCCGGCCTCTTCGAGCGCACCTTCACCACGCGCGTGCCGCACCAGCCGACCCGCGCGTACGTGCGCGAGCGCATGGAAGAGATCTTCTACGACCCGTCGCTGGTCACCCCCGAGTGGGTGGAGTCGGTTCGCTGCATCGTCACCACGCGCCGCACCGCGCTGCGCGTGATCCGGGCGGCGCGCGCGGCCCGGCGGCACAACGTCGAGGATCGGCTCGGCCAGATCCGCGTCCCGACGCTCCTCGTGTGGGGCAAGGACGATCGCATCACCCCGATCGACGTGGCCGAGCGCTTCCACGCGCGAATCCGCGGCTCGCAGCTCGTGTACCTGCCCAACTGCGGTCACGCGCCGATGCTCGAGCGGCCGGAGGCGTTCAATGCCGCGGTGGGCGACTGGCTCGTCGAGACCCGAGCCCGGCGCGCGATCCTGGGAGGACGCTCGTGATCGAGCGGGTCGGCGCCGCGGCGCTCCGCGTCTACGCGGCCCATCGCCGCCGTACGCTCGAGGGTGTCGCCCGCGACGCCGGCCGCGTGCAGGAGGCGACCTTGCTCGACCTCGTGCACGCCGCGCGCTCGACCGCGTTCGGCCGCTCGCACCGGTTCGAGCAGATTCGCTCCGTCGGAGACTATCAATCCCGCACGCCCCTGGGCGACTATCTCCGCTTCCAGCCGCTGTGGACCCGCGTCGTCAACGGCGAGCGCGACCTCACGTGGCCGGGGCGGCCGCGCTACTGGGTGAAGACGTCGGGCACCACCGCCGGCGACAAGCTGATTCCCGTGACCTCCGAGGCGTTTCGCTCCCACCGCAGGGGAGGCTGGGACGCCTTGCTGGTCGCCGCCGAGCGCGCCGGCTTCGAGCGCGTCGCGGGCGGGCCGCTCCTTTTTCTCGGCGGGTGCACGGCTTTGAAGCCCATCGGCCAGGGATGCTGGGTCGGCGATCTCTCGGGCCTCGCGGTCCAGGATCTGCCTCCCGGCTTCCGCTCGCGCTACTCGCCCGGGCGCGAGGTCGCGTCGATCCCCGACTGGGATCAGCGGATCGACGCCGTCGCCGAGCTGATCCAGGGGCAGGACCTCCGGCTCGTCTCGGGCATGCCGTCGTGGCTCCTGATCCTCTTCGAGCGCGTGGCCCGCGCACGCCGCGCGGCCGGCCGGCCCGTCGCGAGCCTCGGTGACTGCTGGGCGAACCTGGGCGCGCTCATCCACGGCGGGGTCTCGTTCGCGCCGTACCGCGCCACGGTCGAGGAGTGGATGGGCCGCTCGATCGAGTACGTCGAGGTCTACCCGGCCTCGGAAGGATTCGTCGCAGTGCAGACCGAGCGCAGCGGCGGGCTGACCCTGATGCTCGACTACGGGATCTTCTACGAGTTCGTTCCGGTCGAGGATCTGGGACGCGCGCGGCCGCGCCGTCACACCGTGGCCGACGTCGAGCTCGACCGGCCCTACGCGGTGGCGCTGACGACGGCGGGCGGGCTCTGGTCCTATCTGCTCGGGGACACAGTCCGCTTCACGGCGCGCGACCCGCTCCGCCTCGTGGTCACCGGGCGGACGCGCCACTTCGTCAACGCCTTCGGCGAGAACGTCATCATCGAGGAAGTCGAGCAGGCTCTGGTGGTCGCCTGCCGCCGGACCGGCGCCGAACCGGCCGAGTTCACGGTGGCGCCCCGCTATCCGGGGGCCGGCGAGGCGCGCGGCGGCCACGATTGGCTGGTCGAGTTCCGTATCCCGCCCCGCGACCGCGCGGCCTTCGTGCGCGAGCTCGACGAGGCACTCGCCGCGCTCAATACCGACTACCGCACCAAGCGCACCGACGACGTGGGCATGGTGGCGCCGCGTCTCGTCGAGATGCCGCCGGGCTCGTTCCATCGCTGGATGCGCGAGGCCGGCAAGCTGGGCGACCAGCACAAGGTTCCGCGCGTCCTGAACGACCGCGTGGTCGCCGAGGGCCTGCTGGCGTCGATCGGGTCGCGCGAGAGGGAGCCGCTCGTTCATTCGGTAGGCTCCTGAGGGACGGCGCCGGGGGACGCGTACTCCCGACGCGTCCTCCGGGCCGATCTCGTCGCCGGCCCCGCGAATCGTCACCCCGTCGTAATCAATCGGTAACGCGGGTCCGCTAGCGTCCGCCTCCGGGAGGACCAGCGATGATCTCGAAGATTCTCGGAGTCGCCCTGGCGCTGGGTGCGCTCGCGGTCGGCGCGGCGCCGGCCGGCGCCATCACCATCTACCCGATCGATCGAGCGCAGATCCTGTCCGGGTCGCGCTTCGATCTGAAGGTCGAGTTCGACGGTGTCGTCGCCGTGTCCGACGCCAAGATCACCATCGACGGCAAGGACCTTCCCGCGGCGCTCGGCCGGTCCGCCGCGTTCGTGGAGCGCGAGGACGGGGCGGTCGCGTCCGCGCTGATCCTGCGCGACGTTTCGCTGACCCGGCCCGGGCGCTACGCGGTCGTCGCCAGCGATGGCAAGACCACGCGCACGGTGGGCTGGGAGGTCTACGCGACCGGACCGCGCAAGGCCCGCAACGTCATCCTCTTCATCGGCGACGGCATGTCGGGGGCCCATCGGACCGCGGCGCGCATCCTGACAGCCGGCATCAGCGAAGGCAAGTATCGCGGCGGCCTGGCGATGGACGCGATGACCAACATGGCGCTGGTCGGCACGGCCGGAGTCGACTCGATCATCACCGACTCCGCGAACTCGATGAGCGCTTACACGACCGGGCACAAGTCGAGCGTGAACGCGCTCGGCGTCTACGCGGACCGCACGCCTGACACACTCGACGATCCGAGAGTCGAGACGCTCACGAGTCTGCTCAAGCGCACGGGCCGGATGGCGGTGGGCGTCGTGACGAACACCGAGGTGGAGGACGCGACCCCTGCCGCCATGGTGGCCCACACGCGCCGGCGCAGCGACTACGATCCGATCGTGGGGATGTTCTACGAGAGCGGGGTGGACGTGCTCATGGGCGGCGGCGCGGCCCACTTCCTGCCGAAGTCCTCGCCGGGCTCACGCCGGAAGGACGACGTCGACTACGTCGCGAAGTTCCGCGCCGGCGGCTACGCGATCGCGACGACCGAGCGCGAGATGAAGTCGGCGGCCGCCGACCCCGCGACGCGCCGGCTCCTCGGGCTCTTCCATCTCGGCAACATGGACGGCGTCCTCGACCGCAAGTACCTCAAGCAGGGGACCGTTGCCTCGTTTCCCGAGCAGCCCGACCTCGTCGACATGGTCCGAACCGCGCTGGCCGTGCTGGCCCGGCACGACGACGGCTTCGTCCTGGTGGTCGAGTCGGGGCTGATCGACAAGTACTCGCACCCGCTCGACTGGGAGCGCGCGGTCATGGACACGATCATGCTCGACCGCGCCGTCGCGGCCGCCAGGGAGTTCGCCGCCGCCCGCAACGACACGCTCATCCTCGTCACGGCCGACCACACGCACGGGGTCTCGCTCGTGGGCACCGTGGACGACTCGGCCAAGGGTTCGGAGATGCGCGACAAGGTCGGCACCTACGAGAAGGCGGGGTTCCCGAACTATCCACCCGCTGACGCCGACGGCTATCCGCCGCGGCTCGACGTCTCGCGGCGCCTCGCGATCTTCTTCTCGGCCTTTCCCGACCACTACGAGACCTACCACCCCAAGCTCGACGGGCCCTTCGTCCCGGCGGTCGAGCGCGCCGACAAGTCCTACGTCGCCAACGACAAGTACAAGGACGCGCCGGGCGCGCTCCTGCGCGTGGGGAACCTGCCGCACACCGCCCCGCAAGGCGTGCACTCGGGCGAGGACGTGGTGCTGACGGCGCTGGGGCCGGGGGCCGAGCGCGTCCACGGGTTTCTCGACAACACCGAGGTTTTTCGTATCATCGTCGACGCGCTCGGCCTGGCCGCCGCGACGGCGCAGTGACCGCTTCGCGCAGGGGGAGGCGCCCGTGAACCGTCGGAGATTCCTCGCACAGTCCGCGGTAGGCGGCCTCGCGGCGGCTTCACTCGTGCGGCGGCCGGTCTGGGCCCAGGGGACGGCGCCGGCGGTCGTCACCGCCGACGCGATGCGCCCGGCGATTCCCTACGGCGTCCAGAGCGGGGACGTGCTGAGCGACCGCGCGATCGGCTGGAGCCGCACGGACCGGCCGGCGCGGATGCTCGTCGAGTGGGCCACGAGCGACTCGTTCCGCGACGCGGCGCGCGTCGTCGGGCCCGCGGCGCTCGCCGACAGCGACTTCACCGCGCGCGTCGATCTCACGGGGCTTCCCGCGGGCCAGCAGATCTTCTACCGCGTGCGTTTCGAGGACCTCGCGAGCCCGAAGGTGCTGAGCGAGCCGGCGCTCGGCCGGTTCCGCACCCCGGCGCGGGCCCGCCGGACGCTCAGCTTCGCGTTCTCGGGCGACGAGGCGGGGCAGGGCTGGGGCATCAACACCGCCTGGGGCGGGATGAAGCTCTACGAGGCGATGCGGAGCTCGAACCCCGACTTCTTCATCCATTCGGGCGATCAGATCTATGCCGACGGGCCGATCAAGGCCGAGGTCGCCCTGGACGACGGCACGACGTGGCGCAACGTGACGACCGCCGCGAAGGCCAAGGTCGCCGAGTCGCTCGAGGAGTTCCGGGGCAACTTCGCATACAACCTCCTCGACGACAACAAGCGCCGCTTCTGCGCCGAGGTCCCGATGCTCGTCCAGTGGGACGACCACGAGACGCGCAACAACTGGTATCCGGGCCAGACCCTCGGCGACGAGCGCTACACCGTGCGGAGCGCCTCGCTGCTGGCCGCGTTCGCCAAGCGCGCCATGTTCGAGTACAACCCGTTCCGGCTCGATCCGATCGATCCCGAGCGCGTCTACCGGTCGTTCTCGCACGGTCCGTCGCTCGAGGTCTTCATGCTCGACGAGCGGAGCTACCGCGGGCCGAACACGCCGAACCGCCAGACGGTCCTCGACGGCGAGTCGGCGTTCCTGGGCGCGGCGCAGCTCGCCTGGCTCAAGCAGGCGCTCCTGGCCTCACGCGCCACCTGGAAGGTGATCGCGAGCGACATGCCGATCAGCATCGTCGTCCCCGACCTGAACCCCGACGTGCCCAAGGGCACCTACGAGGCGTGGGCGAACGGCAACCACGGGGCGCCGCTCGGGCGCGAGCTCGAGCTCGCGAGCCTGTTCGGCTTCATCAAGCAGCGGCGGATCAAGAACGTCGTCTGGGTCACCGCCGACGTGCACTACGCGTCGGCGACGTACTACGACCCGGGGCGAGCGCAGTTCGGCGACTTCAGCCCATTCTGGGAGTTCGTCGCCGGCCCGATCAACGCGGGCACGTTCGGACCGGGCGATATCGACCGCACGTTCGGCCCCGACGTGAAGTACTCCTCGGCGCCGCCCGGTATGAAGCAGAACCGCCCGCCCAGCGACGGCATGCAATACTTCGGGCTCGCGAAGATCGACGGCGCGACCGAGGTCTTGACCGTGGCCCTCCACGACCTCACCGGCAAGACGCTGTACCAGATCGACCTCAAGCCGGCGTAGAGGGCGCAAAGCCGCACCACGTGCTCAGCGGACGGGGGAAATTCCAGAAGCGGCGGGTCGTCGACGGCGACCTCGAGATCTCGACCTCGGGCCGGACCGACGACGCGCGCCTGCGCGCGTGGATCCACGAATCAGAGACCGTGCTGCCGCGGCTTCGCGCCATGGTCCGCAACGGGGCTCGAGAGCTAGCACCGCTCGACTTCGTGCTGGAAGACCTGAGACGCCGCGTCGAGGAGCTCGAGGAAGAGCTGGCGCGTCTGCGCCGGTAGCTCGCCGCAGAACCTTCGCGCTCCCGTCACGAAATCGCAACGCGGCGTCGCTACCGTTGGCGCGGACATGGTGGCCGATCGATCGCCCGCCGTCACGCTCGACGCCGTCGCGAAGATCTTCCCGGGCAAGGCGGCGCCCGCCCTCGTGGACCTGTCGACCACGATCGAGCCCGGACAGTTCGTCGCGGTCATCGGCAAGTCGGGCGCCGGCAAGACGACCCTGCTCCGTTGCCTCTCGCGCGCCACCGCGGTCACGCGCGGCGCCATCCGGTTCGATCAGACGGACCTCGCGGGGCTCCGCGGCGCCGCGCTGCGCGCGCACCGGACCCGGGTCGGGATGATCTACCAGCAGTTCAACCTGGTCCGCCGCCTTCCCGTCCTCGACAACGTGCTCGTCGGCCGCCTGGGCCGGCTCTCCGGCTGGGCGCGGTGGGCGGCGATCGCGCATCACTTCGACGGCGCGC
>JACXTT010010652.1_pt1 | contig 12368 bp, 12 predicted proteins | sample 9270951 | NCBI WGS metagenome assembly JACXTT01 (sample SAMN15532306, study PRJNA645909) | rock metagenome | isolation source: weathered quartz diorite | place: Puerto Rico | collected 2017-06-21 | reverse complement strand
GTCGCGGCTGCTCCGTCTGTGGTTGTGCTCATTTCGCGAGGAGATTTTCAGCACTATGTCGAGAATTCCGCGCGCGTCGCGCAAATGCTTGCGCGACAGCTCGTCTACCAGATAAGAACGCTGACCGAGAAGGTGTTTGAACTGAGCACGCTCAACGTCCGCAGTCGGCTGCATTGTGAGTTGCTCCGGCTCGCCCTGTTTAGCGGAACGGTCGGCCAGCGCTCCACCATCAGGGACGCGCCCACGCACATCGAACTCGCCAATCGGATCGGCACGCACCGCGAAGCGGTGACACGCGAGCTTCGGGATCTGGCGCGCCGCGGCATCGTAGAACAGGGCCGACATCAGATCACGATCCTGGACCTTGCAAAACTCTCGGCGGAAGTGGATCGTCTCAGTGGACGCAGTCTCGGCATCTTCCCGGCGAAGGCACTACCCGAAGCCTTCGGCGCCTGAAATCGGCGCTCCGTCGATTGCCCTTCCACGCCGGCGCGTCTCGTCTGAAGAAATGATTGCCTGCAATTCCCGGTGGTTGTCGAGAATTCGACGCGCTTGGTGGTGCGCGCCCTGTGCGAATAATCACAAATCCAATGTGCGGTTCGATGCCGCGTCGGTAGCAGTTCTTCTCCATTCTTCTCGCACAAACCGAGTGGCGTTCGCCAACGGTATGAGGGAGTAGGACAATGATGCACTATTCAGGTACAGGCGAAACACGCAGTTCACGCTTCACTCGCGCTTTCGCGACGTGTTTCACAACTATCGTGGTACTGCTCGCGGGCGCGTGGCAAATCGCAACTGTGGTCGCCGCGTCATAGGAGCTGGGAAGGGACGCATCGGAGACCAACCCGAGGGCCGGTGCGTCCCAAGGCTCTCGCCGGCTGACTACAGCTCGGCGCAAAATGATCAGATTCCATCCCTCACGTTCGCAGAGGTCTGCTTGTAGCCGGCGTCGTCGCGAATCCTCAAGACCTGGCCTTCCGGTCCCTGCTCCATCCATGGCGTAACCGGAAGAGGCTTCGTTGCGCGTGCGCGCACGAGCGCATCGGATACGGTCTCCGACTCCGCGAGCTTCATCAGATTGAGTTTCGTCGGGAAGATCACGTTCCATTTCTTCCGATCGTTGATCGCGCTTTCGGGTGTGATCCAGATGGAGTCAACCGACTCTCGTCCATCGTGTCGTCCTTCATGGCCGAGCGGAGACTCCGCAAGGAAGAAGTGGGTATCGAAGCGCTTGGGCATGTTCGCCGGCGTGATCCAGTGCGCGAAATGTACGAGGCGATCATAGGCAAGCCGCAGGCGCTCGCCCTTCAGCATTTCAACCAGACCAACTTCGCGCTTTTCCAGGCCCTTACGAAAATCCTCGAGCCGCTCGAGCCGCCCTGCGCTCCCGAGTTCACCCGTATCCACGTCGCCCCGCAGCAGGATTCCCGATTCCTCGAAGGCTTCACGAATCGCCGCGGCGCCCAGAGCGCGCATGGTATCCGTCCACTCGTCGCCACCATCTGTGTGGTCTCTGAGCGCCGCCTCACTATCACCCTTGTCGACGCGCCCGCCCGGGAAGACAAGCGCGCCCGCGACAAAGTCGATCTGGTGATGGCGCTTCACCATGAACACTTCGAGCCCGGCATCGCCGTCTCTCAATAGGAGGATGGTTGCTGCAGGAAGCGCCGCCGCGGCTGGTTTGCTCTCATTAGCCATTTTGAATCTCTCTTCCTTCCCCTCATCGGCGCAGCGCCGTCGCCGCGAAGCTCACGCTCATAGTCAGTGCGAGCACGATGAAGTAACCGGCGCTTCCGAGTGACGCAACAGCGTGTCCGCTCAACGTCGGCCCGAGGATCGAGCCAAGACCAAACAGAAGTACCAATCCTGCCGCAGCGGCAACGCGGTTCTGCGGGGTGACGAGGTCGTTCGTTCGTGCGGCGGAAATCGCATACAGCGTGAACACGAAGCCACCAACGAGAAACGACGCAACGAGTTTCATCGTGGCCCCCTCGCCGTCCGCCCACAGACCAAGCACCGATGCTGCGACCGCCGAAGCGGACATGATCGCAAGCGTTGCGCGCCTGCCTGCGTGATCGGAGAGCCAGCCACACGGAAACTGCATCACCGCGCCGCCGACCATCGCCGCGGCCATGAAGCTTGCCGTGCCCTGCACGTCGAAGCCCGCATGACGCGCGTAGACCGGACCGAAGGTGAAGACCATGCTCCACGAGACACCCGCAAGGACCGTGACCGCCGCTCCCAATGGCGAGATCCGGAACAGGTGAACAATCCCGAAGGGTTCGGGCGGTAGGTCCTCGTGAACGGGCCGCGCCCGGATCACAGGCACGCCGGAGACAAGAAAAAGCGCGCCAGCGAGCAGGAACGGACCGGTGGAAAGCGGGTCGCTGCCGGCGAAGAGCGCCTGCGCGCTCGTCATGGAGACCAACTGGACAACCATGTACATGGAGAACACGCGCCCGCGCGCTTCGTTCTCGACACTGTCGTGAATCCAACTCTCAATCGCGATGTAGAGAGTCGAAAGCACAAAGCCTGAGATGGCGCGGAAGACAGCCCAAAGCGCGGGCGAGATGAAAAAGGCCGGGAGGGCGATCACGACGGCCGTCAGCGCGCTCGTCACGAGGATCACGGCAACATGACCGAGCCTCGCGATGATGAACCGTCCCATGAGCGGCGCGAGCGAATAGCCGATGTAGTACGCTGACATGACATAGCCGATGACGTCGGGCCTGAAGGTTTCGAGGTCCGCGCGCACGCTTAGAAGATCGGTCTGTAGCGCGTTCGCGAGTTGGACGAACCCGATCGTGATGAAGACGGTCCAGACCCGTGCGATCGCCGCGCGCATTGCCACCCCTGCCCTTGCAGGCAGGCATAGCCGTCAAAGGGGCAATCACCAAGCGGAACGGTTGTGGAGTGGGGTGCGCCGTAAGCTTAGATGTTGAGCGCGTCGCGCATCTGCGCAATCACCGCATCGACTTCAGCGGGATCATAGGGATCCGGCGCCCCGAATCCCCACACCGGGTCCGGCCAGGCGCCGTCGCCCTGGTTGCGCGCCACGACATGCACGTGCAATTGCGGAACGAGATTGCCCAATGCGCCCACGTTGATCTTCCCGGCACCCGTCAACATCTTGAGGCGCTCCGAGCAACCCGCGATTTCCGCGATCAATCTCTGCTGGTCGCTCGCCGACAGCTCGAATATTTCCCGAATTCCGTCGATCCGCGGCACCAGTACGAGCCAAGGGAAGCGCGCATCATTCATCAAGAGGACGCGCGACAAGGGCAGATCGCCGATGGGGATCGTATCGCGTGCAAGGCGGGCGTGCAGCGCGAAGGAGCGTTGGCGCGATGATGTCATCCGGCCCCCATGAGAGCGGGTGCGAGTAGTCCCTGGCGCCAGGCGAGAAACGTGACATATCCCATATAAGACAACAGCAGCAGGGCACCCTGCGGACGGGAAAGCCGCCAGTTCGTGGCGAGCATCGGCAGAAGTATCGCGCTCGCGCCTACCATAACGAGCATGTCGACGCCCGCGAGCGTGCTCGAGACCGGCAGCGGCCTGAGCACAGCTGTCAACCCTACGACCGCCAATATGTTGAATGTGTTGGAACCCACGAGATGGCCGATCGCGAGATCGGTCTGGCCACGAGCAGCCGCAACCGTGGTCAGGACCAATTCCGGCAAGGAGGTGCAGAACGCAACCACGGTCAACGCGACGACTGCTTGTGGCACGCCGGCCGTGATCGCAAATCGGACCGCACCGGCGACGGCGAAATGCGCGCCAAGCACGAGGCAAACAAGACCGAACATAAGAATGAAGAAACCCGCAGTTCCAGACGTGCCGCCCGCTGCCATGCGCGCCAGAGCGCGTGCACAGGCGACCGAATGTTCGGGCGGCCGTCGCCAGTCCGTGACCAACGCCGCGACAACATAAAGACCAAAGGCCACGATCAGGAACGCGCCCTCCAGTCGCGTTATGACGTGACCCAAGGCCATTAACGCCAGGACGACGCTCGCGGCCAACATGCTGCCGCCGTCACGCAGGACCACCTTGGGCGGGCTCGGCATCGGACTAATAAGGGCGCCCAGTCCTAGGATGAGCAGGAGGTTCAGGATGTTGCTCCCGATGACGTTGCCCAACGCGATGTCCGAAGCACCATAGAGTCCCGCGCGCACGGAAACCGCCAACTCCGGCGCCGAAGTGGCTGCCGAGATCACGAACAAGCCGACCAACAGGGGAGAAACTCCCAGAGCGCGCGCAACCGCCACGCCACCGCGAACCGCGGCTTCGCTGCCCGCAATCAACAGCAGGAATCCGCCCGCTAAAAACGCGTACTCCATTCTCGACAGAATCTCAGGCTTCGCCTGAGCGCCCCCAAAAAAGCGTTCTAACGAGATACCGGTCAGAACGACTTGTCAGAATCTACACCCTGAGCGAGCCGACGTGGATCAAATTCTGCCGGCGTAGGCCCCCGCTCCAGGATGATGCGGGAAAGGATCTCAGCCATCGCAGGCGCAAACAAGATTCCGTTTCGATACTGGCCGGTCCCAATGAACAGTCCGTCCAACGACGTCCGTCCGATAAGAGGCAATCGGTCCTCCGTTGTCGGTCGAAAGCCCGCCCAATGTTCTTCGACCTTCCATTCGGCGAGGGAAGGAGCGAGCCTCACAGCGGCGTTGAAGAGCGTGCGCGCTGCATCCTTGGATAGTCTGAGATCGAAGCCAACGTCGGCAACGGTCGCTCCCGCAAGAATCCTGTCACCACGAGGCACCAGATAAACCTCGCCACCGCGGACGACCCTTGTCAGCCGACGTGCCTTTGTTTGTGGGGCGAGCGTGATCATCTCGCCCTTTATGGGCTTCACGCTTCCGCGAACTTCCGCTGGGAGCCCCTCGATCTGCGAACTCCAAGCGCCCGCTGCGATTACCACGGCATCCGCGCTGTAGCGCGTCCGCACCCCGTCCACGCCGACGACACGATCGTGCACCTTCACGATGGACGAAATCGCATCGCCACGAACGAGCTCTCCGCCGGCGCGACCAAGAGCCGCCGCTAGTGCCGGACCTAGGACGCGATTGTTCACCTGTGCCTCGTCACGCGCCCAAAGAATTCGCGTGTAGTCGCCAGTCAACATCGGCTCGAGGGAACGGGCACGGACGATATCGACGGCCTCAACCAGCGCGCGATCGAGAGGCGCTCTGCTGTCGCCGGGTCCAAGGATGATCAGAGCTCCATTGCGCAGATAGGACACGTCCTGACCCGACATCTCTTCCAGTTCGGTCGCAAAAGACGGCCACAATGCCGCGGACTGCCTTGACAATCGCTCCTCGGCGCCAGTGCAAGTCAGCGCTTCGCCGGCAACCGCGATCATGCCCGCAGCCGCGCCCGTTGCACCGGCTCCAGGTACGCCGCGTTCGATCACGGTCACATCGGCGCCCGCTTTGGCCAGCCGCCAACCCACTGAGAGACCGGCGACGCCTGCTCCTACGATGACGACCTTCAAGACACCCGCCTGACCGCGCCGAAAGGTGCCTCGTTAGGCAGGTCGGGGCCAGAGGTCAAACGTTTGCGACCGGCGGGTGACCCAGCACATCGGGACACCTATATTCCCTTCCGCGAAAGGAGATCAGACATGGAAAAGGCCACCTGCGGTGCCGGATGCTTTTGGGGTGTCGAGTCCTTCTTCCGTCAGGTGCCGGGTGTCATCGACGCGGCATGCGGCTACGCAGGCGGTGCGGTCGCCAATCCGACTTACAAGCAAGTCTGTACCGATCGAACCGGTCACGCCGAAGTCGTCGAAGTGACTTTCGACCCGTCGAAGGTCGACTACGGCAAGCTCATCGATGTGTTCTTCATGAATCACGATCCCACGCAACTGAACAGGCAGGGACCGGACGTTGGCACGCAGTACCGGTCGGTCATCTTCACGCACGGACCCGACCAGGAGTGCGTCGCACGCGAGAAAAAGGAGGCGCTGGCGGCATCCGGCAAGTTCCGGCGGCCGATCGTGACGACCATCGAACCGGCGCCGGCTTTCTGGCGAGCAGAGGAATATCACCAGCGCTATTTCGAGAAGAACAACCTTCCCTCATGTCACGTGAACTACGCTGAATAATCCTGCGGTGGGCCGCTTCGCGGCCACCTCAGGGTGATGCACGCTCTACTGTCGTCCTGAGGCGCGCCAAGCGCGACCCGTAGACGAAGCGCGGGAAGCAGGCGCAGCAAATTGGGAGCAGTCGCAATGGCCGTTGGAATGACTGCCAACACGGCGTTCGGAGAGGTCGACCGCGGCGATCGGTACTCGGGGGCGCGGTGGGCGTCCCGCTCGTCTGTGCTCGCACAGCATGGCATGGCCGCGACGGCCCAGCCGCTCGCCTCGCAGGTCGCGGTCGATACCCTGAAGAAGGGCGGGAGCGCCGTCGACGCCGCCATCGCGGCCAACGCCGTACTCGGACTCGTCGAGCCCGTCATGAACGGGATCGGCGGCGATCTTTTCGCGATCGTCTGGGATCCGAAGACAAAACAGCTTTACGGCTACAACGGCTCGGGGCGGTCCCCAAAGGGACGCGATGTAGCGAAGCTTATTTCGGAGATACACGCGGTCGCCGCAAAAACAGGCGACGCCTACAAGCCGCGAATTCCCGCCTTCGGATCGTTGCCGATTACGGTGCCCGGAACCGTCGATGGCTGGTTCGCCTTACACCAGAGGTTCGGCAAGCTTCCGGTCGCCGACGACCTCGCCCCCGCCATCGCGTATGCGCGCGGAGGCTTTCCTGTCACGCAACTCATTGCGCTCTACTGGAAAGGCAACATGGCGGCCTTCGAGCGCAACAAGGCCATTATCGAAGAGCTCGACAACGCGCGCGCGACCTATCTCATCGACGACCACGCGCCGGCGGAGGGTGAGATCTTCCGCAATCCCGATCTGGCCAACACCCTCGCGGCAATCGCGAAGGGCGGACGCGACGAATTCTACAAGGGTCACATCGCACGCGTGATCGATGCCTATTTCAAACGCATCGGCGGTGATCTTCGCTACGAGGACCTCGCTGAGCATCACGGCGAGTGGGTAACCCCGCTCGGCGTCAACTATCGCGGCTACGACGTCTACGAATTGCCTCCGAACGGACAAGGCGGGGCGGTTCTGCAGATGCTCCAGATTTTGAAGGGCTTCGATCTCAAGAAGATGGGCACCGGTTCGGCGGAAGCGCTTACGGCCCTGCTAGAAGCTAAGCGCCTCGCCTTCAGAGATCTTGCGAAATGGTATGCCGATCCCGCCTTCGTCGACGTTCCGATGAAGCAGCTTCTTTCGGATCGCTACGCCGCCGAGCGGCGCAAGCTGATCTCGCTTGCGCATGCCAATGCCGGGATCGGCTCCGGCGATCCGCGTCTCGGCCAGGGCGACACGACCTATTTCTGCACCGCGGACAAGGACGGCATGATGGTCTCGCTCATCCAATCCAACTTCCGCGGAATGGGATCCGGGCTCGTTCCCGATCACCTCGGCTTCATGTTTCAGGATCGTGGTGCGCTCTACTCGCTCAACACAAGAGCCGCGAACGCCTACGCGCCGGGCAAGCGGCCTTTCAACACGATCATCCCGGCTTTCGTCATGAAAGACGGTGTACCGTTCCTCGCGTTCGGTCTCATGGGTAGAGACATGCAGCCTCAAGGCCACGTCCAGATTCTTACGAACATCATCGATTTTGGGATGAATGTGCAGGAAGCGGGAGATGCTGCGCGCTGGTACCACTCCGGCAGCACGGAAGTCACCGGCGAGCCGTCAACGGGAATTGGCGTGGTCGAGATGGAAAGCGGGTTCGATCCCAAGGTGAAAGCCGAACTCGCGAAACGTGGCTATACGATCAAGCCGGGGACGGGCGCGTTTGGTGGCTATCAGGCGATCCAGTTCGACGCCCGGAACCATGTCTATTGGGGCGCGAGCGAAATGCGAAAGGATGGCGCGGCAATCGGGTACTGAACACGCAGCCGTTGGCCGTCCAAACGATTTATTGACCCCGCGCGCTCTTGACGGCGAATCCTGCGGTGACCGTCTTCCCTCCAGCAAACTGCAGCGTTACGGGAACCGTCGCACCGTACTTCAACGCCGGTGTCGGGTCCATGCACATCAAATGAAAGCCGTTTGGTGCGAACGCGAGTGTGCCGCCGCCAGGCACCACCACCCGGTCAATGTCGGACATGCTGGCCATGCCGGTGCCGGTCGAGCTCTTGTGCAGCATCAGCATTCCGCAAGCCGCAGACGTCGCGCCGGTAAGCGTTACCTTGCCCTTGCCGGCATTGTGAATCGTGAAGTAGCCCGCTGCGGGTAGACGCGCCGGCAGCGCGCGGAACCAGGCCTTGTCGACGGTCACATCCGCCGCAAATGCCGGCTGGGCGAACAACATTGCAGCCAGGGCAACCTTAAGTCGCGAGGCGCACACGCTCAGTCTCCTCTTCGTGAATGCGCAAGGCTACGAGCACGGCAATCGCCGCTGCAAAGCTCATCAGCGTGCCCGGCAGCCAGATAATCAGGCCGCCATAGTGCTGATCGTTGAGCGCCGTCATGTCCATGATGCGTCCGCAAATGCGATAGACCGGGTAATAGTCGCTCGACGAAAGCGAGAGGATTGCGCCCAGAAACATCTGGGGAATCTCGATCGCGATGATGAGCAGGAACCGCGCGAGGAAGCTCAGGCGCGCCGGCGGCTTCGCTCGCGGATCGAGAATCAGAAGCCAGAAGAAGATCCCATCGACCGCCATGCTCCAGTTCATCAAGTCGTAGAAGTTGCGATCAAGCATCACGCGCGTGTGAATCTCGGGGATCAACCAGAAATAGAGCAGACCGACGAAAAGGATCGGCGCCATGATTGAGTGCTGGATCACGTCGACGATGCCTTGGACTGCTTTTGAATTGATGAGCGCGCGCAGGGGCGCGGGCATTCCCGCGCGCAAGGCAGGACCCGAGGTGCCGAGCGCGATCAGAAACGCACCGGAATGATGCAGGACAAAGTGCGCGAAGCGATGGACGAAGAACATGTGCTGCGCGAGATAGTCGAAGTGCGTCTGGAGCACGGCGTAGAGGGAAAGCACGCCGAGAAGGAACGACACTATGCGCCAGATTGCAGGCCGTTCTACTCGCGACAGAGTCTGCAGTCCGCGAAAGAACCAGACGAGCGTCAGGGAGGTGGCGAGGAAGGCCGGCCACGAGAATTCCCACGGCATCCAAAAGGGGAGTTGGGCGGGATAGTGAGCGCAGAGAAAGCTCACGCCTGCGCCGCCGAACATAAGCGCGGGATAAACCCACCATTCCGGCAGTGCGCGCGGACGCTCGACGGCGATTAGCGACATGGCCCATCACAGCATGAATTGCCTCGGCCGCGGGGGTCATTTGGTCGCGGCCTCGGGCAGATCGAAGGCGACCGTGATATGGAGACGCCGATGCATCGTGCCGTGTTCCTCGCGCTCCTCCTCTCTCTAGCCGCCTGCAACCGCGAGCAGCCATGGCACGCCACCAACATCACTGGCGCAATGCCGCGGCTCGAGTTTCAATTGACGCGTGCTCGCGGTGGCCGTCCTGTTTCCGCGTCAACCTACCGCGGCAAGGTCGTACTGCTTTACTTCGGCTACACGCATTGCCCGGATATCTGCCCCACAACGCTTGCCAATCTCTCGGATGCGTTGAAGCGGTTGGGGCCGCGTGCATCCGGTGTTCGCATCCTTTTCGTCACCGTCGATCCCGATCGCGACACGAACAAGGTGTTGGGCGAATACGTAACGGCCTTCGCGCCAGAAATCGATGGCCTGCGGGGTAGTGACGATGCCCTTGCCTCACTTGCTCGACGCTATCGCGTTGCTTACGGCGTGACGAAAGAAAAGGGTGCCTATAACGTTATGCATTCAGAAGCGGTGTTCTTCTTTGATCGGGGCGGACGCGCCCGCCTCGTGACGACATCAACAGAAAACACTTCGGACATTGCGTACGACATTGGACATTTGCTTGACGCTCGTTAGAGACTCAGCGAAGCATCTGAACAAGCAAGGGGATTTCTACGCATCGTTGCAGAGCGGGTCTGCAGCAGGTTCGCGTCGATTAGGTGTTCATCCGAATGCCTCGTCGCGCGTTGCGGACCATAGTCCTTACCGAATGTTAGTCATGTGCGGACCACACTTCCGCCCGGAAATGGCCGCGCCCGTGAATGACACCTGAATGTGCGTCCCAGCGTCCGTTCAGAACCGATGCGTCAGATTGCGATCGAAAGTCAGAGTGGCGTAAGGCGGAGATCGACGATGATTGCGAAAATCCGAATGCAGGTCGGCGACGCAGTGATCAGCTGGGGCTTGCTGCCAGAAGCAGACTGCTCGAATGCGCACAAGGTCGGGCGCGCCATCCGCCTGAAGTTTGCGGTCATTGAAGGTGGCCGTAAGGCCGGCACACGCGACACGGCGCTGCCACTCCGCGCGAAATCGGCGTAGAAACCCTCAAAAAGCAACAGTGCCAGCGCCGTGATTCGTGCGGCGGCGTCCTCGATGTTTCCTAAGGTGCCGGAGTGGGTCCTGCTTGTCGCGGCCGCGTTGCCCGTCTAATCCCTTTTTCACAAGCCTTACCGTTCAACCCCAAGAGTGGCATGTCTGCCGAGATCACCGAAGTCGCCGGTTCTGCATCGCCCACGCCAAGAGGGCGTCGTGCGGCGTTCGGTTTCATCTTTGCGAGCGCGATCGCTTGCGCAATGTCCATCGGCATCATGGTGCCCGTGTTGCCGAGCCTGTTGAAAGCGTTCAATGGCGGCGACACTGCGCTGGCGTCCGAATGGAATGTGATTTTCGCCGCCTTCGGTGGGCTCATGGGATTTCTCGTCGGCCCGATCCTCGGTCTATTGTCAGACCGCTTCGGAAGGCGCCCCGTGCTACTCGTGTCCCTGAGCGGTCTTGGGCTCGACTTTCTATTCATGGCGTTCGCGCCGACGCTTACCTGGCTGTTCGTCGGAAGACTCATCAGCGGCGCTACGTCCGGCGTGTTCTCGACCGCCAACGCCTATGTTGCCGACGTGACACCGCCCGAGAAGCGCGCGCGTGCGTTCGGCTGGATGGGCTCCGCCTTCACGATCGGATTTCTCGCAGGACCAGCCATCGGCGGACTATTGGGGAACGTCAATCTACGCCTGCCCTTCATGGTCGCTGCGCTCCTGACGCTGATCAACGTCCTGTATGGGCTGTTCGTGCTGCCGGAGTCGCTCCCACTCACCAACCGCACTGCTGCGTTTCGATGGCCGCGAGCCAACCCGCTCGGTTCGCTGCGTCTGCTCCAATCGCATCACGAACTGCTGCCCCTCGCAACGGTTGGCTTCCTCATGCAGCTTGCGAACATGGTCTGGCCGAGCGTGTTCGTGCTCTACACCTCGTATCGCTATCACTGGACGCCGGCAGGAACGGGATTCCTGATGATGGCAGGAAGCGTATTGGGTGTCGGCGTACAGAGCTTCCTCGTTGGTCCGGTCGTCAGGCGTTTCGGCGAGCGCGGTGCGATGGCGATCGGCGCCGCAAGCCAAATGCTCGGAATGGCGTGGAACTCGTTTGCGCCGTCCGGCCCATTGTACGTACTGGCGATGCCGGTGAATGCGCTCTCGGGACTCCTGATGCCAGGGCTGCAGGGACTGATGACGCGTTTGGTGGGTCCAAACGAGCAAGGTCAGCTCCAGGGCGCCAATCAAAGCCTGATGGGTATTGCCTCTGTGGTCGGCCCGATCCTTTTCGGTCTTTCGTTCGCCTGGGCCGTGCGACATCCCTCGCTGAACATTCCAGGCCTGCCGTTGATGCTTTCCTCACTGACGATGGCGTGTTGCCTTGCGCTCGCACTCTGGGCGGGTAAGGCCGCCGCCCGCCGCTCTGCGCTTCGGGCTGCGACCCCAATCACCGCTCAGCGTTAGATTCCTCGACACGCGAAGCCGCAGCGAGGCTGAAATCATTAGGCGCAGGAGCGCTGCCGCTATGACTCGGGCAGACGCGCTTCGCGCACCTGTTCGCGTGATGATACCGTCCGAGCCATGCGCATCGATTTTTCCGCAATACCTCTCAGGAATAGGGCCTTCAGCCAGAGACCGCTGACATTCATCGACCAGGAGGCGAAGACCTGTCTGTCTGCGATCCTTGATCTCGCGGCGATCGAGACCGGCAACCGCGCGGCGCGCGAAGCTTGGCAGCAGAGGCAACTCCAGAACCTGCTCGCCCACGCCGCCGAGAGATCGCCTATCTGGCGGCGGCGCATCAGTGCGACGAAGATCGCGGGCATCCAGCTCTCCGATCTGCCAGTTCAGACGCGAGCAGATGTGATCGAGCAGGTCTCAAAGGAAGGCCCGCTAGCACGGATGAGC
>JACXTT010010651.1_pt1 | contig 12369 bp, 10 predicted proteins | sample 9270951 | NCBI WGS metagenome assembly JACXTT01 (sample SAMN15532306, study PRJNA645909) | rock metagenome | isolation source: weathered quartz diorite | place: Puerto Rico | collected 2017-06-21 | reverse complement strand
CGTAGATCGCGCGGCGAAGGATCGACACGTCGGCAATGGTGACGAGCAGCTCGTCGCCGAGAGCCACCACCTCGCCCGAACGTACGCCGCGGACGCGCAGTCCGTTGTCGTCCGGCTCGAAGCCGCCCGGCCCGAGGTCGTCGAACAGCGTCAGCACGCTGACGAAGGGATCGGCGATCTGCAGGTACAGGCCTGTCGCGGTGATCGCCACCACCGTGCCGACGAACGTCTCGCCGACGCGCGAGCGCATATAGAGCGCGCGGTAGAGATCGGCGATCGCGCGCTCCGATTCCATGGTGAGCCGCTCGCGCTCCGACGCGGTGAGCGCCGCGGTGTTCATGTCGGCCTCGAGCCGGCCGGAGCGGAGCACCGGCTCGCCGCGGAGCGCGCGCCGGAGCACCCGGTGCACCACCAGATCGGCGTAGCGGCGGATGGGCGAGGTGAAATGGAGGTAAGCGTTCGACGCGAGCCCGAAGTGGCCGATGTTGTTGGTGTCGTACGAGGCCTGCTGCATCGCCCGCAAGAGCAGCGTGTGGAGGATGCCCTTCTTCGGGTGGGCTTCGACGCGGCGGAGGAAGCGCGACAGCTCGCGCGGATCGTCGGCTGCCTCCGCGTCGAAGGCGATGTCGAGCTCGCCGCACATCGCGGAGAAGCGGCCGAGCTTCTCGGAGTCGGGCGCCCCGTGCACGCGGAAGATCGCCGGCAGATCGCGCTCGATCATGAAGCGCGCGACCGACTCGTTGGCGAGCAGCATCAGCTCCTCGATCAGCTTGTAAGCCTTGCGCACGCCCGGATCGACGTCGCGCTGGCTGATCTCGATCGGCGCGCGCGTGACGTCGTCGATGACGATCGAGCTCTCGGGGAGATCGAGATCGAGCGCGCCGCGGCGCATCCGCCGCTTCCGCAGCTCCGAGGCGAGGTCCCACATCACCTGGAGGTCGCCGCGCATCGCCTCGGCCTCCGGGTCGCGCTCCGGCGCCGAGCTGAAGCCGAGCGCGCGCGCGACCGCGTTGTAGGTGAGGAATGCGTGCGAGCGCATCGTCGCCTCGAAGATGCGCGTGTGCTTCGGAGTGGCCGTGGGATCGAGCGTGACCTCCACGCACAGGCACAGCCGGTCCTGCCGCGGCAGGAGCGAGCACAGGCCGCTCGACAGCTCGCGCGGCAGCATCGGGATGGCGCGGTCCGGCAGGTACACCGAGTTGCCGCGCGCGAGCGCGCTCAGGTCGAGCGCGGTGTGCGGCTGCACGTACCAGGACACGTCGGCGATGGCGATCCACGCGCGGTACCAGCCGTCGTCGTCGCGCTCGACCCACACGGCGTCGTCGTGATCGCGCGCGTTGTACGGATCGATGGTGACGAGCTTCAAGTGGCGCAGATCCTCGCGCCGCGCGAGCTCGGCGGCGTCCGGCTCGTCGCCGTAAGCGCGCGCCTCGGCGACCGCGGCGGCGGATTGCTCCTCGTCGATTTCGTGCTCGAGCAAGATCTTGCTCACCTCGACGTCGGGATCGCCCGGATCGCCGAGCACGGCGAGCAAGCGGCCGCGCGGCACCTCTCCGGCGAAGCGCGGGTAACGAACGATCTCGACCACCGCGGCGCTGCCGGCGCCGGGCTCGCGCGGGCTGGGGGCGGCCTCGTCGCCGCCGACCTCGACGAGCTCGATCGGCCCGCGGATGCGCAGATCGTCCGGCTCGAGGCGGAACGCGCCCCGGCGGCCGCGGAGGACGCCGACCACGCGCTTGCGACCGCGCTCGAGCACCTCGAGGATCGCGCCCTCGAGCCCGCGGCGCGTCTGGTAGGCGATGCGCGCCGCGACGCGGTCGCCGTGCATGGCCGGGCCGATCGCCTCGGCGGGGATGAACACGTCCTCGGACTCGCCGCCCACGCGCAGGAAGCCGAACCCCTTCGGGTTGACGTGGAGGATGCCCTCCATCTCGCGTTCGGCCTTGGGCGCCGCGTCGTCGGCCAGGCGGTAGCGTTGGCCTGGGCGCTGGCGGAGCAGGCCGTCGAACACCAGCTGATCGAGGGCAAGCGCCAGCGCGTGGCGGTCGTTCACCTCGAGCCGGGTGGCGATCTCGTTGACGTGGAGCGCGCGCGGCGGCTGCTCCGAGAGAAGCGCGAGGATCGCGTGCCCGAGCTGGCTCACCGGGCGGTATTACTCGATTTGAGCCACGAGCGCGCCATAGTAGTGGACCGTGACGCGGTCCATGGCAACGCGCGCCTTCCACGTCCTGCTCCGCGCCGTCCTGCTCGTGGCGGTGGTCGCTTCGACCGCGCTGTGGCTAGACTACACGCGCGAGGCGCCGTCGTTCTGCGGCGGCCAATCGGGCTGCGCTGCGGTCAAGGCGTCGCCGCTGAGCCACGTGTTCGGAGTGCCGCTGCCGACAGTCGGCCTGGTGGTGTTCATCGGCCTGTTCCTCGCCGTGCTCGGGGCCGAGAAGCCGAGCCAGTGGAAGATCGTCGCGGCGATGTTGACGGCGGCGGGGCTCGGCGGGCTCGGGCTCATCGGCTACCAGCTGTTCCGGATCCACGCGATCTGCCCCTGGTGCGTGACGGTCGACGGGAGCGCGGCGGTGGCGGCGATCCTCGGCTGGCTGATCGCGGCGCGCGAGCCGGTAGAGGAGCCCTGGCGCGCGCGCTTCGTGTGGCTGGCGGTGGGGATCGTGGCGGTCGCGGCGCCGAAGTCGTGGGCCGGCGCGCCGCTCAAGCCGGTGGAGCTGCCGGCGGCGATCCGCGAGCTGCAGACCGATCGCATCGACGTGATCCTGTTCACCGACTTCGAGTGCCCGTACTGCCGGCGGCTGCACCACGACGTGCACGCGCGGCTGGAGGCCGATCCCACGAAGTTCCACCTGGTGCGCGTAATGGTGCCGCTCCCGTTCCACAAGGGCTCGGATCCGGCGGCGCGGGCGTTCCTGTGCGCGCCGGAGCCGCGCCGCGACGAGATGGCCGACCGCCTCTACCGTACCGATCCGGAGAAGCTCGACAAGGACGGGATGATGGCGCTCGCGGGCGATCTGGGGCTCGACAAGGGCGCGTTCGGCCAGTGCTACGAGGACAAGGCGACGAGCGCGAAGATCGACGCGGACGTAGCGCTGTACCGCTCGCTCGAGCTGCGGGGCCTACCGACGAGCTACGTCGAGGACAAGATGATCGTCGGCGCCGACAGCGAGGCGTTCGAGCAGGCGATCGGCGGGCGGGATCTGCGCTGGATGTTCGCGCTGCTGGCGGCGGCGTTCAGCGCGGCGGGTGCGGCGACGCTGGTCTGGCGGGCGAAGGAGAAGCGCGCCGCGGGCAAGCCGCCGGAGGTCGAGACGTCCCAGGCGGCCTGAGCCGGTCGGACCTCGGATCGGCGCGGCCGGGCGGCCGCGATCGCATCGCCGGCGGCTCAGTGTGGGGGCGGACCGGGCGCGGCGGGATCGGTCGCGATGGTGGCGGAGGGCGGCGGCGTGTTGCCCGGGGTGTTGCTCGGCAGCGGCGCGCAGGCGGTATGGGCCTCGGATCCGTCCGCCGGCAGATCGGCGCCGGCGCTCATGCACTCGTGGCCCTGGGGCTGCTCAGGGGGTTGGGCCGGCGGGCGCTGCATCATGGTGGGGCCGCCGTAGCAGGCCATCAGCGTCATCATCATCGCGCCGCAGGCGGCGAGCTTGGCTGCGCGGCGTCCGAGCGAGGTCGGGCGCGCGTCGCAGTTCGGGCAGCGGCCTGCGGCGTCGGGGATGAAGCCTTCGCACTCGGGGCAGATGGTGAGCATGTCTCAGGATACGGAACGGCCGCGGGCGCGGCCAGCTTACAGGGTCCGACTCGGCGCTCAGGGATCGGCTGGGAAGGGGTGCTCGCGCAGCAGCCGCTCCCAGGTCGCGCGGCGGATGGCGACGGCCTTGCGGCCGCGGTCGCAGTAGCCGGAGGCGTAGAGGTTGAGAAAGCCCCACGGCTCGTTCTTTTTGGCGCAGGCGCGCTGGGCGCGCTGAAGGGCGTGCAGGCCGCTCCGGAAGCAGCGATCGCGGCTCGCGACCAGCTCGGCCGCGGTGGCGCCGTCGGCGCTCTTGCCGCGATCGACGGCGATCTGCAGGAGGCACCAATAGCGGCCACGGGGCGGCACGAGCGGGCCGATGCCGAGGTCGACGTCGCGGCGCCAGTGCGACTCGTGGAGCGACAAGGCGAGGAGGAGCGCGGCGGTGCGCTCGCGCGCGCGTGGACCGGTGAGGACCGGAGCCTCCGCCGGATCGAGGCTTGCGGCGGCGATGGCGTGGGCGATGGCGGCGTAGCGCGTCTTGCCTTCGGCGGCGGTCTCGCGCGCCTCGTCGGGGCGCCGGCTGCTCCCGGGCGGAACCGTGCCGAGCATGATGGCGAGCAGCCAGGCGGTGAGGCCTTCGACGGTCATGGGGTGCTCTCGGCGGTCGGCATCGGCTCGCAGTTGGTCGGTCGCGGCGGGGTGGCCTCGAGTCGGCCCGCTCGGGGCCGCGCCGGCGAAACTACGCTATACTCCGCGGATGAGCCAAGAGCCGCGTACGTCGCCGGGCCCGATGGCGGTCCTGCCGCTCGAGTTCTTCCTGCAGCTGCCGAAGTCCGATCTGCACGTGCATCTGGACGGCTCGCTGCGGCTCCAGACGATCCTCGATTTGGCGGTGGAGCAGGGCGTGGAGCTGCCGGCGCGCGACCAGGAAGGCCTGCGCAAGGCCATGAATCTAGGGCAGAATTGCGGATCGCTGGTCGAGTACCTCAAGGCGTTCGACGTCACCCTCAAGGTGCTGCAGACCGAGCAAGCGCTCTACCGGGTGGCATTCGAGCTGGGGGAGGACGCCGCCAAGGAGAAGGTCCGCTACATGGAGGTGCGCTATGCGCCGATGCTCCATACCCGCCGGGGGCTGCGGCTCACCAACGTGGTGGAGGCGGTGCTCGCGGGCCTCCGCGCGGCGCGGGAGAGCTCGGGCATCGAGGCGAACGTGATCCTCTGCGGGATCCGCAACATTTCGCCGGACAGCTCGCTCGAAATGGCCGAGCTCGCGGTGGCGTACAAAGGCCGCGGCGTGGTGGGGTTCGACCTCGCCGGGGCGGAGTACGATCACCCGGCCAAGCACCACCGCGCAGCGTTCCAGCTGGTGCGCGACAACAACATCAACTGCACCATCCACGCGGGCGAGGCGTACGGGCCAGAGTCGATCGCGCAGGCGCTGCACGTGTGCGGGGCGCACCGGATCGGCCACGGCTGCCGGCTGCGCGAGGACGGCGATCTGCTGCACTACGTGAACGATCACCGCATCCCGCTCGAGGTGTGCCCGTCGTCGAACGTGCAGACCGGCGCGGTGAAGGATCTGTCGCGCCATCCGCTGAAGCTGTACCTCGACCTCGGGCTGCGCGTGACGGTGAACACCGACAACCGACTGGTCACCGACACCAACGTCTCGCGCGAGCTGTGGCTGTGCCACACCAAGATGGGGATGGCGCTCGACGACATCAAGACGATCGTCATGGCCGGGTTCAAGAGCGCGTTTTTGCCGTTCCACGTGAAGCAAGCGATGCTTCGCGACGTGGGCGCCGAGCTCACGCGTTTCCGCGAGGATGGCGTGATCGAGCCCGCGGCCGCGCCGAGCTCGCTGCCGAAGCAGATGCGGTCGAGCCCGGGGACCAACCCGAGCCTCGCGCCGGCCGACAGCAGCCGGGCGAAGGCCCGCGCCGAGGCGTGAGGGCCGCGCCGCGACGAGAAACGATGGCGGGTGCGAGGAGGGATGGCGGCTCGGTGCGAGGAGTGATGGCGACTCGGTGCGAGGAGGGATGGCGGCTCGGTGCGAGGAGTGATGGCGGCTCGGTGCGAGGAGGGATGATGGCCGACGAGGGCGAGATCGGCGCCCGGGAGGTCGATGCGCTGCCGGCGCCGCCGCGGCGGCTGCGATCGATCGCGCTGGCGTTGATGACCGTCACGGCGGCGGCGTGCGCGCTCCTCGGCGGGTCGCTGTTCAGCGAGGCGCGCTACGCGTTCGAGGCGGACAAACCGGTCGACATCGGCAACCTGGCGGCGGCCGAGCTCGGGCCGAACCTCGTCGGGCGCTACGTCCGCGCGCGCGTGGCGCTCGAGGGCAAACCATCGATCGCGTTTCATCGTCTGGGCGAAACCGAGCGGCGGATCGCCCTGGCGGCGCCGCGAGCCGGGGAGGGATCCGGGCAGGTGGCGCGGTTCGTCGAGTTCGCGGTGCCGCGCGACGCCGGGGCGCGCTTCGTGCCACCGCGGCTCGTGGCGGGGCGGCTCGAGCGAGTGGGCGAGCTCGGGCTGCGCCATCGCGGGCTGTCGGGGCAGCTCGAAGCGCTCGCGGCGGAGCCCGGGGCGGGGTCGGGGCCCCGCGCTCCCGGAGAACACAGCGCGGCGGCGCGCGGCTGGGTGCTCGTCGACGGCGAGGAGCCGCACGCCGCCGACTGGGCGGTCGCGCTCGAGCTGCTCCTCGCGGCGTTCTTCACCTTCAACGTGGTGTCGATCGTGCGGATCATCCGGCGCCAGCCGGTCGCTTGACGCGCGCGCCGAGGTAAGCAAAAACGCGAGGCGCATGCCCAAGGTCCTGTTCGTCAACGAGCATCGCGAGGTCGAGGTCGAGGCCGGCCGGAAGATCAGCGACGTGGCCGCCGAGCTCGGTATCTCGGTGTGCCGCCAGCACTTTTCGGGGGTGCCGTTCGGCGACTGGACGGTGTGGATCGACGGCAAGGACGGCTGCGTCTCGCCGCCGACGATGTTCGAGAAGCTGTACAAGCGCGTGAAGGGCTGGCGCCGCATGGCGAACCGCACGCGCATCCTCGGCGACTGCAAGATCTACACGCAGCAGGGGCTGGTGAGCCGCGCCAAGGTGCCGCGACCGATCGCGCCGGTGCCGAACCCGTCCGAGGACGCCGAGGCGGAGCGGTTCGATCACGAGCACGACGCCGCCGGCACCGCCTGGAACCCGTACGGCCATCCCAAGGCGGTCGGGACCGGCACGCGCGAGGCGCCGAAGTACGAGCCGCCGAAGAAGAAAGAAAAGCCGGCGAAGAAGGGCAAGGAGCCGGTCGCCGAGGAATCCGACGACGACGCCGAAGCGGACGCCGAGGCCGAATGACCCGGGCCGGCGGCGTGAGTCCGACTTGCCGAGACCCTGCTCGTCCTTCCCGCGAGAGCGGAAATCTGGGGACGGCGCGACGACGTCATTCCCGCGAGAGCGGAAATCTGGGGACAGCGCGACGACGTCATTCCCGCGAAGGCGCGCGAAGGCGGGAATCCAGGCGCGCTCCCCGCGAAACCGCTGGAGCGTGGGCGACGAAAATGCGGATCCGTAGGCGGGGGCTCGTCCACCGTCGCAAACCACGGCCGTGGACAAGCCCCGGCCCGACGGTTCCGATTTGCGAGGCTCACGTTTGGGTCGAATTTTCGTGGCAGGGAAAACACGGCGAGTTGTTTCTGGGTCCCCGCTTTTGCGGGGACGACGGTCGGGGCTGTACGAGATGGATTCACGCCGCTAGCGGATGCACGAGCGACCGGCGCGAAGGAGCATGACATGCCAAGCGATGCGGAATCTCGGGGGCTCGGCGCGGCGCTGTTTCAGTCGCTGGCGGGCGCGCCGGAGCTGCCGCGGATCATGCGCCAGCGCATCGGCGCCGCCGCGGTGCACGGGCTGTTTCGCGGCGCGTCGGCGCTCGGGCGGATGCACCCGGACGCGCGGCCCGACCGGCACGGGCTCGAGGTGATCGCCGACGTGCCCTACGGCAGCGGCGGGCCGGCGCACCTGCTCGACGTGTATCGCCCGCGCGAGCGCAAGGGCCCGCTGCCGGTGGTGCTCTACATCCACGGCGGCGCCTTCCGCATGCTGTCGAAGGACACGCACTGGATCATGGCGATCGCCTTCGCGCGCGCCGGCTACGTGGTGTTCAACATCAACTACCGGCTCGCGCCCGATCACCCGTTTCCTGCTGCGCTCGATGACTCGTGCGCCGCCTTCGCCTGGGTGGCGGAGAACGCCGCGCGCTACGGCGGCGACATCGGCCGGCTGGTGCTCGCCGGCGAGTCGGCGGGCGGCAACCTGGTGAGCGCGCTCACCCTCGCGACCTGTTTCCGCCGCGGCGAGCCGTTCGCCCGCCGCGCCTTCGACCTCGGCGTGGTACCGCGCGCGTGGCTGCCGTACTGCGCGGTGCTGCAAGTGAGCGAGATCGAGCGCTTCCGCCGCCGCTGGCCGGAGATCAGCGAGTTCATCCAGGACCGGCTGATCGAGGCCTCGTCGAGCTACCTCGGCGACGATCCGCTGCGCCACGGGGCGATGCTCGATCTCGCCGATCCGCTGCGCCTCTTGGAACGCGCCGACGCGCCCGATCGCCCGCTGCCGCCGTGCTTCGCCACCTGCGGCACCAAGGATCCGCTGGTCGCCGACACCCAGCGGCTCGCCGTGGCGCTCGCCGAGCGCGGCGTCGATCACGAGGCGCGCTACTACCCCGGCGAGCTCCACGCCTTCCACGCCCTGGTGTGGCGGCCGAACGCGCGGCGCTGTTGGCGCGACACTTTCCGCTTCCTCGACCGGGTGGTCGCCCGCCCGTGACGCAGGGACTGGCAGGGGGCGCGGATCTTCGTTAGAGAAGCATGCGCATGATCGCACGAAGCCACCTTCCTCTCTTCGCGGCGCTCGCGCTCGCGGCGTGCAACAGCTCCGACTCGCAGGCGAAGAAGGAAGCCGCTCCCGCCGAGTCGGCCAAGCCCAAGTCGAAGCTCTCGCAGCAGATGGAAGCGGCCGCCGCCGCGTCGGCGACGGCGTCGAGCCCACAGGGCGGGCCGCCGCCGAACGGCGTGTTCGCGCCCGGCATGGCCGACGAGACCCAGCCGCCGGCCGCGCCGCCCAAGGTCACGGTGGTGAAGGCCGGCGACGATCCGAAGGTGAAGCTCTCGGCGGAGCCGCCCGCGCCCGGCAGCAAGTTCCTCGTGGTCGTCGAGCAGCAGACGAGCCAGGGCGTGCTGCCGACGATGGACTACACGCTCGAGGTCGCGGGCGACAAGGACGACGACAAGGACAAGGGCAAGGGAGCCAAACCCGCCGCCTCGGCCGAGCCCGCCGGCGCGGGCGTCCCCGGCAAGCCGATCGTCTTCAAGATCAAGAAGGCGTCGCTCGACGAGAAACAGCCGGGCAAGATCCCCGACGAGCTCGCCAAGCTCATCCCCAAGCTCGAGGGCTCGCGCGTCGGCGCCACCGTCACCGCCGCGGGCTCGCTCGCCGACGTGAAGCTCCGCGTCAGCGACGACGGCAAGCGCATCGCGCCGATCGCCGCCACCATGACGGAGGCGCTCGGCATGTTCTTCAGCCCGCTGCCGAGCGAGCCGGTGGGCAGCGGCGCGAGCTGGATCGCCTCCGACCGCACGGTGCTGAACGGCATCCCGCTGGTGCGCTACCGCGTGACGACGTTGCAGAAGCTCCAGGGCGACGACGCCACGCTCGCGGTCGAGGTGCGGCTCTACGCCGTCAGCAGCGAGGCGGTCGCGCCCGGCGTGCCCGACGGGCTCGAGACGGTCGGGTTGAGCTCGCTCGGCAACGCCGTCTACGCCCGCAAGGTCGCGAGCCCGCTGCCGCTCGACGGCCAGCTCAAGCTGCCGATGATCATGGTGCTCGGTCAGGGCGGCCAGCCGGTGCAGGGCGGCCAGCTCCAGACCAAGCTCGCCGCCGAGGCCCACGCCCTCGCCGACAAGAAGTAGGCGCTCAGCCCGCCCAGGTGATCTTCGCCGGCCACGCTTTGCCGCCGGCGTCGACGTAGAGCGCGAACAGTCCAGCCGGCGTGCTCAGCATCAGCACCGCGAAGCGGCCGCGGCCGTAGAGCTTGCTGCCGACGCGCGTGCTCTCGGCGACCACCGCGCCGTCCTTGACGTGATCGTCGTAGAGCAGCTGGTATTCGCCGCCGGCGCCCGCGTGGTAGCGCACGCCTCCGTCGGTGGCGGCCACCACCAGCGGCTTGCCGTTGAGGTCGACCCTCTCCGCGCTGCTCGCCTGGAACGGCTCGATCTTGGCCGCCGGCGGATCGACGTTCTTGCAGCCGGCGCTGTTGCAGCGCTGCTCGCGCGCCGAGCCCATCACCGCCTCGGCGCCGTCGCAGGTCATCTCGCCCCCGCCGAAGCCGTCGACCGGCAACAGCTTCGACCAGCGCGCGTCGGCGAAGAAATCGAGGTAGCCCTGGTCGGCGCCGAGCCTCACCACCAGCGCGTCGCCGCTGCGGCAGCCGAACAGCGGCGCGTTCACCCAGTTGGCCGCGCCGAGGTCCTTGAACTGCGCCAGCGGGTTCTTGCGCGCGGGCAGCTCGAGGAACTGCAGGCGCGGCGGTTTGTCGGTGTCCTCCGGGATGATCTGCACCACCAGCTTGTTCCACAGCACGTTGAGGCGGTGGATCTGCTTGGCGTCGGCGTCGACGTCCTTCGGCTCGATGGTGGCGCGCTCGAGCTTCGCGCCCGGCGCGGCTTGCTGCACCAGCTTGAACGCGCCGCTCTCGCTGTCGACGCGCCCGACGACCGCCAGGTAGCCGTCCTTGGCGACGTACGCCGCGGTCACTTCGCTGACGCCGATGCGCTCGCCGCTGTCGACGCGGTACACGCCCTCGCTGCCGTGCTGGCCGACGACGAGCAGCGGCAGCGCGCCGGGATCGGCGGTGCCCTCGAGCGCGAGGCCGGGTTTTCCCGCCGCCTCGCCGGCGACGCGGCGGCAGGCGACCTCGGGGCCCGCGGCGGTGAAGGTACACACGATCGGCTTCGGATCGATGTGCGTGTCGTAGATCATCAGGTGGAGGTCGGGCCCGACCAGGAACGTCGTGCTCAGCGACTCGGTGGTGTATTGCAACGGCGAGATCAGCGCGGTCTTCGGCAGCGAGTCGACGTCGAACGCGTCCTTCGGCTCCGGCGGCGGCTGCGCCGGCGCGGCCACCTCCTTGGCGTCGAGCCCGGCCTTGCCGGCGGCGAGGTAGAACGCGTCGACCGGCGCCGACAGATCGGACAGCTGGCCCGCCTTGCGCAGCAGCGGCGCGAGCTTGTCGGCCTCGGCGGCGAGCTCGCCGAAGGCGCCGTCGATGCGCGCGTGGGAGCGTAGAACGGTGTTCACGGCGGCGACCGGATCGGCGCAGCGCTCGGGCCAGTTCGGCTGGCTCGGATCCTTTTCGACGCGCGCCGCCTCGAGCTGGATGCGGTGGAAGCGCAGGCTCGGCTTCTGCCCGGCTTCGAGCGCCACGCCGGCGAGGCAGCCGGTCGCCTGGCGCCAGGCGTCGTGGATCTCGCGCTCTTCGCGCGCCTCGTTCTGCTTGTAGAGCAGGTAGCCGCCGGCGCCGAGGGCGACGGGGATGACCACCAGCACGATCGCCGCCACGCGCCGCTTCTTGGCGCGATTGCCGGCGCCGAGCTCGGTGAGCGAGTCGGGCGACGACGGAACCGGATCGGTAGCGAGCGACATGTCTATCCCCCGAAGAGCATGGCCAGGCCGCCGAGGCTGCGCTCGGGGTGCGGGTTCGGCCACCATTTGTCGAAGTGGCTGCGGTGCACCAGCAGGCGCGCGAAGTCGACGCCGAGGTTGGCGCCGAAGCCCTTGGCGCTGTCCGTGCCCACCGAGCCCATCACCGCGAGCTCGAGCCCGAGCGGGCCGCCGAGCACCGCCTCGCCGAGGAAGCCCCGCGACTTGAGGCCCCAGGTGCGCTGGTAGACGCCGGCGTCGAGCGCGAAGCCGACCCACGACGTCTGGAACCCCTGGTTGCAGAAGCGCGCGAGGAGCGAGAGATCCACGCCGTGGGCGAACACCGGCTGGATGCGGAACAGGCCGCCGCCGATGAAGCTCCGCTGATCGCTCGTGCCGACGCCCATGTCGATGGTCATCGAGCCGTTGAAGCGGAACTTGTCGTTGTCGGCGTCGCTCCAGGCGAGGCCCGCGCCGCTGACGTAGGCCCAGCCGCTGGTGTCGGCCGCGGCGGTCCGCTGCCACGCCAGGGTCGCGAGCAGAGCCGCCGGGCCGAGCGAGGAGCGCATGGCCAGGTCGCGTAGCACGGCGGGGGCGCGGGCGCAGTGCCCTGTCACCGAAAGGTTTCCTCCGTGCTACAGTGATGTTACGGGGTCGTGCCTGGGATGCTGGCGCGGAAGGTGAAGACCGCGGGACGGGAAATCCTGGCGTACGCGCGTCAGGCGGCCCTGCTCCCGCACGACCTGGGACGGCCGGCCCTGCCGGCGATCGAGCCGGGCGCCGACGTGGTCATCGGCCTCCACGGGTTGTTCGCCAGCGGCGGGGTGATGCGGCCGTTGCGGGCGCGGCTCGAGCGGCACGGCGTGGCGACGGCGGCGATGAGCTACCTCGCCGGCCCTGGGGTCGCGGCGCTGTCGGCGCGGCTCGGCGAGTGGCTCGCCCCGCTCGGCGCGGC